>Ga0209666_1000002_pt1 | contig 310718 bp, 282 predicted proteins | sample SaaInlV_125m_DNA_FD_184679 | JGI IMG/M metagenome (GOLD analysis project Ga0209666, IMG submission 184679) | Marine microbial communities from expanding oxygen minimum zones in the Saanich Inlet - Saanich Inlet SI037_S3LV_10m_DNA (SPAdes)... | ecosystem: Environmental > Aquatic > Marine >...
TGCATTAACATTTAATGTAAGCTCTCAATCAGATTCTATAAACCGTCCAAATTCCTACACTGCATACAAAACTAATGAATCAATAAATATTGATGGTTTAGATAAAGAACTAGCTTGGAAGTCTGTAAAATGGTCCTCAAATTTTATCGACATAGAAGGTATTAAAACTCCAAGTTATCAGACTAATTTTAAGATTATTTGGGATGATAATTATCTTTATGTCTTAGCAAAAATACAGGAACCTCATGTTTGGGGAGATATTTCAGAAAAGGATACAGTAATTTTTTATAATAATGACTTTGAGATATTCATTGATCCAGATGGTGATACCCATAATTATTATGAACTAGAAATTAATGCTTTAAATACTGTTTGGGATCTATTTCTAACAAAGCCTTACAGAGAGTTAGACTCACCAGTATTAAATGATTGGAATATTTCAGGTTTAAGGTCTGCTGTACATGTTGATGGCACACTAAACAATGCTTCTGACATAGATTCCAGTTGGAATCTAGAGATAGCTATTCCTTTGTCTGTTTTTAAAACTTCATATTATCAAGATATGAATCTTTTAGATAAGTTCTGGCGAATTAATTTTTCAAGAGTTAATTGGGATTATGAACTTATTGAAGGAAAATATTCAAGAAAAAAAGATAATATCGGTAATCTTTTAAAAGAATATAATTGGGTTTGGTCGCCACAAGGAGTTGTAAATATGCACCAACCTGAAAAGTGGGGGTATGTGTATTTTTCTTCTTTGCCAGTCGGCCCTGAAGTCCCATTTGAAATCCCAAAAGATGAAGAAATTAAATGGGAATTATATAAAATGTACAGAACTCAAAAGGCATATTTTTCTAAAACAAACCAATGGCTAACGACTCTAAAAAATATACAGTCAGCGCCTATCGTTTTATATGGTCAACGTCTAAAGCCTTTTATTGAAAGCTATAGTTCTGGGTGGACAATCTCAATATTAAGCCCCTTTTCAAATAAACTATTAACCATCAGAGAAGATGGGAAATTTAAATTTAAATAAATTGATTATGAAAATTAACTCTGTATTTTTTTGTGCACTGATATTTGTCATTTTTTCTTGTAATTCTAAAAAAACAAGTGAAAGTAATTTAGAAATAGAGACTCAAAATTTTGAGTTTGCAACTTGGATCACCTCAGATAGAGAAAAATCAATTGATTTATATGCTACTGAATTTAAAAGATACAAAGACCATGGAATTGATGAGGTTTTAATTAACACACTTACAGATCCTAATGAATTGCAACGTCTTGCACCTGTAGCTAATGCTGCTGGTTTGAAAGTCCATGCTTGGATAATGACTATGAACAGACCTGGAGATTCCGTAGCATTGCAGCACCCAGAATGGTATGCAGTCAGTAAGGAGGGGAATTCATGTTATGACACTAGACCTTATGTAGATTACTATCAATGGCTTTGTCCTAACAGAACTGAGTCAAGAAATCATATTTTAGGACTTATTGAACAATTATCTAAGGTTGATAATATAGAGAGTGTGCATCTAGATTATATTCGGTTTTCAGATATATTTTTGCCTATTGCATTATTACCAAAATACAATTTAGTTCAGGACGTTGAGCTGCCAGAATTTGATTTTTGTTATTGTGATGTTTGCATTTCTAAATTCGAAGATATTCACAACAAGAATCCTTTAGATTCAAGTAATACTTCTATTGATATGGAATGGAAAAATTTTAGACTAAATAGTGTCAAAAATATTGTTGATGATGCTTATGAAATAGCGAAAGAGAATAATAAACAGCTAACAGCAGCAGTATTTCCCTATCCAGAAATGGCAGATCATATGGTGCGTCAACGTTGGGATAAGTGGAATATAGATGAAGTTTATCCAATGATTTATCACGGGTTTTATAGCGAAGAAGTTGATTGGATTGGTTATGCTACTAAACAGGGGGTAAGCGATGTAAGCTCTAAAAATACTTTAATTAACACTGGCGTTTATATCCCTGATTTTAAATCTGCTGAAGAACTTAAACAATCAATATTATTGGCTAAAGAAAATGGAGCTAAGGGGGTGGCGTTCTACGAAGGTAAAACATTAACCGATGAATACTTACAAACTATAAAAGAGACTAAGGCTAGTTTTAAATAATAACATTTTAAAATAAAGGTTTATATTTATTGTGATCTAATAAAACATTAATTAAATATATGTCCAACAGAAGAAACTTTATTAAAAAAGCTGCTTTGGGAACCATAGGAGTTTCTACTGTAAACACTTGGTCTTCAACTTTTGTAAGTGATCAAACCAGCAATTTAGCTAGCAGTAAAAAAAAACCTATTATTATTTCTACCTGGAACCATGGTTTTGAAGCTAATGACAAAGCTTTGAGTGAACTAAATATCGGTAAAACTGCTTTAGAAGCAATTGTTTCCGGAGTTGGAGTATGTGAAGCTGACCCTAATAATCGGAGTGTAGGCTATGGAGGTCTTCCAGATAGAGAAGGAAAAGTTACTCTTGATGCATGTATTATGGATCACAATAGTAATTGTGGTTCGGTTTCCTTTTTACAAGAAATAAAACATCCTATAGCTGTGGCTAAGAAAGTTTTAATCGATACACCGCACGTTATGCTTAGTGGTAAAGGGGCGCAAGATTTTGCGATTTCTAACGGTTTTTTGAAAGAAAATTTATTAACACCTGAATCTAAAAAAGATTGGAAGCAATGGCTTATAAAATCTAAATATGAGCCAGTTATTAATATGGAAAATCATGATACAATTAGTATGCTGATATTAGACGGAAATGGAGATCTCTTTGGAGGATGTACTACAAGTGGGGCTGCATGGAAAATGCATGGTCGTGTTGGTGATTCTCCCATTATAGGTGCGGGTTTATTTTTAGATAATGATGTTGGAGCTGCTGCAGCTACTGGTTTAGGCGAGGCTGTTATTCGTACAGCTGGTAGTGCTATGGTTGTAGAACTAATGCGTCAGGGAAAATCTCCCCTTGAATCATGTAAAGAAATAGTTGAGCGCATATATAATAAACATAGGAATAGTAAAGATTTGAATTATTTACAGGTTGGTTTTATTGCTGTTAATAAGAACGGAGATTATGCCGGCTATAGTTTACGCTCTGGATTTAGTTATGCGATTTATGATGATGAAAATGGAAACCGAATGGAGGACTCTCAATTTAAAATGTCATGGAATAATTAAATTATTAATTAATTTATCTTTAGATTAATTGTAATTATTCTAATTTAATATTATTTAGTTTATGGAAATCAATAAGATTTTATTAGGAATGGCCCTGCTTTTACTTACTTCATGCAGCAGCGATAAAGACTTGGAGCGTATAAAATCTCTTGATTTAGTCAGATATGTGAATCCATTTATTGGTACTTCTAATTATGGAGCTACAAACCCAGGAGCCATTGCTCCCAGAGGAATGGTTAATGTTTCTCCCTTCAACGTGGCAGGTTCTCAGAATATGTTAGAGAAGGATAGTCAATGGTTGTCTACCCCATATGTTTATGAAAATAACTTTTTAACTGGATTTTCTCATGTAAATTTAAGTGGTGTTGGTTGTCCCGACTTAGGGATTGTTTTGACAATGCCAACAACAGGTGTGTTAGAGACAGATCATTTGAAATACGGTAGCACCTACTCAAACGAAGTTGCCAATGCGGGATACTATAGTTCTACTTTGGATAAATATGATATTAAAGTTCAAGCCACAGCTACAACTAGGACCGGTGTAAGTAATTATATATTTCCAAAGGGAAAATCAAATATTTTATTAAACTTAGGATTAGGACTAACAAATGAACAAGGGGGTTCTATTAAAGTCGTCTCTCCTACAGAAATTGAAGGAGTCCGTAATGTAGGTGCATTTTGTTATTTAAAAGCTGACGAGTCTTACCCTGTATATTTTGTAGCTAAATTCAGCGAGCCCTCCAACGAATTTGGAGTTTGGAAGAATTCTTTAGTAGAAAAAGGAGTAGAAAGTGAATGGATGTCATACAATGGAAAAACTAGATTATATAAAAATTTTCGTAAAGAAGTTATTGGAGATAGTATTGGTGCTTATATGAGCTACGACTTCAAAAAAACGACTTCAGTTGAAGTTAAAATTGGTGTTTCTTATGTTAGTATTGAAAATGCGAGGGAAAATCTGCTAAGTGAAACAAGAAAATTATCTTTTGAAGAAATTTATAACCAAACAAGTTCAGAATGGAACAATCTTCTTTCTAGAATTAAAGTGCAGGGTGGTACCAAAAACGATAAAACTATTTTTTATACAGCATTATATCATTCCTTACTCCATCCAAATATATTAAATGATGTTAACGGAGATTATCCTAAAATGACTACAAGAGAAACAATAAAAACTAATGGTACTCGCTTCACAGTTTTTTCACTTTGGGATACCTACAGAAATCTTCATTCTTTGATGTCTTTAGTATATCCAAAGCAACAGTCGGATATGGTGAAAAGTATGTTATCGATCTATAATGAGAGTGGTTGGCTTCCAAAATGGGAGTTAAATGCTACAGAAACTACCACTATGGTAGGCGATCCAGCAGGAATAATTATAGCCGATACTTATTTGCGAGGGATTCAAGATTTTGATGTAGAGAAAGCCTATGAGGCCATGACTAAAAGCGCTAGGCAGTTAGAAAATAATGCACTTAGACCTGCGATAAAAGAATATACAGAAAGAGGGTATTTGACTACAGCTACTACCAAAAGTGGGGCTGTTTCTACAACACAAGAGTATAATATTGCTGACTTTGCTATTGCACAATTGGCAGAAGCGCTAAATAAAAAAGGTGATGAGAAGTTTTATAGAAAGCGTTCCATATCATATCGTAATTTTTTTGACAAAGAGCTTAATTTATTGAGACCTAAAAATCCAGATGATTCTTGGGTCACTCCCTTTGATCCTAATACTGGTGCTAATTTTCAAAAGAATTTAGGATTTATAGAAGGAAATTCATGGCAATATACTTTTATGGTTGCTCATGATACCAATGGTTTGATGGAATTAATTGGCGGTAAAGAGGCGTATTCTAATCAGCTTCAAGAGGTTTTTAACTCAGACCAATTTGATATGGCAAATGAACCAGATATCGGTTATCCATATTTGTTTAATTATGTTTCTGGTCAAGAATGGCGTACACAAAATAAAGTTTCAGAACTCATTAAACGCCATTTCAAAAACTCTCCTGATGGCTTACCAGGAAATGATGACACAGGTACTATGTCTGCTTGGTTAATTTATAGTATGATAGGGCTATACCCTGTGAGTCCAGCGGACCCTATTTATGCAGTAACAAGTCCTGTATTTGATAAGGTTATTATTGAATTAGATAGCCGATATTACAATAAATCTCAGCTAGTAATTCATAAAAAAGGAAAGGGAGTAATAAAACAGCTCAAAATTGGAAATACAACAAGTAATCATTTTTTTGTTAGCCATTCAGAATTAGTTAAATCAAATAATTTTAAAATTATTTTAGAATAATATTTAGTTTGCTGTGTTTTAATCGTTTTTTATATGTTTAAGAATAAATTTCACCCTCTGTGAATTTAATAAACTATAACAATAAATTAACATACTCCTTATTTAATCTGTCATTTGTCGAAAACATTGGTTATTACTCACTTATTGATTTAATTTAGAAGGATATTAACTAAACAAACAAATTATGATCCAAAAATTTAAGAAGCTGTTGCTTCTGATTTGCGTATTTAGTGCTCACACTATTTATGCACAAACTACAACGATTTCGGGAACGGTTACTGATTCTTCGGACGGTATGTCTCTTCCAGGAGTTAATGTATTAGAGAAAGGCACTATGAACGGTGCTGTAACAGATTTTGACGGAAACTATACTATTAATGTATCCAATGATAATGCTGTATTGCAGTTTTCATTTGTTGGTTATTCAGAACAAGAAGTTTCTGTTTCTGGTCAAACTGCTATAAATATTAGTCTTGAACAAAGCTCTGAAGGCTTAGACGAAGTAGTTATTACTGCTTTAGGTATTTCAAGAGAAAAAAAATCTTTAGGTTATGCAGTAACTGAAGTTTCTGGAGATAATGTAAACACTATTAAAGATAATAACCTTGCTAGCTCTTTAGCTGGTAAAGTTGCCGGTTTACAGATTTCTCAATCTGGTTCTTTAGGTTCTGCATCAAGAATTACAATTAGAGGAAACAATTCTTTAGGAGGAAACTCTCAAGCTCTTATTGTAGTTGATGGAATGCCTATTAATGCTTCATTACCTATTAATTCAGATGGTTCTCAGATTAATTCTGGAAGTGCTGATAATGGAGGGTCACCAAGCTACGAGCCAAGTATATCTGGCGCAGGTATTTCTGATATTAACCCTGATGACGTTGAGTCAATTACTGTTTTAAAAGGACCATCTGCAGCTGCACTTTATGGGTCTAGAGCTGGTAATGGTGTAATTTTAATTACAACCAAAAAAGGTTCACGTTCTAATAAACTAGGAGTTAGAATCAAGACTAGTCTTGCTATTGACTCTCCTATGTTATTGCCTGATTATCAAAACCAATATGGTCAAGGTTCTTTTGGAGCTGCTTATACTGATCGTGCAAGTGACTGGGGACAGCTTTCTTGGGGTTCATTAATGGACGGTTCTCAACAAGCTTATTATGATGGAACTGCTAAAGCCTACTCTGCTCAATCTAGCAATGTTGAAGATTTTTTCAGACAGGCTGAAAGATCAATTACATCAATTTCTGTTGATAAAGGATCGGATATGGGCTCAATTAGGTTTTCTTACACAAACAACTCATCTAATTCTGTAATTGAAAATTCAAACTTAAGCAGTCATAACTTTAACTTAAGAGCAGTCAATAATTTATCAGATAAACTAACCGTTGACACAAAAGCGACTTATTTCACTCAAAATGTTAATAACAGAGCATCTACTACTGGTGCACAAGGATTGTTAGCTGCTGTGTATAATATGCCTAGAAATGTGGCTGTTGATGATTTACGTAATTACCAAATGGCTAATCCTGCAACTCCAGAAGATTATAACGTAATTCGTTATGCTGATGGAAATGTATCAAACCCATTTTGGCAAGTATATAATGATGACACAAGTGTTCGTAGAAACAGATTTTTAGGATTTACTAAAATTAACTATGAATTTACTGACTGGTTGAGTGCTTTTGCTCGTATTGGAACTGACGTCACTAACATAAGAGACAATAAAACATATAGACCTGGACATCACTTTATTAGCTTAGGATCAATGGAAATTGGACAAAGCACGTTTAAAGAGATTAACTCTGAGTTCTTGGTAACTGCTAAGCATGATTTAACTGACAAAATAAATATTGTAGCAAATTTAGGTGGTAACATGTCTAAAAGAACCTCAGAAGGTATGTTGGTTAGAGGAACTGATTTTAAAATACCTACAGCTACGTTCATTAACAACTTAAATGTGATACAGGCACCTGAGGAGTCTCCATTGTCTATTAAGAAAGTGAACTCTGTGTATGGCTCAGTTAACTTAGCTTATGATAATTTTTTATACCTAGACGTATCTAGTCGTAATGACTGGTCTTCAACCTTAAGTGAAGACAACAGGTCTTACATGTACAACTCTGCAAGTGTTTCTGCAATATTAAATAAATTTATAGATCCAAATAAGGAAGTTTTTAATTTAATAAAAGTTCGAGGTAGTGTAGCTCAAGTAGGTAACGATACCGATCCATACCAACTTAACCAAACCTATTCCGTTCCTGGTCAAGGATATCTTGGACTAACTACTTTAGTTTCTCCAACAATTAGGTTAAATCAAGATTTAAATCCTGAAACTGTAACTTCATCAGAATTTGGTTTAGAGTTGGGCTTACTTAATAACAAGATAACTTTAGACTTGTCTATATATAACATGACTACTAAGGATTTAATCTTTGATGTTCCTGTTCCTGCAGCAACTGGATATTTATTTAACAGAGACAATATTGGTGAAGTAACCAACAAAGGAGTTGAGATTGCACTTGGTGCTTCTGTTTTAAATACGGATAATTTTTCTTGGAACACTTCATTTTTCTATTCTAAAAATGAAAATATGATTGAAGAATTAATTGAAGGAGTAGATAGCTTTAGATACAATACTTCAACTGATGGTAATGTTGCTGTTGTCGCTACCGAGGGTGGAAGCATAGGAGATATTTATGGAAGAGTTTGGACAGGTGAGGTCGATGCTGATGGTGTACCAATTGGTTCGTCAGCACCCGATGTATTACTTGGAAATGCTCAACCAGATTGGTTAGGTGGTTGGTCCAATACACTAACTTATAAAGACTTCTCAATGAGTTTTCTAATTGACGCACGTATGGGTGGCCAAGTTTATTCACAAACTTCTGCTGATATGGATAGAAACGGTGTTTCTCAGAGAAGTCTACAATACCGTGAATCAGGTGTTGTAGTAGCTGGAACTAATACAGGTACTGGAGCTGCAAATACTGAGAGTATTACAGGTCAACAGTATTGGACATCAATGTCTGATATTTCTGAAAATTATATTTATGACCAAGATAATATTAGATTACGTGAACTAGCAATCGGCTATAAAATACCAGTAGGATCTAAATTTGGATTACAAAGTGCTACAGTTCAATTGGTTGGTAGAAACTTATTTTTCTTAATGAACAAGGCAGATGATATTGATCCAGAGTCTATGTTAGGTACTTCTATTGGAGTTCAAGGTTTATCTCATAATGCGATGCCTACTTTAAGAAGCATAGGATTAAATTTAAATTTAACTTTTTAACATAATACCATAAAACAATGAAAAATAAAATTTTAATAATGGCAAGTATGATACTTGTGACTGTATTTTCTTGTACAGATGATTTCAACGAAATAAACCAACAACCAGATGCTCTTTCTACATCTGATGTTAGTGCTAAATATTTTGTTACTACATTGCAACAGCAATTTTACAGACCTACAATGGTTCCGCTTTGGTTTGGAGACTTAATACATCCTGATGGATTTTCAGCTCAAATCTCAAATGGTTATGCTGGGTCAGACTGGAATGGTGATTTAGGATGGGTATACAATAGTTTTTATACAGACCTAGGAGCTTGGGATTGGTATGCCGGTTACAATAGTACTTTAACTTCTTTCCTTAACTTAGTCGGTGAAGGTGGACCTTTAGAGAATGATCAATATTATGCTCTTGGATTGGTAATGAAAGGATTATATTATACTCAATTTACAGAGACTCACGGAATGATTCCTTATTCTCAGGCATCTGATCCAAATATCGCATTGCCAGTGTATGATGCTCAAATAGATATTTATAAAGGGGTTATTTCAGAATTAGATCAAGCTATTTCAATAATTGGAGATAACACTATTACTGGACCTGGAGTAAGTCAATTAGGTGAAAACGATGTAATATTCAACGGAAACATGCAAAACTGGAAACAACTTGCAAACAGTTTAAAGTTAAGAATTGCGCTTAGAGCTCATGGTTCTCCTGGTGAAAATTTCTCTGCAAATGCAGCTTCTGAAGCTATTGCTTCTGGTGTTCTTGCCGATACCGACGCATTATTTGATGCCTTTACTACAGAGACAAACATATGGGGAGGCTCCGCATCATACGGAGATATATGGCATAGTTTCGCTGGTAGTCAATGGAGAGCGACTGAGGCAATGGTAAATATCTTACAAAATAATGATGATCCAAGATTAAGTAAAATCACTAAACCCTGCGTAGGTGGGACAATGACAGTTTTAAAGCCAACTGATGGAGAAAATGTTTCTCTAATAGCTGATCACGTAGCCTTTTTACAAAGTACATTAAACGAAGCTGGTCTTGTTTTAGGTACAGACTATACTTGGACAGAAACTGCAACCGATTTAACTATCACCATGCCAGATAATACTAACTACGTAGGTTTACCTTCCAGATTAAGTGGGAAAATTAAAAGTTATATGCATCGTGATATGTTCTCAGAACCTTCTGAGATAGTTACTCAAAAAACAAATGAAGGTAATCCAATATTTCCTACAATTGTTATGACGACTGCTGATTCACATTTTATGATAGCAGAAGCAATTACTAAAGGGCTCGTGTCTGGAGATGCGAATACTTACTATCAAATAGGTTTAGAAAAAGCGATGGCTCTTTGGAATACAACTACATCATCTGATTTTTTAGCATCTGAAATGGGGTCACTAAGTGGGTCTTCAGAACAAAATCTTGAAAGGATAGCTACACAAAGATGGGTTGCTAATTATACAAACGGATACGAATCTTGGGCAATTATTAGAGACACAGGTTATCCAACTTCAGCAATGATTACATCTAATAACAATGATATTATTAGTTTTGCTGGAGACCTTAACGGAGCATATCCACAAAGGTTACAATATGGTACAAGTGTTTACTCTTCAAATGCTTCAAATGCCGAAGCTGCAATATCTGCTCAAGGGCCAGATAATATGGCAACAAGTTTATGGTTTGCTAATTAATTTTTTTTAAACCCATAATTATTTTTTAAAAAAGAGATGTCTAGTTTAGATATCTCTTTTTTTTATCCTATATAATCACTATTTTGTTTTATACTTTTAGTAATTCTAAGTTATTTTATTTATGAAATACACATTTTTAATTTTAGTTACAGTTTTTTCTTTACAATCATTTTCTCAAGACAAAACTATTAATAACGAGTCAAATGTCTCATATTATGGACGTGATTACTTTTTGATTGAAGGAACAGCCGTTGCAGACTCACTTAAAGAAAGCCCTTACGATCGATTACCAGTTTCATACAAAGATAAAGTTAGACAGCCTGTATGGGATTTATCAAAGTCGTCTGCAGGAATAACGGTGCGATTCCATTCAAATTCGACAAGTATTAATTTAAAATGGACCGTTTTAAATGATTTTGACATGCCCCATATGGCATCCACCGGAATTAAAGGAATTGATTTATATACAAAGTATAACAACAATTGGAGGTATGTAACTACAGCAGGAGCTATTGTTGGACTTAAGAAATATCAAAATAAATCCAAACCTTTAGATAGTATTAGTGAATTCGAACTAATTAAAAATATGACTCCTGAATTTAGAGAATATAAATTATTTTTACCTCTGTACGATGGCGTTAAAAAACTAGAAGTTGGTATTGATCCCACAGCGTCAATTGAAAAAGCAAGTCCCAGTTCTGTAAAACCGATTGTCTTCTACGGAACAAGTATTACTCAGGGAGGATGTGCATCTCGTCCTGGAATGTCACATACTAGTATTATTTCTAGAAAATTGGATATGGAATGTATAAATTATGGTTTTAGTGGAAATGGACGCATGGAAACTCCTATTGTTGAGCTCATTTCTGAAATTGATGCTCGTTTTTATGTTATTGAATGTTTGCAAAATATGGATTCAGATCAAGTGAAGCAACGCGTTAGACCATTGGTAGACATAATTAGAAAAAAGCATCCTTTTACCCCTATAGTTCTAGTCGAAAATATGATGTACAAAATGGCTTTTTTAGACCAAACTATACAAGATGAACTGATTCAGGAAAATGTAACCCTAAAAAATGAGTTTGATAAAATTTTAAAAAGTGGTGACCAAAACATCTTTTATATTAAAGATAATCAAGATAATTCAATAGATAATGAGGGCACAGTAGATGGGGTGCATCTTACCGATTTAGGGTTTTTAAGATATGCTGATTATTTATTAAAAAACTTCAAAGAATTCATGCTTATCAATTAGTCTTTTGAATTCTTAAGGACTCTTTAAGAACAATTAATTCATTTGTGAGTTAAGATTGGTTATTAGTCGAACATTTTTTCTATTCTCGTATAATTTAGGTTATTTAGAGTTCATTAATTGTTTTAGTTTAAAATTAGTTAAATTTTCTAAAAGAAGGATTAGTTTACTGATTCTTCTTTTTTTTTAGTCATAATTTCACACTCTAAAGCATTTATTTAAAAGATATTAAGATAACATAATTAATAAAATGGACATAAGTTACAAGCCTGCTGGTCAATTTGAATTAACACGTTTTGAAAAAATTCATAATATATCTTTTGAGTCTTCTTATAAAGCTTCGATAGTTGTTGCTCACGAGATAGCAGATTTAATAAAACATAAACAACAACAAAATTTAAATTGTGTTTTGGGTTTAGCTACTGGGTCTTCTCCAATTAAGGTATATGAAGAGCTTGTACGATTACATAAAGAAGAAGGGTTGAGTTTTACAAATGTTATTTCTTTCAATTTAGATGAATATTATCCAATGGAAAAAAGTAATGTTCAGAGTTATGATTATTTCATGCGTGAGCACCTTTTTGATCACATAGATATATTAGCTAAAAACATTAATATTCCAAATGGAACAGTCGCTAATGAAGATTTGTACCAGTCATGTGTAGACTATGAAATGAAAATTAAAGCAGCTGGAGGTATTGATTTTCAACTCTTAGGAATCGGTAGAACAGGTCATATTGGTTTTAATGAGCCAGGATCACATTTAAATTCTGGTACACGAAATATAAAATTAGATCATATTACACGAGTTGATGCTTCTTCTGCTTTTTTAGGTTTAGAAAATGTGCCAGTAAAAGCAATCACAATGGGCATAGGCACTGTAAGAACAGCCAAACGAATAGTGTTACTTGGTTGGGGTTCAAATAAGGCTAAAATATTAAAAAAAACAATTGAAGGAGATGTGTCTTCTAGCGTTCCAGCTACCTATTTACAAAATCACCATAATACTACTTTTATATTAGATGAAGCAGCTTCAGAAGAACTTACTAGAGTTAAAACCCCTTGGTTAGTAACCTCTTGCATTTGGACTGATGAATTGAAATTAAAAGCAGTTCTTTGGCTTAGTAAATTGACTAATAAATCTATCTTAAAATTAACTAATAAAGATTATAATAATAACGGAATGTCAGGCTTGCTATCTGCTGTTGGAAGTGCCTATGATCTAAACATAGTAATGTTTAATAAAATGCAACATACTATCACTGGATGGCCTGGTGGAAAACCTAATGCAGATGATCTTAATCGCCCTGAGCGTGCAGATATTCCAAAAAAACGAGTCCTCATTTTTAGTCCACATCCTGACGATGATGTTATTTCAATGGGTGGTACTTTTGATCGTTTGGTAGAGCAAGGTCATGAAGTACATGTTGCGTACCAGACTTCAGGAAATATTGCAGTATCTGACAAAGAAGCAATAAAATTTGCAGAAATTTGTTTAGCTTTAAATTCAGATTCTAAAAAATCAAAAGAGCTAATTTCTTTTTTGAAAAAGAAAACAGTTAGAGTTGTTGACTCAAAGGATGTTTTGAAATTAAAAGGACTAATTAGAAGAAGTGAATCTTTAGCTGCAACTCGATATTTAGGTCTAGATGATGATAATGTTCACTTTTTAAACCTTCCTTTTTATGAAACTGGAACGGTTAAAAAAAATAATCTAACTAACACTGATTTAGATATTATGTGTAAATTAATAGGGGATATCAAACCACACCAGATTTATGCTGCAGGTGATCTTGCCGATCCGCATGGTACTCATAAGGTTTGTTTGGATATTTTGTTCTCGTCAATAGATATTTTGAAAAAAAAGCCTTACATGAAAGACTGTTGGGTTTGGTTATATCGAGGTGCTTGGCACGAGTGGGAACCTTATCAAATTGAAATGGCTGTTCCTATGAGTCCAGATCAGGTTCTTAAAAAACGAAATGCTATTTTCTTTCATCAGTCCCAAAAAGATGGAGTGATGTTTCAAGGAGATGATACAAGAGAATTTTGGGTCCGAGTTGAAGATAGAAATCGATTAACTGCAAAAAAATACAACGATTTAGGGCTCGCTGATTATGCTGCTATAGAGGCCTTTAAACGTTACCATTTTAATTAAAAGAGGTCAGAATAAGTCATTTTTTAAATCAGTTTAGTAACTTGTTTATCTATTAGTCAACTATTATTTAGACTTTATAAAAACATATCATGGAAAAAAATAATTCAAAAGCCTATTGGAAGGAAAACATAAAATACTTATTTATACTTTTATCTGTTTGGTTCTTAGTATCATTTGGAGCTGGGATTTTATTTAAAGATTTGCTGAATGAATTTAAATTTGGTGGATTTAAGCTAGGTTTTTGGTTTGCTCAACAGGGATCCATGTACGTGTTTGTTATTTTGATTTTTATATACGTAAAGCTAATGAATAAACTTGATAAAAAATATGGATATGATAAATAGCATTTCATTAGTTGAATCAATTGGAGTTCAGAACTGGACTTATATTTTGGTAGGTATTACTTTTACACTCTATATAGGAATAGCTGTGTGGGCTCGTGCAGGCTCGACTAAAGAGTTTTATGTTGCAGGTGGCGGTGTTTCACCTCTTGCAAATGGTATGGCTACAGCTGCTGACTGGATGAGTGCAGCCTCTTTTATTTCTATGGCAGGAATTATATCTTTTGCAGGTTACGACGGTGCGGTTTATTTAATGGGTTGGACAGGTGGTTATGTATTATTAGCCTTGTTATTAGCTCCATATCTAAGGAAATTTGGAAAGTTTACAGTTCCTGACTTTATAGGTGATCGGTATTATTCGAACACTGCTCGTCTTGTAGGAGTTATATGCGCCCTTTTAGTGTCCTTTACATATGTGGCTGGTCAGATGCGTGGAGTTGGATTGGTTTTCTCTAGATTTTTGGAAGTTGATATTAATACAGGCGTTGTTATTGGTATGCTAATTGTATTGTTTTATGCTGTTCTTGGAGGCATGAAAGGGATTACCTATACTCAAGTTGCACAATATTGTGTCTTGATTTTCGCATTTATGGTTCCGGCTATATTTATATCAATTCAAATGACTGGAAATCCCATTCCACAATTGGGTTTTGGTAGTGAATTGGTTGACGGATCTGGTACTTTTTTATTGGACAAATTAGACGGTTTAAGTACTGATTTAGGTTTTGCAGAGTATACTCAAGGATCTAAGTCTTTAGTTGATGTTTTTGCAATTACATTAGCTTTAATGGTAGGTACAGCAGGGCTTCCCCATGTGATAGTTCGTTTCTTTACTGTCAAGCGCGTTAAAGATGCTCGTAAATCTGCTGGAATCGCCTTATTGCTTATTGTAATATTATATTCTACAGCACCTGCAGTAGCTGCATTTGCTAGGACTAACATGATAGAAACACTTTCAAATAAATCCTATGCAACAGTTCCAGAATGGTTTAAAAAATGGGAAACTACAGGTCTTATCACATTTATTGATAAAAATAATGACGGATTAATTCAATATGTAGCTGATAAAAATAAAAATGAATTAGTCGTTGATAATGACATAATGGTCTTGGCAAATCCCGAAATTGCAGAATTACCTAATTGGGTGATCGCTTTAGTTGCGGCTGGAGCTTTAGCCGCTGCATTATCAACCGCAGCTGGACTGTTATTGGTTATTTCTGCTTCTGTTTCTCATGACCTAATTAAAAAAATTATTAACCCAAAAATTTCTGAAAAAAATGAATTAATAGCTGCTCGTTTTTCTGCTGTTGTAGCGGTTTGTGTTGCTGGATATTTTGGAATTAATCCTCCAGGGTTTGTTGCAGCTACAGTAGCCTTGGCATTTGGTTTAGCAGCAGCTTCATTTTTTCCAGCTATTATTTTAGGAATTTTCTATAAACGAATGAATAAAGAAGGCGCTATTGCTGGAATGGTAGTTGGTATTGTTGTGATGTTATACTATATGCTAAAATATAAATTAGGATGGTTTGATGAAGTTACGCCTGATAAAAGTGAATGGTGGTTTGGTATTTCACCGGAAGGTTTTGGAAGTGTTGCAATGCTATTAAATTTTATAGTTTCTATTACGATCATGAAGTTTACGCCAGAACCTCCAATAGAGGTTCAAGAAATTGTAGAACAAATTAGAATTCCTATTGGAGCTGGTGAAGCAACCCATTAAATTGTATTCCTATTAGTATTTTTATGAAAAAAGTTCATGTACTGTTTTTATTATTATCATTTCTTTTTATGAGTTGTTCAGGCAAAAAGGAAATAATTATAAGCTCTTCAAGTTCTCACATTAATTATTCTGGTAGAATTGATTTGTCAAATGATGAAGTGGCTAGCTTAAGCTGGCCAGGTTCTTCAATAAAGATAAATTTTGAGGGTGAATCTATTTCAGCTTTACTAAGTGATGAGACCGGAGATAATTATTACAATGTTATTATAGACAACGACAGTCTTTTTGTTTTGAGACCAGAGAATAAAAAGCAGTATTACTTATTAGCTTCAAATTTATCTAAAGGTCCTCACACAGTTGAAATTTTTAGGCGAACTGATTGGGGTAGTGGATTAACTAATTTTTATGGCTTTAAAATTAATATAAATGCTAAAGTGCTAGCAATTTCTTTGCCTAAAAAGAGAAAAATTGAGTTTTATGGAGATTCTATTACTGTTGGAGCAGCTGTAGAAGATACTTCAGGTAAAGACCTTAACGACACTAAATATATTAATAATTATGCCACATACTCTGCTATTACTGCCAGACACTTTGATGCTAATTATCATTGTATAGCTAGAAGTGGTATTGGTGTGACAGTTAGCTGGGATCCTTTGATTATGCCAGAAATTTATGACCGTCTAGTTCCTACCGATAGCACAAGTAAGTGGGATTTCTCTTTATACCGACCTGATATTGTTGTGGTAAATTTATTTCAAAATGACAGTTGGTTAGTACATCTATCTGACCATCCAGAGTTTATAAAAAGGTTTAAAAATAAGACTCCTAGTGAAGCATTTCTAGTCAATGCTTATCAGCAGTTAATATCCGAATTGAGAAGCCATTATCAAGATGCTAGTATCATTTGCACACTTGGAAGTATGGATGCTACTAAAGATGGTTCTTTGTGGCCTGGTTATGTAAAAAAAGCAGTAGCTAATTTAAAGGATGAAAATATTTATACTCATTTTATGCAATATGAAAAAAGTACTGCTCATCCAAATGTTCAACAACAAAAAAATATGGCAAATAGCCTTATTAAATTTATTGAGACCACAATTGACTGGTAAAATATTTTATATGTACGGAATTTATTCTGTCGAAAATGAAGATGCAGGTAGGCCTTCTTTATTAAACAAACTAGCATTACTAATGTCTCTCCAAGCATATCTAGAATATTTTGGTTCACCTATTTTATTTGAATAGACCTCCACAGTTTTTCCAACAATTTTTGCAATAGCAGGCAGAAAATTCTTGTCTGAACCAGCAATTTCAAATTCTTTCAATTCTAAAGTTGAACTCATTAATCCACTCCCTACAAAGTCAAATTCCAGAACCAATTTATTGCCGTTGATTTGTTGACTTCGAAATAGTGGACCAGATGCTACAATTGGCTTGTCGTAGTCATTTGCCAGTGCTAGTCCAGCTAATCTGGATCCAACGTCGTGTTTATTAGATGGATGAATGTCATTATTTTCTCCAATATCTAAAGTAACAACCATTCCTGTTTTTGGGGTTTTTAGCGTTTTTCTTTGTGCATCACGTAAAGATGACGACAGTCCTTTGTAATTTTCAAAGGGCGCTATTTGCACAAAATAAAACGGAAAGTCAAGAGACCATTGGTTACGCCAATCATTAATTAAAGCAGGTAAAAGTTGTTCATATTCCCTAAATCTAGGAACGTTGTTTTCTCCTTGATACCAAATAGTTCCTTTTATTGTATATGGAACTAATGGATTGATCATGCCATTAAAAATTGATGATTTTGAATTTTTATTGAATTGGGCCAACGCAGGTCTTTTCGAAAAATCAACAGATTCATTATCATAAAAATAAAAGTCGATGTAGGGCCATGAATATGATTTTAAAGGAGAGTATGCTTCTGCAGATACTCTGTATTTCCAACTTCCTGTTAGTTTTATTTCTCCACTTTCAGAATTAAGAATTGAAACAGCTCCTACTTTTCCTTTTTTGTATTGATTTACCACTCTAATTGTAATATTATTTTCTCCGACTTTAAGAATTTCTGTAGGGATTTCATAGGTTTTAGTTTTAGCACTTAACTTCCCCATACTATTGCCTATTTTTTCACCATTTATATAAGAGAAATCCATATCGCTAGTAGGTCCTAAACTAAGTGAGTAATTTCCTTTAATTTCATCTAGAGAGAATGATTTTCTGATTAAAATGGCTCCATCAAAATCATTATCTTTAAAAATATTATCAATTAAACCTGGTATTTTTATCTCTCCCCACTTTGTATAATCTACACTACTAGATTCAATATATTTCTCATCTTTAAAATCAAAACTTTCCCATATCTCTGGAGCTCCTAAAGGATCTTCTAAAAATAAATACCAGACATCAGAAGGGGATTTTATTGATTCAAACTTTGATAACCAATTGTACGTCTTAGAGTAATCCATAATTAATTTCTCATTGATACTCATTGCATCGTCCAAGAAATTTAGAGTGTTCAATTGTTCTCTGCTAGTCCATGCTTCTATATCGGTACCACCCCAACTTGAGTGTAGAATACCAATAGGGACTTTTAATTCTTTGTGTAGTCTTTTGGCAAAAAAATAGGCTGCAGCGCTGAAAGGCTTGATAGTGTCTCCAATAGCTTTTTCCCATGACCCCTCAAACTGCTGTATCGGGGTTGAGCTTAGTCGTTTTTTTACGGTAAACATTCGAATATTTGGATAATTAGCAGTCGAAAGTTCAAATTCTGAAAAATCAGTCGTATTACAGCAATAGTCAAAATCCATTTCCATATTGGATTGGCCTGATGCTAGCCATACCTCCCCAATTAATACGTCTTTAATCAATATGGAATTGCTTTCACTGCTAATATTTACCTGGTAAGGACCACCAGCTTGAGGAGTTTCTAGGTTGAGTTTCCACTGCCCCTTGGAGTCAACAACACAAGTTGATTCTTTACCCCAGCTTCCTTGGACTGTTATTTTTTGATTGGGTGAATAGGTACCCCAAAATGCAACTGTGTCCTTTTGTTGCAGTACCATATGGTCTGAAAAAAGAGCGTTTAGTTTAAGTTCTTTCTGTTCGGGGTGTTGACAAGCTTTAAATAAAAAGCCAACTAATAATAAATATATACTTAATTTATAACGATTCACATCTATCTGCTTAATGCCTTATCGATTGCCTTTTGCGCGAGCTGTTCCATAACCAAATACCCTGTTTTATTTGGGTGTACAAGATCATTTGCAGCTGTATAATCAGGCACTTTCAATCCATTATTTTCATCAACCATTGCCGAGAAGTAATCTAGATAAATGAAGTTGTTTTTTTTTGCATACACCTTTAATTCTTTGTTAATTGAAATAATTTTTTGGGCGGGATTTAATCCAGGTTTCCAAAGATATTCAATCGCAGGCAAAATAGAAGAAATAATAACTTCAATTCCATTAGCATTAGCTATTTCGGCCATTGATTTAATATTCCCAATAATAGTTTCCAATGATGTATATCCTGTGTTACCTGCGATATCATTTGTGCCTGCTAGAATTATTACAACCTTTGGGTTTAAATCAATAACATCTGGTCTAAAACGTATTAGCATTTGAGGGGTGGTCTGGCCACCAATTCCTCTGTTAATATAATCTCTATTATTAAAAAATTCTGGACGTATGTTTACCCAACCTTCAGTTATTGAATTTCCCATAAAAACAACTCGATTTTTATTTTCAGAATGAAGTTTAAGTTCTAAGTTAGCTTTTGAGTAATAAGCAGTATTTGCAAATTCGTTCCAGTCTTGTGCATGTATTTTTTGATTAATTATTGGAGACAAAAAAATGATTAATAGTAAATGCTTTAAGTTCATTTGGTTGATTTTAGTTAAATCTTCATGTTTAAGTAATCATATAAAATGATTTATTATAAATTTAAATTATTTTTATTTAATTCTAGGGTTTAATTAGATAAAGAACGCTTGTTAAAAGTTATATGACGTTTTTTTTGTATTTAAAAAAACTATTATTTTCTATTTCTGTTCTAGAATCTAATTAATATTTATAAATTTAGTTTCGATTCAATTATAATTTTATTTACATATAATATGACATTTAATATTGTTCTTATAGAGCCAGAAATTCCTAATAATACAGGGAATATAGGCAGATTAAGTTTGGCTTCTGGGTCTGTATTACATCTAGTTAAGCCGTTCGGCTTCGAGTTAACAGATTCGCGCCTAAAAAGAGCAGGTTTAGATTACTGGAAACATATTAAAGTAATAACCTATGATAGTTTACAAGAGTTTTTAATTATTAATAAAAATGAGAATATGGTATTTCTTTCCGCATCCGCAGAAAAAAATTATGATGAAATAAAGTATGAAGATAATCAGTTTTTCGTTTTCGGAAAAGAATCTACAGGTTTACCTAAACAACTACTTAAAGAAAAAAAGGATAAATCATTTAAAATACCTATTCTTAGCCCACACGTAAGAAGTTTAAACTTAGCAAATTCTGTTAGTATAGTTATTTTTGAGGGGCTAAGATTAAGCAAGCTGGCAATCAATAACAATCTTATTTTTTAAATTACTAGTAAAGAAAAGGTAGTTTTCTCCTCCATCTGATATTTTAAAAAGCTTTTTTAAAACTTCATTTTTTTCAGGAAAATTTCTAGTTTTTAAATTTGCTTTACGCCCTCTAATTATTTGTCTTATTGATTTTTTATGATAGTTGTGGGTTGATATGATTTCATATATTTTTCCAGGAAAATTTTTAATCTTCCTTTCACTTGTATATAAGTGAGTATTTATGTCAAGTTTATATAATTTAAAGTACTTTGAGACTAATCTAAATGCGCCAGATTTCATTACAGCTGCATTTGGTTCATATAAAAATTGTTTCGGAGTACTAAATTTAGCTTTAGCAGTTTTCTCTTGATGTATTTTGAAAGAAAAATGTTCAGTTTTATCAAGATGGTAGTTAATGGTGGTGATATTTACTTCTGAGTTATTGTCTTTTTCCAAATGAAACAAAAGCTCTTTAACTTCATTTTTAACAGCCACTATATAAACTGTATTAACATTTTTGATTAGTTGTATCGCTTTACTAATGTCTAGCATTGGAGACATTTTTATAAGTACTTTATTAGTCTTTTCGTAAATCAAGTCTTCAATTAGCATTATATTTGGACTGCAATCTTCAATTAAAGTTTTTTTATTTTTTTTATGATCTCTGCGGGATGGATCAATATATATCCAGTCAAATCTTTCTTTATAATTTTTTAAAAAGTCTTTGCCATCGTAACACACGCTGGTGATGTTATCAGCATTTAAAATCATGAAATTATGTGCTGCAATTTTAGCGAGTTTAGCAATGGTCTCGCAGTGGGTTATCGATCTAAATTTCTTAGAAAAATAATAGCTATCTACTCCAAATCCACCAGTGAGGTCTAGTAGAGATTTACCTTTAATTAGATTACTTTTGATAATAGCTGTAGTTTCGGATGATGTTTGTTCAATATTTAATTTGTTAGGAAAATATATATTGGATGTTTTAAACCAAGTTTGGAGTTTTAATTTACATTTTTTTTTAGCTTCAATTTGTTCGATAATCTCCTGAATGTTTACATCTTTAAATACACTTCCTTTAAGTATTAATGAGTGTATATTAGAGTTTATGTTTTCATTAATAAACATTTGAACATCAGTATTTAATATATTTTTATTCACGTAAATATTTATGTATTATTGTGTTAGTTTCTTCGTGAATTCATACAGAGCTATGCTAGTCGCTTGAATAACATTCATACTACTATTTTGACCATACATTTCAATATGAACAATGTGGTTGCAAATCTCTAGAATTGGTGTAGAGATGCCATGTTTTTCATTACCAATTACAAGGACGATTTTACTATTTTTTGGAAGGATTAAGTCAGATATTTTGAGACTTTTATCTGTTATTTCAAGACCAACTATTAGGTAATTTTTTGATTTTAAATCTTTTATTTTTTTTAACGTGTTTTCGGTTTGTTCAAATGAAATAGATTGTTCTGTTGCTCTAGAGGCCTTAGTAAATTTACGTCCTAGTTCTACAGCGTTTCCTCCTAAAATTAAATGTGGTATGCCAAATGAATCTGCAGCTCTAAATAGGCTTCCTATATTAGCAGCGTGGCTAACACTGTCACTTACCAAAATAATTGGAAATATTTTTTTTGAAAACTTAGATGAATAATGGTCTAGTTGCATAATAATCTTAGTTTTCAAATGCGTATTTAATAATATTAGCTCCCATTTTTAATGCTTTTAACCTAATGTCCTTTGGGTCGTTGTGCACGTTAGGATCTTCCCATCCATCTCCTAAATCACTTTCGTGAGTGAATAAAAGAATTAACTTACTCTCATGAAAATATCCCTGAGCCTTAGGTGCTAATCCATTGTGTTCATGAATTTTAGGAAGACCCTCTGGAAATGGATACACATTGTTGTATATAGGATGAGATAAGGGAATTTCAGTCATTTTCTTTTCTGGAAATATATTTTTAAGAGCTTTAACTACATATGGTTTCATACCATAATTATCATCTATATGTAAAAACCCTCCAGATAACAAATAAGTTCTTAAATTTTTAGATTCGATTTCCGAAAACACTACATTTCCGTGTCCAGTCATATGGATGAATGGGTATTCAAATATAGCTGTGCTCCCAGCTTCAACAGATTTTGGTTTATTGTCAATTGCGGTTTCAATATTTGTATTACAGAACTGAATTAAATTTTTTAATGCTGTTGGGTTACTATACCAGTCGCCACCACCATCATATTTTAAAACTGCAATGGTTTGACCTGTACAAATGTTTAGTCCCAAAAATATAATAAAATACAGAGTGTGCTTATTCATTGCAAAGTTGGATTGTGTGACAAGCTACTATAGCAGCAGTCTCCGTGCGCAGTCTTGAACTTCCTAGAGATACAGGAATGTAGTTGTTTTTTAAGGCAGTTGAGATTTCTTCGCCACTAAAACCTCCTTCTGGCCCAATTAAAATTGTAACAGACTTTCCAGCTTCAATATGATCTTTAAAAGAGTGTTTTTCACCAGCTGCACAGTGTGCAATATATGTTTTTCCTTTTTGAGGTGTTTTAAGAAATTTAGAAAATGTAACAGCGGGATTTAAGGATGGTAGGTAGGGGTTGAGTGACTGTTTCGTGGCTGATTGTATTATTTTTTTAAACCTTTCGGATTTAATTTTTTTTCTTTCGCTGTTGTGACTAATTACAGGAGTAATTTTAGTTACACCTATTTCGGTAGCTTTTTCTAGAAACCATTCATATCGATCATTTAATTTTGTAGGAGAAACAGCTAAATGAACAGAGTAATCTTTTGGATGAATATACTTCGATTTTTGTATTTCTACAACACATTTGTTATGATTAGGAACTATAACATCAGCTTCAAAAATCCACCCAACTCCGTTGGTAATTGTTAGACGGTCCCCAGTTGATTTGCGCAGTACTTTTACAATGTGACGGCTTTCATCTTTTGAGAAGCTAAATAACCTTGTTGTTTCATTCAGTTCTGAGTTGTAAAATAGTTGCATTTGTTTTATATTTTTAATCGTGAGGAGGCCATTATGGATTGCTTTGCATACTGTTTATTATTGAATTTTAAATAGCCTACAATAGCAATCATTGCAGCATTGTCAGTTGTAAATTCTAATGCAGGTAAATATGTGGACCAGCCATACTGACCCTCAGCTTCTTTAAGTGCATTTCTGATTCCAGAGTTTGCAGAAACTCCTCCGCCAATAGCTATTTGACTAACTCTAGTTTCTGAAACCGCTAATTTTAATTTATCCATTAGAATATTAATAATAGTGTATTGTATTGAAGCACAAATATCATTTATATTTTCTTCAATAAATCTAGGGTTTTCTTTGACTTGTTTTTGTATGAAGTATAAAATAGCAGTTTTTAAACCTGAAAAACTGAAGTTAAGCCCCTTTACTTTAGGTTTAGTAAATTTGAATGCTATTGGATTTCCTAGCTTAGCTCGTTTATCAATTTCGGGCCCTGCGGGATAACCTAAACCTAAAATTTTACCGCTTTTATCAAATGCTTCCCCCACTGCATCATCAATAGTTTCTCCTATTATTGTCATTTTAAAATAGTCTTCTACAAGTACAATTTGAGTATGACCTCCAGAAATAGTCATACCAATAAATGGAAACGAGGGTTTTTTGTAACCATCTTTTTCAATAAAATGAGCGAGTACATGCGCCTGCATATGATTTACATCAATCAGTGGAATGTCAAGTCCATACGCAAGTGATTTAGCAAATGAAGTGCCGACCAATAAAGAACCCATTAAACCTGGGCCTTGAGTAAATGCGACTGCATTTAAATCGTTACAGGAAATACCCGCTTTATGCAGGGCTTGATCAACCACAGGAACTATATTTTGTTGATGTGCTCTTGATGCTAATTCAGGAACAACTCCTCCATAAGATTCATGTATTGTTTGGTTAGCTACCACATTGCTTAGTATTTCTCCGTTTCTTAGCACTGCAGCTGCTGTGTCGTCACATGAAGATTCAATTCCTAATATGTATGTATTTTTTAAGCTCATTAAGACGATTTTGTCAGAATATTCATTTAATTTGTAAATATAATTAGGTGTAATTTAATCTATTAACTAAAGCACTGCAAAGAAATAAAAAAAATAGCAGTAAAATAAATGCTTTAAAAATTAAAATTTTAGTTTAAATAGGTAGATTATTAAAAAATAACTCTTAGACATATCAATAAGTATCTTAAAATATTTGTTAAGTTTATCTCAACTTTTGTGTTGTTATTTTGTCTTTTGGTGGGACTTTTGTCAATCCCATCAATACAAACATCCTTAGGCAGCTATACAACTGGAGAAATTAATAAATCATACGGTACAAATATCAAAATCAAAAAGGTAGGGCTGAAATTTAATGGAGATGTTGAATTAAAGTCTATTTTAATCAAGGATCATTTTGAAGCATCTATGTTTTCAGTTTCCAAACTAAATACCTCAATTTTAAATTTTGCGAAAATTATTAACAATCAGTTAGTATTTGGTAATATCGAATTAGATTCTCTCTTTTTTCATATTAAAACTTATAAAGGTGAAAGTGAATCTAATTTAGATGTTTTTGTAAATAAGTTTGATAGGCAAAACCCAAGAGAACATGCTAGTCAATTTTTATTATCGTCAAGTAATTTAGATATTAAGAATAGTATTTTTCGTGTTACAGATGAGAATAAAGATTCACCTGCTGTTTTAGATTTTACTGAACTTACTGTGTTAGCTAAAGGTTTTTTAATTTCTGGAACTAATGTTGGTGCTAGTATAAAACGTTTTTCTTTTGTAGACTCAAGAGGTCTTCGTGTGAAAAATATTGGAACAGTTTTTAGATATACACCAACTCATATGTTGTTTTCCGATTTACTTTTAGAGACAAATACATCTTCAATTTCTGGAAACCTCCGATTCGATTACCAGCGTAAGGATCTACGATCTTTCTCAGATAAAGTAAATATTTCTGGTTCTTTGAAAAACAGTAGTATAAACTTAGAAGAATTTAATTTTTTATATAATGAATTCGGAGCTAACCAAAAAGTTCAGCTTAACACTACCTTTTCAGGAACATTAAATGATCTACAGTTCAATAAATTTAATTTAAAAACTGTAAATAACACTTTAATTATTGGTACTTTTCAAACTAATGACCTGTTTAAATTAAGTTCAACTGGGTTTTCTTTTAATGGCGAGTTTGAACAAATAACATCAACATATGAAGAGCTTACAGCACTTTTACCAAGAGTTTTAGGTAAGACTATTCCATCAGGATTTAATTCTTTAGGTCGATTTAGCACTAGCGGAAGTTTAGAAATATCAAGGGAGGCCGTTAAAGCTGTTTTGGATATTTCAACTGAAATTGGATCCCTGTTTATTGATTTAAATTTAAACGATATTGAAGTTGTTGATAATTCCTCTTATGTTGGTCAAATACGTTTTACAGATTTCAACTTAGGTAAGGCTTTAGACGAGCCAACAATTGGCTTGGTTTCTTCAAGTCTTAGCGTAGTTGGTAGCGGATTTAATAAGGAGAATCTAAGTTGTAATATTAATGGAGGCTTCAACTCATTTAGTTTTCAAGATTATATTTATTCAGATTTAAAAGTCTCGGGGGTTGTTATGGACAAGGTTTTTAATGGTCAGTTGGATGTTAGGGATGATAATTTAAAATTAAACTTTTCTGGACTTGTCGATTTTTCTAATATTGAAAACATCTACGATTTTTCGGCTATTATAGATTACGCTAATTTGAATGCCATGAAGTTAGTAAAACGTGATCACACGTCTTTACTTAGAGGAGAAGTGACTATAGATATGATAGGGACTAGCATTGATGATGTTTATGGGGTACTTAGTTTTAAAGATGCTCTTTATGAAAATCAGAACGACAGTTATGAGTTCAAAGACTTTGAAATCACTTCTGCTTTTGATAATGATAAGTCAAGAATAATAAAGTTAAATTCATCAGAAATAGTAAATGGAAGTTTAAAAGGTAAATTTCAGATTAATGAACTCCCCAAGCTAATGAGTAATTCAATAGGGGATATTTATACAAAAATAAATCCTTTTAAAGTAGTTAAAAATCAATACTTAAATTTTAACTTTAAAATTTATAACAAAATTGTAGAACTTTTTTATCCTGATTTAAAATTGGGCCCAAATACAATATTAAAGGGAAGAGTAGAGAGTAATCCTGAAAATTTTAAACTTACATTCAAGTCTCCTAATATCAAAATGGATAATTTTTTTGCTAATGGAATCAATGTTCAGCTCATAAATAACAATCCATTGTTTAATTCATATGTTGAAGCAGATAGTCTTGCTACAAAATATTATAATATTTCTAAATTTAATTTAATTAATGTTACACTTAATGATACATTGTATGTAAAAACTGAATTTAATGGCGGGGAGAGTTCTAAAGATTTATTTGATTTAAATTTATACTACACCATTGACGAGTCTAATAAGTCCGTTGTTGGAATTAAGAAATCGACGATTAATTTTAATGGTACTACATGGCTTGTTAATAATTCTCAGAACTCTCAAAACAAGATTAGATTTGACAAATCTTTTATAGAAGTCTTAGTTGACAACATAGATATGGCTAGTGATGGTGAAGAGATTTTATTAAATGCGGTTATTTTTGATTCTGAAAACCAGACTATTGATATAGACTTTAAAAATGTAGATTTAGCAAAAGTAACACCTTCGCTTAAAAATTTGCAGTTAGGGGGGGCAGTAAATGGAAATCTAAATATTACTGAGACAGAGGGTGTATTTTTCCCCAAATCTAGTTTAATTATAAATAATTTTAAAGTTAATGATTTTAATTTGGGTTCGTTTAAGTCTGATATTCAAGGGAATGAATCGCTTACAGATTATGATGTTAAGTTATCTCTAAAAGATAGCATAAATGAAACTTTGTCTGTCCTAGGATCATTTGATGTGTCAGGAGATAATCCTAACCTAGCTATTGATGTTTCCTTCAATAACTTTATTTTAAATCCATTAAACCCTTTTGGGGCTGACGTAATTACAAATATTCATGGAGGTATTTCAGGTTTTGTTTCGGTTACTGGTCAACTAGAAAAGCCTCAAATTGAGGGGCGTTTAGTTTTAAACAATGGTGGTTTGGCGATTCCTTACCTCAATGTTGGATATGATTTTGCTGAATCTACTGTAATCGACCTAAAAAAACAAAGTTTTATTTTTAATAAAGCATCAATGAGAGATATAAATTTCCAATCAGAGGCCTTTTTAAGCGGAAGTATAAATCATAATAATTTTTCAAATTGGTCATTAGATTTGAATATTGATTCCGATCGTTTGTTAGTGTTAAACACAACAGAACAAGATGAATCTATTTATTATGGTACTGCTTTTGTTGATGGAATTATTGACATTTATGGACCTACAGATCAATTGTTTATTGAGGCTAACGTAGGAACATCTCAGGGTACTATTTTCAAAATCCCACTAAATGATAGTGAGATATTATCTGAAAGCTCTTATGTAAGTTTTTTAAGTCCAGAACAAAAAACAATTAAAACACCTGATCAGAACTTTGAGTTTGATGATGTCAAAGGGCTTGAGATGGAATTTAACATGGATATTAATGACAATGCAGAAATTGAAATTGTAATTGACAAACAAACGGGAAGTTCAATAATTGGTAGAGGAAATGGAAGTATGTTGGCTCAAATTAATACCAAAGGTAAATTCCAAATGTTTGGGGATTTTATTGTGCTTTCCGGAATTTATAATTTTTCTTTTGGCCGTATTATTCAAAAAAAATTCAAAGTAGTTAAAGATGGAACAATGGCTTGGGATGGTAGTCCCCTAAGCGCTGATATTAATATAAAGGCACTCTACGATGGAATAAGTGTCAATCCTTCTACATTATTAGATAACCCAATTAATCAGAGTATTCCAACAGAAGTCCAAGTTCATTTAACTGGAAAATTAGAAAAGCCAGATTTAAATTTCGACATTAGATTTCCAGGAATTAATTCAACTCTAAATAGTGAGTTGTCAGACAGATTAAGAGATAAGGATCGGAAAGATTTTCAGGCTCTTTCATTATTAGCAACTGGTTCATTTAGGAGTGAACTAACACTTGATTCTCAAGATGCTTTTGGATTGGTTTCAGATGGGGTGACAAGTATGTTAAATGATCTTTTTGCTGATGATGACAATAAGCTTCAGCTAGGGATAGATCTAGATTTAGGGGAAACTACTCCGGAATATGAAACTGACAGTCGATTAGGTGTAACCGTTTCTACTAAAATTAGTGATAACGTTTTGATTAACGGAAAAGTTGGGGTTCCAGTTGGAGGAGTTAGTGAAACCACAGTAGCTGGAGATTTTGAAGTTGAGATATTGTTAAATGAAGATCGTACTTTATCTCTTAAGTTCTTTAACAAAGAGAATAGTATTCAGAATTTTGGAGAGCAAATTGGGTATACTCAAGGACTAGGACTCTCATATAATATTGAATTTGAAAATGTAAAGGAATTATTAGAAAAAATATTTACTAATAAAATTAAGCAATAAACCTAAAAGTTAGTTTAATTTTTGATTTTGTGTTACATATTCTGTAAATTTTAATGACAATCGTTCTAAAAAATCTATCAATAATTAATTTTTATGTTTTTAAATCAAATAGTTATCAACGAAAACGTTTGAATTTAGGTTAGTTTACGAATTTAGTACTGTTTGAATATTTTTTACACATAAGTTTTGTTAATTTTACAAATTAAACCATTTTAGTTATGGAAAAACAGGTTAAAAAAATCGCTGTATTAACTTCTGGAGGCGATTCTCCCGGAATGAATGCAGCAATACGTTCAACAGTAAGAACTTGTGCATATCACAATGTTGAATGTGTAGGGATTTATAGAGGATATGAAGGGATGATTGATGGAGATTTTATAGGATTAGACCCAAGAAGTGTAAACAATATTATAAATAAAGGAGGTACTTTTTTAAAATCTGCTCGTTCAAAAGAATTCAGGACTAAAGATGGAAGGAAGAAGGCTTATGAACAATTGGTGAAAGAAAATATTGATGCTTTAGTTTTAATTGGTGGTGATGGGACTTTTACAGGTGGGATGATTTTTAATCAAGAATATAACTTTCCCATTATAGGTATTCCTGGAACTATTGATAATGATATTGTAGGTACTAACTTTACACTTGGTTATGATACTGCACTAAATACTGCGGTAGATGCCATCGATAAGATCAGAGATACAGCTAGTTCACATAAGCGTTTGTTCTTTGTTGAAGTAATGGGGCGTGATGTCGGGCATATTGCCTTAAATGCTGGTGTTGGTTCTGGTGCTGAAGAGATCTTAGTACCGGAAGAAAATTTAGGTTTGGACCGTCTGTTAGAATCTTTGGAAAAAAGTAAGTATACTGGTAAATCGTCTAGTATAGTGGTTGTTGCTGAAGGAGACAAGACTGGAAAAAATGTTTTTGAGTTAAGAGACTACGTTGAAGATAATCTTGAAGGTTATGATGTTCGTGTTTCTGTTTTAGGTCATATGCAGCGAGGAGGAGCACCATCCTGTTTTGATAGAGTTTTGGCATCAAGAATGGGTGTTAAAGCTGTAGAATCTTTATTGGAGGGTAAAAATAATTTCATGGTCGGAACTATAAATAATAAAATTGAGTTATATCCCATTGATAAAGCCGTTAAGGGACAATCAAAAATAGATGAGGAGTTATTAAGAGTATCAGATATAATGAGTTTATAAAGAATTAACTAAAATAATAATAAAATGTCAAAAGTAAAAATTGGAATTAATGGATTTGGTCGAATTGGTAGAATAGCTTTTCGTGTAGCTGTTAGTAGACCCGATGTACAAGTAGTAGGAATTAATGATTTATTAGACGTAGAACATTTAGCATATTTACTTAAGTATGATTCTGTACACGGAAAGTTCCAGGGAACTATTGAGATAATTAATGGAAACTTAGTTATAAATGGAAATGAAATTAGGGTTTCAGCTGAGCGTAATCCAGAAGATCTTAAGTGGGATGTAGTTTCTGCTGATGTTGTTTTAGATTGTACAGGTATTTTTACTACTCTTGAAGGTGCTCAAAAGCATATTACTGCTGGGGCAAAAAAAGTAGCTATTTCTGCACCATCTGCTGATGCTCCAATGTTTGTAATGGGAGTTAATCATGATAAAATTACTGCCAGTAATACAATAGTCTCTAATGCATCTTGTACAACTAATTGTTTAGCACCAATAGCTAAAGTTTTAAATGATAAGTTTGGAATAGCTGAAGGCCTTATGACTACAGTACATGCCGCTACAGCTACTCAGTTTACAGTTGATGGTCCCTCTCGTAAAGACTATCGACTTGGTCGTGCGTCATTAAATAATATCGTCCCTGCTTCCACAGGCGCAGCAAAAGCTGTTGGAAAAGTAATTCCAGAGCTTAACGGTAAACTTACAGGGATGGCTTTTAGAGTACCTACAGTTGATGTTTCGGTAGTTGACTTAACATGTCGTTTAGAAAATGGAGCTTCTTTTGAAGAAGTTAAGGCAGCTATAAAAGACGCCTCAGAAAATGAATTAAAGGGAGTTTTAGGTTATACTGAAGAAGGAGTTGTGTCTCAAGATTTTGTATCTGAATCATTAACAAGTACATTTGATGCTAATGCTAGTATGGCTTTAAATGATAATTTTATCAAAGTTATTTCATGGTATGATAATGAATACGGTTATTCTTCTAAATTGGTTGACTTAGCCCAATACATTAATGCCATTTAAATAATTAATTAACATATACTATTAATTTATAATGTGTGTTAAATTTTAACTTATTCATATGATTTTTGTAATAGACAGTGGTTCAACAAAATGTGACTGGATCGCTATAGATCCATCAACTGGAAAGCAGCTTTTTGAAAAACAACGTACTAAAGGGTTGAATCCGGCTATTATTTCAGACTCCGATGCGTTTAATATTATAAAAGCGAATAATATTATCTATGAAAACAAGTTAAACGTAACACACATCTACTTTTATGGAGCCGGATGTGGCACTGAAAAGCCTGTAAAAATGCTTAAAGGTGTTTTGCAGTCAATTTTTATAAACGCACAAGTGGTCGTCAAAGAAGATACTTATGCAGCAGTTTATGCTACAGTAGGGGTTTCTCATAGTCCTGCAGTTGTCTGTATTTTAGGGACAGGTTCTAACTGCTCATATTACGACGGGCAATCCATAGATCAGAAAATAGTATCATTAGGGTATTCAGTGATGGATGATGCATCCGGAAATTATTATGGAAGGCAACTATTGAGAGATTATTACTTTGACCATATGCCGCATGATTTAAAATTAGTATTCAAAACAAGATATAACGTAAGTGACGATGTTATTAAAAGTAACTTATATAAAAAAGCTAATCCCAATGCGTACCTAGCCACTTTTGCAGAGTTTTTGATCTTAAATAAAGAATCGGAATATGTTCAAAAAGTTATCAAGGAAGGTATGCGTATTTTTGTAAAAAATATGATTTTACAGTACAGTGAGGAAATTAAGACTGTTCCTGTTCACTTCGCTGGGTCTATAGCCTATTTTACACAAGACGAAATTAAAGAAGTAGCTAGAGAATATGGATTTACTGTAGGTAACTTTCAGCGACGCCCTATCGAAGGTTTGGTTGAATACCATGTTCAAATTGCCAAAACCTCATAAAAGATTAAAGACTAGCAATCATACTGATTTCTACGTTTACAAACTTTGGTAAGTTAGCGACCTCAACTGTTTCTCTGGCAGGTGCTGTTGAATCATCAAAATACTTTCCATAAACATTGTTTATAGCTCCAAAATTTTTCATATCTGAAATAAATATTGTAGACTTAATAACGTTTTTGAACGTCATATTAGCTGCTTGTAATACAGCTTTAAGATTTTCCATCACTTGTACAGTTTCAATATCAATACTATCTTTTACTAATTTACCTGTTTCTGGATTTAAAGAAATTTGTCCAGAAGTATATAAAACATCTCCTACAAGTACGGCTTGACTGTATGGTCCTATTGGTTGAGGTGCTTTGAGTGTATTGATGATCTTTTTCATAGTTTTATAATCTTTTATCTGGCTGTCTTCGTTTTTCATATTTGATATCTTTAAACATACTTGAACGAATTCCAATGAAGAAATTCCAAGAACTTCGGTTGCTGAATGGAATCCAAGAAAAATTCATTCTCCAACTGAGCAAATCGCGCTCAAAACGTAGTTGAGTGTAAGTGAATCCATTGTTTTTCAGGTCATAGCCTGAAGAAGCACCAACACTCCATCTGGGCGAGAGTTCAATATCTCCTGAAAACATTAACGAATGAGAAGAGATTTCACTTTGTCTCCTTGTGTTATTATAGTTTACTGCATAGGCAAGTCTTAAACTCCATGGGATTTTATAATTATAGAGAGCAGAAGGGACTACCTCTTTTTCGTTGTCATTATTTAAGGATTGGTTAGAATAGTCTTGGTTTTTTCCAAACAAATCATCTGCTCGGCCTCCACTTTTTCTAGATTCTTCTTTAGCCTGATCTTCATTTGAATTTTCTTCATCAAAACTATCACTAGATAAATTATAACTCATGGTCATATTTGCACTTGTTAATCGGAATAAACTGCCTCCATTATCAAGATTAAAGACATCAATTTTTTTATTATTATTGTCAAGTGCATAAGGGTCTAGAGTAGCCCCAAAATTTAGACTTAATTTATTATCAAATAATTGCGTTCCGCCAGAAACTCTTATAGGACTCCAGTTTAGTGAGTCGCCGGCTACATTATAATTAGTAGAAAAGTTTAGTGAGTTCAATAAAAATATTTTTTTTGGGTCGATAGCTGTACTGTCTTTATCTTTAATTTTAGCTTCTAAATTATTATTTAGTGACAAACCTATTCCACTTGAAAATGATTTTCCAGGTGCTCCAAATAATGACTGTTCAAATCGGCTGTAGTCAACTTCATTAGTGGTAGTTCCATCTGCACTTATAACCTCATAAGTTTCGTAATACCTATCAAATGAAGGGTTGATGTTGTAACTAATTGAGGGGCGCATCACGTGTCTAATAGCTTGAATTTTTTTATTTTCACCAAAATCAAACATCCCGTATACAGTAGTTCCTATGCTTGTGCTAAAGTTGTATGTGCGATATGAGTCAAACCCTTTTTTAGGGCTTACAATCACAGATTGAGTTTCTATATCATACTCTTTTTTGATTGTATTGAAAGTCCAGTTTTCTTTAAAGTTCGCACTAGTACTCATGCTAAAGTGTTTAAAAATCTTAAAATTAGTACTTAATGGAATAGTATGTTGAAATCCTGCTTTTGCATCCTCAAACATCTCTGGCTTAAAAAACAAAGAATCTGTGGTCTGAATACGATTTTCAGCACGAACATTATATTGGAAGTTAATGTTTTGAAGAGCTCCTTTTTTACTACCATTTTTTGGAGAAAAAGGAAATATTCGGTCTATGCTTCCTTGAAAAGTTGGTAAAGTCATGTTTATACTCTCAGTGTTTGTATTTTGTGAGTGTGTAGCCGTTAGACTTATGTTAACTTGAGGTTCCCCTTGAAATGTCTTTGAGTAAGAAACTGATGAGGAAAGTGTGTTGTTTAAAAAATTTGAGGAATTAAGCTGGTTTACAGACTCTTGAAAATAAGTGCTAGACCCCAGATTTACAGATGCTGAAAATCGGGAACTCGGATTTGATTTTGAGTCTTGGCTTTGATTCCACCTTAAATTGTATATTGAACTTCTAGAGTAGTCAGGGAAACCACGTTCGCTATTAATTAGGTTCTCGTAACGAAAACTTAATGAACCTCTAAATTTATAACGGACAGCATAGCTGCTTTCTACTCGTGCGCCATAACTTCCATTTGTATAATAATCACCAAGTGTAGCAAGATCAAAATAATCACTTAGAGCAAAATAATACCCTCCATTTTGAAGAAAATAACCTCTATTGTTTTGTTCTCCAAATGTTGGAAATATAACTCCGGAAGTTCTTTTTTTAGACATGGGTAAAAAAGCAAATGGTAGGCCAATAGGAGTAGGAACATTAGCAATAAACATGTTTGTGAGTCCGGTAACTACTTTTTTTCCTGGAACAATTTTAGCTTTCCTTAATAGGAAATAATACTCTGGATTTTCAAGGTTTTCTGAGGTTGTGAATTTGGCTCTTTTAACAAAGTAAACAGAATCGTTTTCTTTTTTTGTCAAATCAGAAATAATTCTTCCTCCTTGTTGTTCAGTCTTTGAATTCCAAATCAAGGCTTTTTTTGTTTTTATATTAAAAGCAAGAGAGTCTGGTTCTACTACATCATTGCCCTGAGTAAAAACAGGGTTTTGGGAGTAGTTGCCTAGAGAGTCTTTTAAGCGACCTGCATAGACTATATCTTTTCCATAATCAATAATTATGACTCCGGCTTTAATATCCATATTTTTGTACTGAATTTCAGCTTCGTTATATAAGTATATTTGCTTTTTTTTCAGATTTATAGACGTGATATCTTTTGACTTGTAGTCTACTATACCTTCTAGAAAACTCTTGGGTTTTGTGATGCTGTCATTTAAAATAGAATCATTTTCAGTTTCATTTTTTTCATAACCTAAAATAGAATCATTTTTAGTTTGATTTATGATTATCTCACTCGAGTCAGAAGATAATGGTGTTGGGTTTAGGGTGGCTTGAGCATTACCAAGAGCAATGGCAAGCACTGTAAAATGTAGATTAAAAAGTAGTTGAAATAGTGTTGTTTTCAATTCTTTTAAGTGTATTTTTGTAGTAAATCGACCCGATTATTAAAATTCAAAGTTACGCATATTTTTAGTGATTTTTTAATTTTGAACAATCGATTGATAAGTAAAATATCTGGCATGCAAAAGCAAATTATATTATTGTTCGTTCTGATGCTTGTTTTCAGCAATACATCTGTTTCACAAACAAACTCAAATCCTTTTATTGTTGTTTTGGATGCCGGCCATGGAGGTAAAGACCCAGGCCGCCCCACTGATTTTGGTTACAAAGAGAAAGACATTGCTCTTGATATCGTTTTAAAAATAGGTAATAATCTTGAAAAAATTGAAGATATAAAGGTGATCTATACAAGGGACAAGGATGTATTTATTGAACTTAGGCAACGAGCAAAAATAGCCAACAAAGCCGATGCCGATTTGTTTGTGTCTGTCCATTGTAATGCACACAATTCACAGGCATACGGAACTGAAACATATGTTCTAGGGCTTCACAGGAATGATTCAAACTTTAGAGTTGCTAAGTTAGAAAATGAAGTAATCTTTTTGGAAGATAACTTTGAAACTAATTATGAAGGTTTTGACCCAGAATCACCTGAATCATTAATTGGCTTAACTTTAATGCAAGAAGATTACTTAGATCAAAGTATTTTATTGGCACGCTACGTACAGGACAACTTTACATACAAGCTTAAACGAAAAAATAGAGGAGTTAAGCAAGCTGGTTTTTGGGTCTTACATAACACATATATGCCCAGTATTTTAATTGAAACAGGCTTTATTACAAATAAATCAGAAGGAGATTATCTTAATTCTCAAAAAGGGAAGATTAGTATATCAAAAAGTATTTCGGATGCTATTTTGAATTACAAATCAAAATTAAACTCTGATCCTCTATTAGAGACTAAAGCATTACCGAATAAGTTGGCTGAAGAGACTGAACAGAAAAATAAGAACATTTCAGTTGCTGAAATTCAGCCAAATAGTTCTAAATTAATTTTTAAAGTACAAATATCAGCAGGTCCTAATAGGTTGTCAACCAAATCTTATAACTTTAACGGATTAAGTCAAATTTCAAGACAGAAATTAGACTCTATTTATCGCTATTTTTATGGTAATACCTCTAAATACTCCATTGCTTTAGAATTGTTGAAAAAAGCGATTTCCAAAGGATATAAAACTGCCTATATTGTAGCTTATAGTGACGGAGAAATGATTACAATAAATGAGGCTTTGAAATCTGCAACTAATTAGTCTTAATTATATCATTTTTATCATTAAATTTGTGAAAACTATTGCATTGAAATTATCTAAGGAAATTAAAACCGCTGTTCTAGTAATCTCTGGAATACTTCTATTCATTTTTATTTTTAATTATCTTAAAGGTGAGAATGTTTTTGACTCATCAAAAAAAATAAGTGCTATTTATGAAAATGTTGAGGGTCTAGCTCCGTCCGCAGCAGTCACTATAAATGGGCACACAATTGGCAAGGTACAATCAATTGAATTTAAAGGAGACGGTTCAGGTTTACTTAGAGTGACTATGTTAATAAGTGACGATTTTCCATTCTCTGTTAACAGCGAAGCTCAACTATATGAAGCGGGTCTTATCGGTGGTAAAGCTATAGCAATAATTCCTTCTTTTGACAGTTCTGCCTTAGTTCAGTCTGGAGATGTACTGAGATCTAAAGTTAAACCTGGATTAACCGATCTTGTTAATCAACGTTTAACTCCACTACAAGAAAAAATCGAAAAAATGATGGTTAGTGCTGATCAGTTATTAATTAATTTAAATGAAGTATTTGACGTTCAATCTAAAGAGAACATTAAGTTGAGTATCGCAGAACTTTCTACCACAATATCATCCTTCAAAACTACATCAGAATCATTAAATTCTTTGGTTGAAGATAACAAACCTGCAATAGGTGAAACAATTTTAAATTTCAGTAAAATTTCCAAAGACTTATCAAGTGTTAGTGAATCACTTTCAGAATCTGATATAGATTTAATTATGCTTGACTTAAAATCTACGATTTCTAGTTTTGATTTATTATTAAAAAATATTGAGAATGGAGATGGATCTTTCGGAAAATTCATAAAAGATGATCGTTTATACGTTAATCTTCAAGGAGCAACTAAGCAGCTTGAAGAACTATTGAATGACATGAAATTAAATCCAAAACGTTATGTACATTTTTCATTATTTGGAAAAAAAGCGCAACAGTACGATATTGATGGTAAAAAAGTAAAAACTACAGAAGATTAATTAAATGAGTTTATTGCCTAATATTATTTTTGCTATTATATTCTTCTCAGGACTTGGTTTCTTTGCTAGAAATATTCGCAAACTAAGGCGTAATATTTATTTAGGAAAAGACGTAGATACTAGTGGAGACACTAAGTTACGCTGGACTAATATGGCAAAAATTGCACTAGGGCAAGGGAAAATGACTCGTCGTCCAATTTCTGGATTTCTTCATATTGTTGTCTATTTAGGTTTTGTCATTATTAATATTGAAGTGTTAGAAATTGTCATTGATGGTTTTCTTGGAACTCATCGTATTTTTTCTAATATTGGACCTATTTATGGAGTTTTGATCGGAACTTTTGAAGTTCTGGCTTTTTTAGTTTTTATTTCAGTTGTCATTTTTTGGTTTCGAAGAAATACAGTTAACATTAAGCGATTTATGAGTTCTGAATTGAATGGGTGGCCTAAATTGGATGGAAATCTAATTCTTTATTTTGAAATTGTATTAATGGCACTTTTTATCATAATGAATGCTACCGATGTAGAGTTTCAATCATCTAATAATGGAAATATTATAAGTCAATTTTTTGCTCCAATTTTTGAAGGATTGAATGTTAACTTAATTGAACGTATAGCGTGGTGGATGCACATAGTAGGAATTATAATTTTTCTTAATTATTTATATTATTCCAAACATTTACATATTTTGTTAGCATTTCCGAATACATATTTTGGAAGTGTTAAACCCAAAGGATTTTTAAATAATATTGAGTCAATCACTAACGAAGTCAAGTTAATGATGGATCCTGAAGCAGATCCGTATGCAAGTGATTCAACTGATACACTAGCCCCAGATAAATTTGGAGCTAGTGATGTATTAGATTTAAATTGGGTTCAGCTTTTAAACGCTTATACTTGTACTGAATGCGGTCGTTGTACTAGTGAATGTCCTGCTAATCAAACGGGTAAAAAGCTGTCCCCAAGAAAAATCATGATGGATACTCGTGATCGTCTAGTTGAAGTAGGAAATAATATAGACTCTAACAATGGTGAGTTTAAACTTGATGGAATACAACTATTAGGCGACTACATTACTAATGAAGAAATATGGGCATGTACTAGCTGCAACGCCTGTGTAGAAGCTTGCCCAATAAGTATTGACCCACTTTCAATTATACTTGAAATGCGGCGTTATTTAGTGATGGAACAAAGTGCGGCTCCAATGGAACTTAACAACATGATGTCTAATATTGAAAATAATGGCGCGCCCTGGCCATACAGCCAAATGGATCGGTTAAATTGGAAAAACTAATAATATATCTTATATAAACAATAATGAAAAGAGAAGAAGCAGATAATTTATTGCACCAAAAAGTTGAAGCAGGTGAACTTGTAAGCCCAGTACTTCCAGGGGGAGTTAAAAACTATTTAATTGATATAGACGGGACGATTACCGAAGATGTTCCAAACGAGGAACCAGAACGAATGGGTACATGTTTACCTTTTGTTGATGCTCTTGAAACTTGTAATCGCTGGTTTAATGAGGGTCATATGATTTGTTTCTTTACTTCACGAACAGAAACCCACAGAGCTGTTACAGAAGGTTGGCTAAAACAACATGGATTTAATTACCATAGTCTTTTAATGGGTAAGCCTAGAGGCGGAAATTACCACTGGATTGATAACCATTTAGTTAAAGCAACTCGTTACAAAGGTAAATTTACTGATTTAGTTGAGAAAGAAGTAACTATTGAAGTTTTTGATGATGGTCAGAATGATTAATTATTAGAATATGGGTGATGTACTAAAAGTACCAACAATGGCTGAATTTAAGGCTGCTGGTAAACAACCTGAGATTTTATTTTGGGTAGGTTGTGCTGGAAGCTTTGACGACCGTGCAAGAAAAATAACTAAAGCCTTTGTAAGACTACTTAACAAAGCAAAGGTTGATTTTGCTGTTTTAGGAACTGAAGAAAGTTGTACAGGAGATCCTGCAAAACGCTCTGGAAATGAATTTTTATTTCAGATGCAAGCAGTTACCAATATAGAAGTCCTAAGTACATATGATGTTAAAAAAATTGTAACAGCATGTCCCCACTGTTTCAATACACTCAAGAATGAATACCCTTCATTAGGTGGAAACTACAAAGTGATGCATCACACTCAATTTCTTAAGTCCTTGCTGGATGAGGGTCGTTTAACAATCGAAGGCGGAAAGTTTAAGGGAAAACGTATTACATTCCATGATCCTTGTTTTTTAGGTCGTGCTAATGATGTTTATGAAGCTCCACGAGATCTGATTAAAAAGTTAGATGTTGAGCTAGTCGAAATGAAAAATTGTCGTAAAAAAGGCCTTTGTTGTGGAGCTGGGGGAGCTCAAATGTTTAAGGATGCTGAAGTTGGACAAAAGGAAATTAACATTGAACGAACTGAACAAGCTATGGAAGTAAAGCCTGAAATAATCGCAGCTGGTTGTCCATTTTGTAACACCATGATGACTGATGGAGTTAAGAACAAAGCTGAAGGTCAAATTGAAGTTATGGACGTAGCTGAACTTATAGCTAATGCAAGTGATTTATAATAGAAAATATAATAGATGTTAGTTGATTTTGATTCTCTTGCTGAAAATTCTCGTGTTTGGATTTACCAATCTAATCGATCTTTTACTAAGGATGAGTTAGTAGATATTTCTGACAAATTAATTGTTTTTTTAAATAATTGGGTTGCACATGGACTTAATTTGGAAGCTGGTTTTGAAATAAAATATAAGCGCTTTATAATAATAGCTTTAGATCAAGACAAACAATCTGTAACAGGGTGTTCTATTGATGCTTCTGTAAAGTTTATTCAGGAACTTGAGATTTTATATTCTGTTAACTTAATGGATAAAATGAATGTATCATACAAGCAAGGGGACTATGTTGCCTACAAAACACTAACAGATTTTAAAAAGATGGCAAAAGACAAAGCTGTTTCTAAAAAAACAATAGTATTTAATAATTTAGTTAACTCAGTAGGAGAATACAAACAATTTTGGGAGGTGCCAGCTTCTGAAAGTTGGCACAGTAGATTCGTGTAGTGTATTTATCTAATTGCTTTTCAATCATTAAATAGATATTAAATAATATAATTTATCTATTTTAATAAGTATTTTAGTCTAAGATTTAATTTTTTCTTGTTTATATGCGTAATTCATTAATCTTACTTTTTATAATTTATTCATTTTCATTGGTAGCCCAAGTTTCGGTTTCTCAATTAGATACTTCATCAAAAGATTTGCAAAAAGCATGGGTGGACAGCACTTATAGTTCTCTCAGTCTTAAAGAGAAAATAGGACAATTATACATGGTTCAGGTATTTTCAAATCAAGATGATACTACTATGAAATCCATTTTAAATCAAATTAAAAAAAACCATATCGGAGGTCTCATATATTCTCAAGGAGGCCCTGTGCGTCAAGTACTTTTGAACAATAAATTACAAGCTGCCTCTAAAGTTCCTTTATTAATAGGAATGGATGCAGAGTGGGGGTTGAACATGCGTTTGGATTCTACCTATGCATTTCCATGGAACATGACACTGGGAGCCATAAAAGATTTAGATTTAATTCGTCAGACTGGCAAGCATATTGGAGACCATTGTAAACGAATAGGTGTTCATTTTAATTTTGCACCAGTTGTTGACATTAATACTAACCCTAAAAACCCTATCATTGGAGTCCGTTCTTTTGGTGAACAAAAGGAAGTTGTTGCTAGTCACTCTTTGGCGTTTATGGAAGGGATGCAAAGTTCGGGAGTAATGGCTAATGCTAAACATTTTCCAGGGCATGGTGATACGGACTCTGATTCTCATAAAACTTTACCTACCATTAGTTTTTCAAATGCACGAATTGATTCATTGGAGCTGTATCCATATAAGAGCTTATTTTCTAAAGGACTTTCAAGTGTTATGGTTGCACATCTTAATGTGCCTAGTCTTGATGATCGTTTAAATTACCCGTCTTCTTTATCATATCCGATAGTCACTGATCTACTACAAAAAAAGCTAGGTTTTGATGGTTTAATTTTCACTGATGCTCTAGACATGAAAGGGGTCTCAAATTTTAGTGACCCTGGCGAGGTTGATTTACAGGCTTTTTTAGCAGGTAACGATGTAATGTTAATGTCCCTTGATGTAAGTCAAGGAATTAGTACCTTGCTAAAGGCTGTTAAATCTGGAGTTATTTCTAAAAAACGTTTAGCACGATCTGTAAAAAAAATATTAGATGCAAAATATAAGGTTGGGCTTGCTAATTACAAACCAACAGCTTCAAATAATTTACTAGCAGATTTAAATCGTCAAAAAGATAACGTTCTCTACCAAAGTTTAATGGAGAACGCCATTACTCTAGTCCAAAATAAAAATAACTTACTCCCTTTAAAGAATTTAGATCTTTGTAAGATTGCTTATGTGAATATGGGAACTGCAGATGCATCTCCATTTGTAAAAACACTTAAAAAATATACCCAAGTTGATATGGTAAGTGCTAATGATTTGGATACATTAGTGTTTAAATTAAATCAGTACAATACTGTCATTATAGGATTACATACTTCCAATTCTAACCCTTGGAAGCCATATCAGTTTTCAAAAAAAGAGCTCGTCTGGCTAAATGAAATTGCACGAAACAATACAGTCATTTTAACAGCTTTCACTAAGCCATATGCCTTAAATGATATTACTTCTTTTTCAAATATTGAAAGTGTTGTGATGGCCTACCAAAACAGTAATATTGCACAGGAAACAGCTGCTCAAATTATTTTTGGTGGACTTCCTGCAAGAGGAATCCTCCCTGTTAGTGTTGGTGCTTTTTTTTCGGCAGGTCACGGAATATCAACTAAAGCCATTGATCGCCTTTCTTATGGCTTTCCTGAATCAGTTGATATGAATTCAGCAAGTTTGAATAAAATTGATTCTGTTGCTACTTATGCTATTAATGAACAAATGACCCCAGGAATTCAGCTTTTAGTAGCTCGAAAAGGAAAAGTAGTTTACGAAAAATATTTCGGTCACCACACATATAACAAAACTAACAAAGTTAAATTCGATGACTTATATGACCTCGCCTCCCTCACTAAAATTTTAGCTACACTTCCTTTACTTATAGAACTTGTAGATAAAGGAGTGATAAAATTAGAATCTACTTTAGGAGAGTTATTACCTGCTTACAGGGAAAGCAATAAAAAATCCATTACAGTTCAGGAAATGTTATCCCATTTTGCTCAGATAAAGCCGTGGATTCCTTTTTATGTATCTACACTTGATTCGATTACCCAAAAGCCAAACCCAAAGTTTTATAGAGCTAAAAAGTCTGAAGAATTCTCAATTCAAGTTAATGACGACCTATTTCTTAGAAAAGATTTCAAAGATAGTATTCAATCTAAAATAATTGAATCTGATCTTTTGGATAAAAAGAAATACCGTTACAGCGATTTACCTTTTTATATACTAAAGACAGTTATTGAAAATCAATATAATCAACCCCTTGATGAATTGATTCAACAGCATTTCTATAATACCTTAGGCACTAATTTATCAACTTATAAACCTTTAGATAAATTTAAGATTCATCAGCTCATTCCAACAGAAATTGATAATTATTTTAGGTATGACAAAGTACAAGGCTATGTTCATGATATGGGAGCCGCAATGCAAGGAGGAGTAGGCGGTCATGCAGGACTATTTAGTAATGCAAATGATGTAGCCAAGTTGATGCAATTATTTCTTCAAAAGGGAAAGTATGGGAACAAACGCTATTTCTCTTCGAAGACATTTAAAAGGTTTAATACCTGTCATTATTGTAATCAAAATAACCGTCGTGGTATAGGGTTTGATAAACCTCAATTAGGGGATAAAGGTCCCACGTGTGGCTGTTTATCAATGCAAAGTTTTGGGCATTCAGGGTTTACAGGAACCTATGCTTGGGCAGACCCTGATAAGGAAATAGTTTATGTATTTTTAGCCAACCGAACTTTTCCGAATTCTGATGCCAACAGACTCTTAAAAGAGAATATCAGAACTGAAATTCAACGTTTAATCTACGAATCAATTATTGAATAAAATGAATATAGGAATAGTATGTTACCCAACTTTTGGAGGGAGTGGTGTTCTGGCAACAGAATTAGGCTTAGAGTTGTCCCGAAAGGGGCATCAAGTCCATTTTATTACCTACACGCAACCAGTAAGGCTGGAGTTGTTAAATTCCAACGTCCATTTCCATGAAGTAAATGTGCCTACCTACCCTCTTTTTCATTACCAACCATACGAATTAGCCTTGTCGAGTAAACTAGTTGACATGGTCAAAGCACACAAGATTGATGTCTTGCATGTTCATTATGCTATCCCACATGCCTACGCCGCCTATATGGCCAAGAAGATGCTTAATGAAGAAGGGATTAAAATTCCTATTGTAACTACCTTGCATGGAACCGATATTACATTAGTTGGAAGTCATCCATTTTATAAAACAGCAGTCACGTTTAGTATTAATAAATCTGATGCTGTAACCTCTGTTTCTCAAAGTCTAAAAGAAGATACCCAGCGATTATTTAATACTCATAAAGACATAAAAGTAATTCCGAATTTTATTGATATAGATAAATATAAAAATAATTTTAAGGACTGTGACCGTGATTTATTAGCTCTCCCTAATGAAAGAGTAATAACTCATGTTAGTAATTTTAGACCAGTCAAACGGATTTCTGATGTGATTGAGGTCTTCTATAGAGTTCAAAAAGAAGTACCGTCAAAGTTAATGATGGTTGGTGAGGGCCCCGAACGTAAACAAGCTGAGCAGTTGTGTAAATCCTATGGTATTCAAGATAAAGTAGTGTTTTTAGGAAATAGTAGCGAAGTAGATAAAATCTTATGTTTTAGTGACCTATTTTTGCTTCCATCAAAAACAGAAAGTTTTGGTTTAGCTGCATTAGAGGCCATGGCTTCAGCAGTACCGGTCATTTCAAGCAATTCTGGAGGTATTCCAGAAGTCAATATTGAAGGAGTCTCCGGGTTTTTAAGTCCGGTTGGTGCTTTAGATGATATGGCAAAGAACGCTATAAAAATCATAAAAGATGAGGCTGTACTTAATAAATTTAAAAAGGCGGCTCAACAAGCATCTACAAAATTTGATATTCACAAAATAGTTCCCTTTTATGAAGCTATTTATGATGAAGCGCTTAAGAATTGTATATCAATTTAATTTGTATTGAGAATATGTACTAAGTAAGGCTCTAATTTTTATTTTTATAATAATACGATTACTTTTACATTTAAAATATTAAGGAAAAATATATGGCGGGAAATTCATTTGGTTCAATTTTTAAACTCACTACATTTGGGGAGTCCCATGGTATTGCTATTGGGGGTGTTATTGATGGTTGTCCGGCAGGAATTAAAGTTGATTTAGATGCCATTCAATTGGAGATGAATCGTCGTAAGCCAGGTCAGTCTAAAATTGTAACACAACGTAAAGAGCCCGATGCTGTTAATTTTTTATCTGGAATTTTTGAAGGTACTACCACAGGAACACCTATTGGTTTTATTATTGAAAATGCCAATCAAAAATCCAAAGATTATACGCACATAAAGGATGTTTTTCGTCCTAGCCATGCCGATTACACCTATTCTGAAAAATATGGCCAACGCGATTATCGTGGGGGCGGGCGTAGCTCTGCACGTGAAACAGCTTGTCGAGTGGTGGCAGGAGCCTTGGCTAAGCAATTTCTTAAAACAATCGAAATAAATGCTTACACATCTGCAGTTGGGGAAATAGAACTTAATAAATCTTACAATGCGTTAAATTTAGCTAATGCTGAAACAAATGATGTTCGTTGTCCAGATTCAGAAGTGGCTGCACAAATGATATCTAAAATTAAAGCCATTCGAAAAGAAGGTGATACAATAGGAGGTGTCATTTCTTGTGTTATTAAAAATGTCCCTGTTGGATTAGGGGAGCCTGTTTTTGATCGCCTACATGCCCAGTTAGGAAAAGCAATGCTGTCAATTAATGCTGTTAAAGGATTTCAATACGGAAGTGGGTTTTCAGGAACTAGGATAAAAGGGAGTCAGCACAACGACTCATTTAATGCGGATGGCTCCACAAAAACAAATTTATCTGGAGGTATTCAAGGTGGAATTAGTAATGGAATGGATATCTATTTTGATGTAGCTTTTAAGCCAGTTGCTACAATTATGAAAGTCCAAGATACTATTGATAACGAAGGCAATAAAGTTAAAATGCATGGTAAAGGACGCCACGATCCGTGTGTAGTGCCAAGAGCCGTTCCAATTGTGGAGGCCATGGCAGCCTTAGTTATTGCCGATTTCCTTCTCTTAAACAGATTAAGTAAAGTTTAAAAACAAATAAACAGATATTTTCATGAAATCAATTGCCCTACACTGGAAAATATTAATAGGCATGCTGTTAGGTGTGACCTTTGGTTTTATCATGCTTGAAGTCCAAGGTGGTGATGATTTTATAGCGAATTGGATTAAACCAATAGGGACTATCTTTGTAAAATTACTAAAATTAATAGCTGTCCCTTTGATTTTAGCGTCTTTGATTAAAGGTATTTCAGACTTAAAAGACATTTCAAAATTTGCATCTATTGGGCTTAAAACTATTGTCATTTACGTGTTTACCACAGTCATTGCTATAAGTATAGGATTAATATTGGTAAATACATTCAACCCTGGAGATGGGGTGTCTCAAGAAACGATTTCAAAATTGACCGAAACGTATGCGGGAAATAGTGGAGTAAAAGGTAAAATTGCAGAAGCAAGTCGTCAGCAAGCTGGACATCCTTTAGATTTTCTAGTGGATATGGTTCCTGACAACGCTTTCTCAGCTTTGAGTAACAATAAACTCATGCTACAAGTAATCTTCTTAGCGATGTTTTTAGGTATTTCTCTTTTGTTGGTTGGAGGAAAAAGTGCGAAACCATTAAAAGATTTTTTTGATTCTTTAAATGATGTAGTGTTAAAAATGGTAGACCTTATCATGTTAACAGCCCCTTTCGCTGTATTTGCGTTACTAGCTAATGTGGTTGTATCTTCAGGTGACCCCGAGCTATTATACGCTCTTTTATTTTACTCAGGGGTAGTGGTTAGTGGATTGCTGATAATGGTTTGTTTTTATCTGACAATGGTGTCTGTGATTGCCAAAAGAACCCCATTTTGGTTTTTAAAACAAATTAGTCCTGCTCAGTTATTAGCATTTTCAACCAGTAGTAGTGCAGCAACCTTGCCAGTCACTATGGAGCGCGTAGAAGAGCACTTAGGAGTTGACAAAGAAGTCTCTAGTTTTGTGTTGCCTGTAGGCGCAACCATTAACATGGATGGTACCAGTTTATATCAAGCTGTGGCTGCTGTATTTATAGCTCAGGCTTTAGATTTTGACCTGACCTTTTCTGATCAATTAATGATAGTTCTCACGGCTCTTTTAGCTTCTATAGGAAGTGCAGCAGTACCTGGAGCAGGGATGGTTATGTTAGTGATCGTTCTCGAGTCTGTAGGGTTTCCTGCGGATAAATTAGCTATTGGCCTGGCCCTAATTTTTGCAGTAGATCGTCCTTTGGATATGTGTCGTACCATGGTAAATGTTACAGGAGATGCCACTGTTTCTATGATTATCGCAAAACTAGAAGGTAAGCTTCACAACCCAAAATCAAAAGAATGGGATGACCATTTAGATGAGGTTAAATAGAAAATATGGACTTCAGAAATATTCCTAAAAAAGATTCAATAACTGAAGTAGCCATTTTAAAACTTAAAACAGGTTTAGAAGCCTCTTTTGAAGCTAAATTATAATTACTAGTCAATACATTAGTTCGATAAAGTGATATGTAGGACACACTTTAAAAAAATGTATTAAGACCACTAATAAATATATTTTATTGCTTAATTGGAAAGATTTAGATAGCCATTAGATAGGATTTAGAAAGTCCAAAGCGTATTTAAAATGGAAAGAGATTCTCCACAGCTATTATGATCCATTTCCAACGGTGGAACATTATAAAACTGTGTTTGAAAAAGATAATAACATCAGCTTAATCCAAAAACCGCTCTTTTAAATCGTCTGTAGGGACCACGCATTGGTCTTTTTTGCCAAACCATTTATAGCGATTTTTAGCCACAAAACGATACAGGGTATCACGCATAAAACGAGGTATAATATATCCAATTAAAAATACGTTAAATCTACCCCCTAAGGCTTTGCAAATGTTCAGTACTGCGTTGCTTCGATCGTAGAATTGGCCATTCTTATAAAATAAAATAGTATCAAAATCTTTATGGTTTATGAGATGATCAGGAATAAAAGACCTTGCAAATTCACTCTGTAGGGAGGCGAACTTAAACACTTTTTTTACGTCCATTTTTATAAGCTTATTAACACTGTTATTACATAGGTTACAAACTCCGTCAAAAAAAATGATATGATCCATTACTTTTTAGTTTTTACGTACTCCAGTCGGTCCACGCTTACCGTAGTCGTGAAAAGCCCATAATTGACAACCGCTTTGTTTTTTTCGAGTTTATCTAAGGTTCCTACCGCACGGCCGTCTTCCAAACGCACCGAGTCTCCAATAACAAGAACCTGTTTTGGTTTTGGAGGTACAAGCGCAGCTATTTCCTTTTGCTTCTTTTTTTGTTTGCGAATAACTTCGATCTTTTGCTCTACTTCTTTTTTGAGTATTATTTCTTTAGCCTTAATCGTTCTTTTTTGTTTGAGACTGACTTTTTGACGTTTTGAATTTTCAACTTGTACTAGTTTAAAAAGCTCGTTCATTAATTCCCTTTTGCGATTGTTTTCTAGAAAGCTCTCCCCTAAGTCACTTATTTTTTGCCCTAAGTAAACTAAACGTTGGTTGCTATCAAAAAGCTCCTGATAGCTTTGTAGCTTTTTCTTAGCCTTGGCATTAGTAGTTTCTAGTTTATCGGCTTCTAAACTCTTCTTAATTTCATTTTGCTTAAGTGCACGTTCTGTTTTTTCAAGTTTTGAACGTTCTTTTTGAAGTTTTGCAATGGTTTTATCAAACCTGATTTTACCACGTTCAATCTTTTTTTTAGAGCGATTAATCAAACTAAAAGGAATTCCATTCTTTTGAGCAACTTCAAATGTAAATGAGCTTCCTGCTTGTCCAATGACTAACTTATATAACGGAAGTAAGGTTTTTTCATCAAATAACATATTTGCATTCTGAATATGCGGCATTTCGTTGGCTAGTAATTTTAAATTACTGTAATGCGTTGTGATAATCCCAAACGCTTTACGTTCATAAAAGACTTCAAGAAAAGTTTCTGCTAAGGCGCCTCCCAATTCGGGATCACTTCCTGTTCCAAATTCATCAATTAAAAAGAGCGTATGCTTGTTGCATTTCTTTAAAAAATGATTCATTTGTTTTAGGCGGTAACTATAGGTACTCAAATGATTTTCAATGGACTGATTATCTCCAATATCACTCAGAATAGACTCAAACAAACAGAGTTTTGAACGTTCATGAACAGGGATAAGCATTCCAGATTGCACCATTAGCTGTAAGAGTCCCACAGTTTTAAGAGTAATGCTTTTTCCACCAGCATTAGGGCCTGATATGACTATGATCCGACTTTCGGTAGTCATGCTGATGGTTTGTGGAAAGGTAGTAATCCCTTCATTTTTATTAGCAACCAACAAGAGGGGGTGGTAAGCATTTACAAGATCAATTTCTTGATGTTCTGTAATTTCTGGAGAAATAGCATTAATAGACTTCGCGTATTTAGCTTTGGCATAAACGATATCCAATTTCGTCAAAAATAATTGATAGGACTCTAAAAGCGGGGAGAAGCCACTGATAAAGCTAGTAAGTTCAAGTAAAATACGCTTAACCTCTTCAGTTTCTTCAAATTCTAAATTATTTAGATCACGTTGGTGTTGCTGTGTTGTGTCAGGTTCTATGTAAACAATACTCCCTGTTTTGCTAGCACCCATGATGCTACCTTTTACTTTACGTCTGTACATGGCTTTAACAGCTAAAACACGACGATTTTCCATGACTGTTTCACGAATATCGTCTAGGTAGTCTGCACTGTTATACATACTTAGAGCAGAGTTGAAACTTGTGTTTACTTTTGTTCGTACTGATTGAATTGATTTTCTCAGAGTATAGAGTAGGTCAGAAGCATTATTTCTAATTTCACCATATTTATCAACAACACTATTGATGGCGTCAGAAATACTTGTGTTGGTTTCTATCTGAGAAGAATGTCCGTGTAGCAATGGGTAATATTCATGAAATTTCTTAAAGAATTTTAAGAGCACATTTGTGGTTATGCATATGCTTAAAATTTTTTGAAATCCGTCGATTTCTAAGTAATTATTTTCAATTTTAATTAATTTCAATTCTTTAGTAATCGCATCAAATCCGTGGTTAGGGATCCGATTTTCATTTTCAAAGGACGCTACAAATTCATTAGTAAGTTGAAGGGCTTCAACCACATTGGTTCTTTTTGAGAATGGAATTGTTTCGAGAATCGCTGTTTTCCCTAGGGATGTGACGTTGTGAGATGCTACCTGTATAATAACAGATTCAAATTCTAAATCTTGTAAAGTTTTCTTGGAAATATTAATCATTGCGTTTGGACATAAGCCTCTACAAATGTAAGTATTAATGTTTAAAATATATAGTTTAAATTTGATGTCTAAGACTTAAGTGTTAAGTGATTTAAATTAATATGTTACAGTTACAAGGAACCTGGCTCTCCCATCTAAAATCGGAATGTGATAAGCCCTATTTCAAAGCGCTCAGTACATTTGTTCAGTCGGAGTATTCTGAGCAGAGTTGTTACCCACCGATTGATCAACTTTTTAATGCATTCAGTTGCTGTTCATTTGAAGCGGTTAGAGTAGTAATTATTGGTCAGGACCCATATCACAGTGAAGGCCAAGCAAACGGTTTGTGTTTTTCTGTAAATGAAGGGATGGGGCACCCACCGTCTTTGAGAAATATTTTTAAGGAATTAGAAGTAGATATGAAGCTCTCTTACCCTGAAAGTGGTGATTTAACTGAATGGGCTCATCAAGGCGTTTTTCTTCTAAATGCCACCTTAAGCGTCCGTTCAAAAGAAGCGGGTAGTCATCAAAATCAAGGATGGGAAGACTTTACAGACTCTGTGATTAAAATTCTTTCCGAACAGAAAACAGATCTTATTTTTCTGTTGTGGGGTAGTTTCGCCAAAAATAAAAAGAAGCTAATAGATACATGTAAACACTTTGTTTTAGAAAGTGGGCATCCGTCTCCTATGAGTGCAAATCGTGGTTATTGGTTTGGAAATAAGCATTTCAGTAAAACGAATGCATTATTGTCGATTAAAGGAAAGTCAGAAATTAAGTGGGGATCATTTTAAAGAGTGGTTACCAATTGATTATAAGTCCATTTTTCAGAAATAATATTTAGCTGAAGTAGCTGGTCTTGAACAGCCTCGACTGTAGCAGGGTCTATGTTTTTTTGTGACCATTCCGTTAACTCAAGCCATACTTTGACATCTTCATTTTTTTGTTGGTATCGCTCTGAAATAATACGATCTATTTCTGGAATCTCTTTGAAACTTGTTGTGATTTTGTTAATCGTATTTAGAACGCTTCGAAGCGTTTCTTTTTCATTAATAATAAATTCGTCACGCACTGCAATTACAAAACAAGGCCAAGGGGTTGGACAGTCTCCTAAGCGTCTAAATATTTTTTGGTCTACTAAGGGTTTGGTAGTAAATTTCTCCCACATGAAGTAATCTGCTTCTTTATTACTTAATGATTTAACGGCACCGTTAAGGTCTTTAACTACTTTAAATTCTAAATTAGAAGCTTTGTTCCATTTTAGTTTCATTGCATTTAAATAGGCCATTAAATGGGAGCCAGATCCATACCTACTAATAGCGGCTCGTTGTCCTTTAAGGCTGTTAAGATCTTTAAAACGAGAGTCTTGAGCGACGTGGATGCCCCAAATTAAAGGGGATTCTACAAAAACCTGGATAATTTTACAAGGGCTTCCTTCTGTGATGTCTTTGATAATTCCTTCTGTAAGAATCACTGCCATATCAATCTCATTCTCACGGAGTGCTTTAGTCATTTGACCCGTACCACCAAAATAATCCTTCCATCTAACTTCAATATTTTTTTGTTTGAAGTGTCCTTGTTTTAACGCTAAGTACCAAGAGTAATTAAAGTGTTCTGGAACACCGCCAATCCGAACATTTTTCATTTAAGAAATAAGTTTATTCAAGGTATATACTATTAATTTATCGATTGTCTCTTGAGGGTTTTTGCTAAATGTACCCAAAGCTCTATTTGCTAAAATAGCATTAATAGAACACGCCTCGTGCCCCAATAATTTAGACAATCCATAGATGGCAGAGGTTTCCATTTCAAAATTAGTCACCTTCAATCCTTTGAAATCAAAACTATCCATTTTATTGTTTAGACTGTCGTCCTGCAATTCTAAGCGCAATACACGGCCTTGTGGCCCATAAAACCCACCACAAGTGGCAGTCATTCCTTTAAAGGTTTCATTACTGCTAAGATGGGTTTCTAGACTTTTTGAATTACTAACGATTACGGGATACGGTTTTTTTGGACTCCACTTTGTGTGCTTGACAAAGGCTTGTTCGATCATATTATTTTTTATGCTTTCAATGTTGTAGGACTGAAGCATTCCATTGATATCCATTCCATAACTACTTAACACAAAACTATCAATAGCGATGTCTGGTTGTAGCGCTCCTGAAGTACCAATACGAACAATAGACAAACTAGTTTTAGTGTTTTTAATTTCTCTGGTTTTGAAATCAATATTTACCAAAGCATCTAATTCGTTGAGAACGATATCAATATTATCAGACCCTATTCCTGTTGAAATCACAGACAGCCGTTTTCCTTTGTAGGTTCCTGTTTGTGTTTTGAATTCTCGACTTTGAGTTTCAAAATCAATGGTATCAAAGTACTTTGTAACTTCGCTAACCCGGTCTTGGTCTCCCACAAAAATAATCGTATCAGAAATGTCTAAAGGTCTGAGATGAAGATGGTAAATACTACCGTCAGAGTTAAGTATAAGTTCGGAGTTTTTTATAGACATTTTATTTGTTTTATTTTAACCACCAACTCGTTTTACGTTAAAGCCAAGTTCTTTTAGGAAGCTCATAATTTTATCACGGTAATCTCCCTGTATTATAATGATGTCATTTTTAAAACTTCCTCCAACACTAAATTTTTTCTTCAGGTCTTTAGCTAGTGATTTAAAATCGTCATCAGCTCCCGCATAGCCCTCAATAATAGTGATTGGTTTTCCTTTTCGTTTTTCATATTTACAAATAATGGGAGCGTCTTGCATCCAAATAGTAGTTTGCTTTTTTTCTAAAGTGTGTGCAGTACTTTCGGTGTGATTAGGAAATAGATTTTTTAATTGATCTTTTAAATCCATTATTTTTTATTTAGTCCAAGTTCTTTGATTCGTTGGTTTAAATAGTCGCCAGCTGTAATGTCTTCAAATTGTTTTGGGTTTTCAGCATCCATGCAGTTCTCTAATACATTTAAATTCATATCGCTAATAGGGTGCATGAAAAATGGAATTGAATAACGTGAAGTTCCCCATTTTTCTGGTGGGGGATTTACTACGCGGTGGATTGTTGATTTTAATTTATTGTTAGTGTGTCTGGACAGCATATCTCCCACGTTAATCATAAGTTCATCAGGTTCTGCAATTGCATCAACCCATTTGCCTTCATGGTTTTGTACTTGCAAGCCTTTTCCTTGAGCTCCCATTAGTAATGTAATGAGATTAATATCGCCATGTGCCGCAGCTCGTTCGGCATTTTTTGGTGCTTCTTTAATTGGTGGATAGTGAATGGGTCTTAGAATACTATTCCCATTATGGATGTAGTTATCGAAATAATATTCATCTAATTGTAAATAGATAGCCAATGCTCTTAGTACATATTTAGCTGTTTTTTCAAGCATTCTGTACGTCTCTTTCCCAACCTTATTGAATTCAGGTAGTTCTAAAACTTCAATATTTTTATGATATTCTTTTTCTAATTCTGGATTGTTTTGTACAAATTGTCCAAAATGCCAGTATTCTTTTAAATCCCCTTCTTTTTTTCCTTTAGCACTTTCCTTTCCAAATGACACATAACCTCGTTGCCCTCCAATTCCAGGGACTTCATAGTTTTGTTTCTGTTTAGTAGTTAAGTCAAAAAATTTTTTCACTTCACAATAAAGAGAGTCCACTAGAGAATCGTCTAAAAAATGACCTTTTAGTGCTACAAAACCAATAGTTTCATAAGCCTGGCCAATGAGATCAACGAACTTTTGTTTGTCCTTTGGGTTCTCTGATAAAAAATCTAAAAGATTAACACTCGGAATTTTATTCATAGCTTTTTATTAATCATGTTACAAACAAATATAGCAAATCAAAAGATTTATAAAAGACATTTTTTAAGTTAAACTTTTCTAACTATTATTTTCTTATTTTTGAAAGACAAACTTAAGACATTTGAAACCTATTTTCCAATATACCTCTATTGAGGTTAATCTAGATACTAGAAAATCATTGTATTTTAATATGCTTAAATCTAGGCTTATTGAAAAAAAAATGTTGATTCTACTTCGACAAGGTAAAATCTCTAAATGGTTTTCAGGCATAGGTCAAGAAGCTATTTCTGTAGGGGTCACCATGGCTTTACAAGCCGATGAGTATATATTACCAATGCATCGTAACCTAGGCGTTTTTACCACCCGAAAAATACCATTATATCGTTTGTTTTCACAGTGGCAAGGAAAGTCTAATGGCTTTACCAAGGGACGCGATCGCTCCTTTCACTTTGGAACCCAAGACTATAAAATCATAGGAATGATATCTCATTTAGGTCCTCAGCTAGGAGTTGCTGACGGAATAGCACTCTCTCATGTCTTGAAAAATGAATCTAAACTTACAGCAGTATTTTCTGGAGATGGAGGTACAAGTGAAGGTGATTTTCATGAAGCACTAAATGTGGCCTCCGTTTGGAATCTCCCTGTATTATTTTGCATTGAAAATAATGGATACGGGCTTTCAACCCCAACAAGTGAACAATATAATTGTAAATCACTTGCCGATCGTGGTGTGGGTTATGGTATGGAATCACATATAATTGAAGGCAATAATGTTTTGGAGGTTTTCTCTAAGGTTGATGTCATTGCCAAAAGTGTCCGTCAGAATCCCCGTCCGGTGCTGATAGAATTTAAAACTTTTAGAATGCGTGGCCACGAGGAGGCGAGTGGTACGAAATATGTTTCCAAAGAGTTATTTGATCTTTGGAAAAAAAAAGATCCACTATCTAATTTTGAAAATTACCTTATTGAAACAAATGATATTACCTTAAGTGACATAGAAAAATTTAAAATATCATTTGCGAACGAAATTAAAGAAGGTTTACAACGTGCTTTTGATGAGCCTGAGATTATTCCAAATTTAGACACTGAATTATCTGATGTTTATAAATATTTTGATTATTTATTATCAGCGACTCAAGCTACTTCCAAAAAAGAAAACATACGTCTTGTTGACGCGATTTCTCAGGGTTTAAGGCAGTCTATGGAAAGCCATTCTGACTTAGTTATTATGGGGCAGGATATTGCAGAATATGGAGGCGTTTTTAAGATTACTGAAAATTTTGTGGAGCAGTTTGGTAAAGAACGCGTTAGGAACACCCCTATATGTGAATCTGCAATTGTTGAGGCAGCAATGGGCTTGTCTATAGCAGGTGTAAAATCTATTGTTGAAATGCAGTTTGCTGATTTTGTATCCTCAGGATTCAATCCAGTTGTAAATTATCTAGCAAAATCTCATTACCGTTGGGGACAAGCGGCTGATGTTGTAATTCGTATGCCATGTGGAGCTGGCGTAGCTGCAGGCCCTTTTCACTCACAAACAAATGAAGCATGGTTTACAAAAACCCCAGGGTTGAAAGTAGTATACCCTGCATTTCCCTATGACGCAAAGGGGTTATTAGCGACTGCAATAAACGACCCAAATCCCGTACTTTTTTTTGAACACAAAGCGTTGTACAGAAGTATTAGGCAGGACGTTCCTGTTGATTATTATACTCTTCCATTAGGAGTTGCTTCTCGAATTAAGGAGGGGACAGATGTAACTATTATCACCTATGGAGCGGCAGTTCATTGGGCGCTCGAAACTTTAGATAAAAACCCACATATTTCAGCAGACTTAATTGATTTAAGATGCTTACAGCCTCTTGATTTTAAGTCAGTATTGACATCTGTTAAAAAAACTAACAAAGCGATTATCTTACAGGAAGATTCTTTATTTGGCAGTATAGCTTCAGACATTTCATCCCATTTAATGGAACAGGCTTTTGAGTTTTTGGATGCTCCTGTAAAAAGAGTTGCAAGTATAGAAACTCCAATTCCATTTGCAAGTGCGCTAGAACAGCAGTATCTTGCTAAAATAAATTTTGAACATGAATTAAAAAATATTTTAGATTATTAAATGGAATATTTAGACTTATTTTTTAATGCCTTTTTGGGCACATTGGATTGGACTTGGAGGTCTATCTGCTTTGATGTGCCTTGGACGCGTAATTATTTTTGGGGCCTTGTAGTTATTTCATTAATTATATGGGGTCTTGAACTGCTATTCCCATGGCGTAAACAACAAGCTATTTTAAGAAAAGACTTTTTTCTTGATGGTTTTTATATGTTTTTTAATTTTTTCATCTTTAGTATTTTTATAAGTGGCTTTTATAAAATCATTTCTAAAATAGCTATTGATGAGTTTAATATTTCAGCGAATTCAATCGCCATTATAAATTTATCAAGTCTATCCCCTTTGGTGCAGTTGTTACTATTTTTTGTTGTGCTTGATTTTGTGCAATGGGTAACCCACATATTTATGCATCGTTTTTCTTTTTTATGGAGATTTCATAAGGTCCACCACTCCGTAAAAGAAATGGGATTTGCAGCACACCTTCGTTACCATTGGATGGAAAACATCGTTTATAAACCTTTTAAAGTAATCGCATTGATGTTAATGGGTGGATTTCAGCCTGAGCAAGCATTTATCGTTCACTTTATTGCCATCTCAATTGGACATCTTAATCACTCAAATATTAAACTAGACTACGGACCTTTTAAATATCTTTTTAATAATCCTATTATGCATTTATACCATCACGCTAAAGAACTGCCAAATAGTTTTAAAGTTGGAGCTAACTTTGCAATCAGCTTAAGTATGTGGGATTATATTTTTAGGACTAATTACGTGCCAACTCCTAATAAGAATATTATACTCGGTTTCAAAGATGATCAAAGTATGCCTACTAACTTTTTAGCCCAGTTATTTTATGGATTTAAAAAAGGAGATTAGCTTACTTAGCCTTTTTAGACTTTATAAAATCAGTAATTAGATAGCTAACAAGTTTTCCTGTTTGTTTATTAAGTTTATCGTTATCAGTAATTGCAGCTTCGCAAATATGAAGATATAAGGCATTTTCATGGCTTCCAAAGAAGTGTGTAAATTCCCGCGTTTGATTCACCGAAAAACCACTTGGTGTTTGAGCACTACTTGGAATATTTTCAATTGCATCACAATCGATTTCTAACCCAAATTTTGATTCTGATAAAAATTTAATGGCATTTTTAGAGGCCTTTTTTAAACTTATTTTTTTTCGCACTATTAAATCCTCGAATGTTCGAAACTTTATTTTTGATTTGGACGCTTTAATATATTTTAAGATTTTCTTTGAGATATAATTTTCATGTGGTCCAAAAATAAAATATCGATCGAGAAACCCTTCTTCAATTGCATAACTAAATCCATTTCCACTGTGACGTCCTTCTTGGGCTCTTAAATCAGTATGTGCATCAAAATTTATAGTATTGATTTTAGTTTTTAATGCTAATGCACAACCTTTGATAATTCCGTAAGAGTTATTGTGTCCACCTCCTATTATGATTGGGGTTTTGCCAGCTTTCACAATTGAATAAACTAATTGATTGACAATTTGATCAATTTTTTCTACTTGCTTACGATAGGTTTTCAATAACTTATTTGCATCTGTTGATTGATGACTAATATACAAGTTAGAAAAGTCTAAGTGTCCTAACACTAAAATATTTGAGCCATTTAAGAATTCATTATTCTGAATATTTAATAATTTCTTTAAGACTTCATTCCATGTTTCTTTAGCGCCAGGACGTCCATGGTTTGCTCTAATGCCTATATCTTCTTTAATACCAAAAAGAACGAATTCTATTTGTGGATTGTTGATTTTGTGAAGTAAATTAGTAGGGTTTTTAAGATAATTTATGGACTGATATAACTTTTTTTCTCCGACTCTTAATTCAGCTATTTTGTTTAAATATTCATCAGAAATAATTTTTAGGTTATCCATTTATTTTATTTTCATTAAACTTAAAATCATGTTTTATTGTTGAATATTCATTCAAATTATATGATAGAAATTAGTGCATATGGTAAGTATTAAAAATAGTTTAATAAATAAACTCTCCGTTAATCATAACTTTGCTTATGGGACTATTTCCAAAATGATAAGGAATCTGACGGTAAGACGATAGTTTTGTCGTTATTATTAAACTTGCTTTTTTACCAACGCAAATACTGCCGTAATCCTTAGAAACATTCATTGCAAATGCACCATTAATTGTAGCGGCATTAATAGCTTCTTCAGCTGTCATATTCATCTTAATACAAGCAAGGCTTATAATGAAATTCATGTTTCCACTTGGAGCTGATCCCGGATTATAGTCACTAGCGACCGCAAGTGCTAGTCCAGAATTTATAATTTTTCTTGCTGGTGTATAGGGGAGGTTTAAAAAAAAGGAGCATCCAGGTAAGGCTACTGGGATAGTTTCGGAGTTTTTTAAGACTGCGATATCTTCCTCGTTTAGGGTTTCTAAATGATCAACAGACAGGGCATTGTGTTTTATCCCTAAAGCAACGCCTCCAAATGCATTAAATTGATTAACATGAATTTTTGGTATAAGTCCATAATTGGTAGCTGCTTGTAAAACTCGTGAAGTATTTTCTAATGAAAAATATCCTTTTTCACAAAATACATCAATAAAATCTGCTAGTTGTTCTTGGTGTATTTTTGGTAACATTTGATTTATTATTAAATCAACATAACCCGCTTTATTGTCTTTATATTTTTTAGGTATTGCATGCGCTCCCAGAAAAGTAGCTTTGATTTTTAAAGAAGAGTTTTCCTTAATTTTCTTAATAACTCTAAGCATTTTTAATTCTGCTTCTGTATTCAGACCGTATCCTGATTTAATTTCTAAAGCACCTGTACCTAATTTTATTAGATCGTTTACGCGGCTAATAGATTGTCTGTAAAGCTCACTTTCACTAGTGTCTTGCAAGGTTTTTGCAGAGTTTAGTATACCGCCACCCTTTGCAGCTATATCTTCATATGACAGTCCATTAATTCGGTCTACAAATTCTTGAGATCGATCCCCCGCATACACGACATGAGAATGGCTATCACACCAGGTTGGTAGTATTATTTTATCAGTTACATCAACAACCTTGTCTGTTGCTTCAATTACTAAAGAATTCATAGAACCATAACTGTGTATCGTATCGCCTTTAATTCTCAAGAAGGCGTTTTTAATATGTGGTAATTCAGACATAGATTTACCCATCACTTTTACTTCTGATTTTTCTCGAGTTTGAAGTAATTCTTTGATATGGATAAACAGAGTGTTCATGTTATTTTTTTAAGTCCCCAACCATATTTTCTGGTTTCACCCATGCATCATAATTATCTGCAGTTACATATCCAAGATTAATAGCTTCTTCTTTTAGAGTAGTACCATTTTTATGAGCTGTATTTGCAATTTCAGCAGCTTTATAATAACCTATTTTTGTATTTAAGGCCGTAATTAACATTAGTGAGCTATTTAGTAATTTTTCTATAACATCATGATTGGGTTCAATTCCAGAAGCGCAGTGTGTTTCAAAGCTAATAGCAGCATCTCCAAGGAGTTTTGCAGATTGTAAAAAGTTAGCTGCCATCATGGGTTTAAACACATTTAGTTCATAATGGCCTTGAGCTCCTCCAATAGTAATAGCTACATCGTTACCCATTATTTGTGCACACACCATAGTAAGTGCTTCACATTGGGTTGGATTTACTTTTCCAGGCATAATAGAACTCCCAGGTTCATTAGCTGGAATCGTGATTTCTCCAATTCCCGAACGAGGTCCTGAAGCCATCATACGAATGTCATTTGCAATTTTGTTCAACGATACTGCTAATTGTTTCAAAGCGCCATGAGTTCCCACTATTGCATCATGAGCAGCTAAAGCTTCAAATTTATTGGGAGCTGTTTTGAAAGGTAACTCAGTAAATTTCGCAATATATTCGGCTACAAGCTCAGAGTAGCCCTCTGGTGCATTTAATCCAGTTCCAACAGCAGTTCCTCCTAAAGCTAATTCGCTTAGGTGCTCTAATGTATTATTGAGCGCTTTTAAACCATGATTTAATTGTGAAACATAGCCCGAAAACTCTTGCCCTAGTGTTAAAGGAGTTGCATCCATAAGATGGGTGCGTCCAATTTTTACGACTTTTTCAAATTCTTCAGATTTTTTTTGTAATGTATCTCTTAATTTTTCAATTCCAGGGATAGTCGTTTTAACAATTGTTTTGTAAGCTGCGATGTGCATCCCAGTAGGGAAGGTGTCATTAGAAGATTGTGATTTATTTACGTCATCATTGGGTTGAATTATTTTTTCACCTTCGCCAAAAGTTTTACCAGCAAGCTGATGAGCTCGGTTAGCTATGACCTCGTTTACATTCATATTGCTTTGGGTTCCAGATCCTGTCTGCCATATAACTAAAGGAAATTGATCGTTGTGTATTCCGCTTAGGATTTCATCACATACTTGTGCGATAAAATCTCTTTTTTTAGAGCACAGAACCCCAAGTTGACAATTTGTAAATGCAGCTGCCTTTTTTAAGTATGCAAATCCGTAGATGATATCTATAGGCATTGAGGCCACGTTTCCTATTTTGAAATTATTTCTGGATCGTTCTGTTTGAGCGCCCCACAATTTATCTGCAGGGACTTTGACACTACCCATTGTATCTTTTTCTGTTCTAAATTTCATAACTCCGAATTTTGATTACAAATTTACAATTTTTTCACTTTAAATCCATACTGCTGTTAAGCTGTTGATAAATGTGAATTTTATTTTGTTAAACTATTATTCTTACATTATATTTGCAGAGTAAATAAAGTAAATAATATGTTTGACTTTGACCAGTATTTAGGATTTTTAGCTTTTTTATCAATTTTAACTTTAGGGTTTTGGTTAATGATATTTTTATTAACTTTTGCAATCCCATATTGGGTCTTTGGATCTGCTATTGAATTTTTTAAAGAAAAATTAGCGGCCCGTAAAGCCAAGTCAAAGTAAATCAATCTAACATTATTTAAAAAAAACCGAAACATATCTGTTTTGGTTTTTTTTTAGCCAGTAATGATGCTGCTCTATTGATCTTGTTTAGGTTGTTTTTTTTCTTGATTAAAACGGTAGGTAAATGATAGATTATACGACCGTACACGCCATCGGTAATAGCTATTACTATAAAATGTAGGAGTTGTCGATTCTAAGTTGCGGCGCTGTGTATTAAACAAATCATTAATACTAAATGTTAGAGATGCTTTTTGTTTAAACAAGTCTTTACTAAAGGCCATGTTTGACGAAAATCGACCTTCCCGTCTGTTGACAGCATCAATTCGTGGGCCATCATAACTTATTCGTGTTTGCCATTCAATGTTCCCTGGTAAGGTATATTTGTTATTCAAACGAACAAACCAACCTAAGTTTTCGGAATCATAACTCAGACCTTTATAACTCCCTCTAATGATGGATTGAAATAGATTAAAGTTTGCATTCATGTTCCACTTTTTAGATGGGCTGTAGGTCAATGTAAACTCAAATCCATAGCGGTCGTTTTCAGCCAAGTTAATCGGACCACGACGAATGACTGGCACACTCTGACCATCGATTACAACTTCTTCGCCAGTGTCTTCACTAATGTAAGTAAATACATCTGTTGCGTGGTTGTAATATAATGAGGTATTAAGGGTAATTTTTTCAACTGTATTTAAGTACCCTATGTCAACTCCGTTCGAGTAGCTTGGGTTGATGTTTGGATTTCCTTGAAATAAATTTGTTGCGCTACTCCTTGATGGAAAAGGATTAAGGAACCGGGATCTTGGCCGACTGATACGACGGTTATAACCAATTGTTAAGTTTTGGTTTTCTGAAAACTCATATCCTAAATTAACAGTAGGGAACAGCCCAATGTAATTAGAGTTGGTGTATTCGTTCGAACTCAGCTGACTGATTGTGATGTTTGTTGCCTCCATTCGAAGCCCCAGTAAAAATGAAAATTTATCTTTTACTTTACTGCCGTATTGTGTGTATACTGCATTTACGTTTTCTTTATAAACCAAAACATTGCTAATATTGGTGTCTAAGATAAACGAGTCGTCTTCTGCAAACTCTAAACTGTAAGCTGTGTTGTTAGTGCTAAAACGACCATTATAGCCACCCTCAAATCGGGTTTTGTCGTTAATTGGGAACGTAAAGTCTGATTGTATCAAAACTCGTTTTTGGTCTTCTATGGTTCGCACACGCTCCGCTGCTATTCCGTCATTATAGATGATAGACCCCTCATCTTCAGAACTATTTTCAAGCTGAAAGTCAAATGTTAGCCGATGCTCGCTATTTCCGTGAAACTGTTTATCAAAATTAACTGAAAATTGAGTGGTTTGATCGAGTTCTGTTTCTGGATCATAACGTACAGATTCACTAATTACAGCCCCTGTTAGATCAAGTGTTTCTGCTCGGTTAAAGCTTTCGTTGCTATTGTTACTTTTACTTGCTAAAAAAGCAGTTGTTAGGGAAGTCGTTGGATTGATGTACCATTCGATACCAGTATTGGTGTTAAATCCTTTTCGGATCCGTTCAAAAGTGCGATATTCATTCCGGAATGTATTTGGAGCATCTTGAGTAAGCAGACCATTATCGTCGAATTCGGAATTAAAAAATTCGGTTTTTGTAGTGGAATTTCCTGGACTGTTTCTGTATGAATAGCCTGAACTGTTAAAGATATTTATATTTCCTCTACGGAAATTGATATTTCCAGATGCTCCTAATTGATCTGGATGCCCTGCGTTTAGAATGATAGCCCCGTTTAGTCCGAGGATTTTGCTGCGTCTCAAAATAATATTTAAAATTCCAGCAGTCCCTTCAGCATCATAGCGTGCAGAGGGGGAGGTGATAATTTCTACTTTTTCAATGGCGTCTGCAGGTAATTGTCGCAAGGCATCTGTGGAGTTCAGTCCTACCAAACCAGAAGGTTTCCCATTTATTAAAATACGAACATTTTCATTTCCCCTCAAAGCAATATTACCTTCAACATCTACAGAAACAGAAGGTACATTATCTAAAACATCACTTACGCTTCCACCTCTTACAGTTAAATCTTTTCCGACATTATATATTTTTTTATCTAATTTAATTTCAACTGTAGTTTGTTCTGCTACAATGTCTACAGCATCCAATATTTGCAAATTAGCTTCCATTTTTAGAACTCCAAGGTTTATGTCCTGATTAAAGTTCATCTCTAATTTTGTAATATTATGGAATGAAAAATACTCTACATGAAAATCATAAATCCCTTGGGGAATAGAAATTCTAAAATTACCATCAATATCAGTAATTCCACCTGCTTTCAACCTATTTTCAATGCTGCTAAAAAAAGAAATAGTTGCATATTCAAGTGGTTGATTAGTTTCGGACTCAATTATTTTTCCTGTAAGAACAACTGTATTTGTGTTTTTTTGTCCCATTACAAAGGTCTGGAATGAAACAATAAAAATTGTAATTATAAGATGTTTAGTCATAAGTAATTAATAGAACAACAAAACAAAAGTAATTTTTACATGAATTTGTAGTGGTTAAAGTTGTGTTAAATAAACAAGCTCTTAATTCGCTCATTTGGGCGTCCAATGACCCCTTTTTTTCCTCTAATAACTATAGGTCTTTCAATTAATTTTGGGTGTGTTGCCATTGCTACAATAAGTTCTTTATCTGACAACTTTTTTCCTTTGTAATCCGATTTCCAAATCGCTTCACTTTTACGAATTAAATTTTCGGGATCAATTTCTAGAACTTTGACTAGTTTTGTTAGCTCATTGATTCCCAAAGGGTTAGATATATAATCAATAATTTCAAATTTCTCCCCTAATTCTTTTAGTGTCTGTAACCCCTCGCGAGATTTTCGGCAACGATTGTTGTGATAAATTTTTATCATAGTGAATTGTTAGATTTTTCTTTTTGACCAGTTTCCATTAGGTATGCCTTTAGAAAGGGTTTAATATCTCCGTTCATCACATTATCAACATTCCCAGTTTCTTCAGATGTTCGGACATCTTTTACAAGTTTATAAGGATGCATAACATAGTTTCTAATTTGACTTCCCCATTCAATCTTCATTTTTCCAGCTTCAATATCTTCTCGTTGAGCGAGTTGTTTCTTTAGCTCAATTTCATAAAGCTGAGATTTAAGCATTTGCATTGCTCTTGAGCGATTATCGTGTTGGGAACGTGTTTCAGAGCAAGAAATCTGGATACCTGACGGCTTATGGTTTAGTTGTACTTTAGTTTCTACTTTATTTACATTTTGTCCACCAGCTCCACTAGAACGAGCTGTTGTAACTTCAATATCAGCAGGGTTTATTTCAATTTCGATTGTATTGTCAACCAAAGGGTAGACATAAACGGAAGCAAAACTAGTGTGCCGCTTGGCATTGCTGTCAAAAGGAGAAATCCGTACCAGTCTGTGAACACCATTTTCACCTTTTAACCAGCCAAAAGAAAAGTCACCTTCAATTTGTAGTGTTACTGTTTTTATGCCAGCTACATCTCCATTTTGCAGGTTTAACTCTTTTATTTTAAAGTTGTTTTTTTCGGCATACATGACATACATACGCATGAGCATATAAGCCCAGTCACAACTTTCTGTACCACCAGCACCAGCTGTGATTTGAAGCACTGCACTCAATGAATCACCTTCTTCAGAAAGCATATTCTTAAATTCAATATCTTCTAAAAAAACAGAGGCGAGATTAAATTGTTTTTCAACTTCTTCAATTGAAGACTCCCCATCTTTAAAAAAATCAAATAAAACTTCAAGGTCTTCAATGCAGGTTTGTGCTTTTTCAAAATCATTAACCCATTTTTTATTAACACGTAAAGATTTCATGACTAGTTCGGCTGCTTTTGAGTCGCTCCAAAAGTCTGGAGAAAAAGTTTTTTCTTCTTCATTTTGAATTTCGATGCGTTTAGCATCTAAGTCAAAGATACCTCCTTAACGCACCAAGGCGTTCAAAAAGATCTTTTATGTGATCTTGTGTTATCATTTTTTTATTTAGAAACACAAAAATAGAATTTATAGCATAGAATTAAAATAATATGTAGTTTTATATCAAAATAAAACTAATGCAAATCGATTTAAGAAGTGATACTGTTACAAAACCTTCGAAAGGTATGATAGAAGCTATGATGACGGCGAAACTAGGAGATGATGTGTATGCTGAAGATCCTTCAGTTAATAATTTAGAAGCTCGTATTGCAATTATGTTTGGTAAACCAAAAGCTCTTTTTTTTCCATCTGGAACCATGGCCAACCAAACTGCTATTAAACTTCATACACAACCAGGAGAACAACTAATATGTGATACATATTCTCATATATATAATTATGAAGGTGGCGGAGTTTCTTTTAATAGTGGTGTATCTAGTAAACTTGTAGACGGACATCGCGGAATGATGACAGCTGCTCAAGTAGAAGCAGCGATTAACCCTCCTGAATTTTACCACAGTCCACTTACTTCGTTGGTGTCTTTAGAAAACACAACAAACAAAGGAGGAGGCGCTTGCTGGGATTTTCAAGAAATTTTAAAAATTAGATCTGTTTGTGATTCCTACAAGCTTGGACTTCATTTAGATGGTGCTCGTTTGTGGAATGCTTTGATCTCAAAATCTGAGACTGCTAAACAATACGGAGATATATTTGATACTATATCTGTTTGTTTTAGCAAAGGCTTAGGCGCGCCTGTTGGCTCTGTTTTGGTAGGAAACGAAAACTTGATGAATAAAGCTTTAAGAATTCGAAAAATGCTAGGAGGGGGTATGCGACAGGTTGGATTGCTTGCAGCAGCAGCAGCTTACGCCCTGGATCACCAATACGATCGCCTCATAGACGACCATCAAAAAGCAAAAGAGATTGCAGAAGCTCTTAATCAACTGGAAGTAGTCTACAGCGTAGAACCAGTAGAAACAAACATTGTGATATTTAAATTGAGTTCAAATAACTCTCAAGATTTATTTTTAAATAATTTAAAGTCTCATAATGTACTCCTAAGCGATATGGGTGGAGGTAAACTCAGAATGGTCACGCACCTAGACTATACAGATGCTATGCATACAAACCTTTTAGAAATTTTGAACAAAGCATAATTGTTTTTTTGTAAGTTTGACTTCTGAAATATCATAACTTACTTCACTGTGAAATTCAAATCCTTAACTCTAATTTTAATAAGTTCACTTTTTTCTTGTGATACTAAGACTCAAAAATCAATGTCTGAATTACCAAAAGCGCCATTCGCAAAACAAATACCTAAAAAATTAACAATCCATGACGATGTGAGGGTTGATGAGTTTTATTGGTTAAATGATAGAGAAAATCCTGAAGTGATTGACTATCTTAATAAAGAAAATGACTATTACAACGCCCATACAGTCAAAACAAAAGATTTTCAAGTGTCTTTATTTGACGAAATGAAGTCTAGAATTAAAGAAGACGATAGTTCGGTTCCCTACAAATACAATGGTTATTGGTACATCACTAAATTTGAAAAAGGTAAAGATTACCCAATTTATACTCGTAAAAAAGAAACCTTAGAAGCAGTAGAAGAATTATTATTCGACTGTAACGAAATGGCTAAAGGCCATTCTTATTTTAGGTTAGTAGGCCTGAACATCAGCCCTAATAATAAAATGAGTTCTTACGCTGTTGATACGACTGGAAGACGTCAATATAAACTTCATATTAAAGACCTCAAAACGAATCAGATTTATAAAGAAGAAATTAGCAATACAACAGGGAGTAGTACTTGGGCAAATGACAACAAGACTCTGTTTTACACTCTCAAAGACGAAACAACTCTAAGAGCAGAAGCGATATACAAGCACATTTTAAATACAGACCCAAAGTTAGATAAATTAATTTATGAAGAGTTGGATGATACCTTTGGAGTCAGTGTGTATAAAACAAAGTCTAAAAAATATCTTGTGATAGCTAGTTACAGCACATTAACATCGGAATATCAAATTCTAAATGCAAACACTCCTAACAGAGATTTTAAAGTATTTCAGCCTAGGGTTCGAGGATTAGAATATGAAATTTCTCATTTTGAAGATTCCTTTTATGTAGTATCCAATGCTGATGGGGCTCAAAATTTCAAGCTGTCAAAAACTTCAGAACTTAAAACCGAAAAAAAATATTGGAAAGACGTAATTCCACACAGAGAAGCGGTGTTGTTGGAGAATATTGAAATATTTAAAGATTTTTTAGTGGTCACAGAACGTGAAAATGGGTTGAATAAGATTCACATAAAACGTTGGGATGGCTCCGATAGTTATTATCTACCATTTGAGAGCGAGACTTACACGGTATTCACAACTACTAATATTGATTTTGATACAACTATATTAAGGTATGGTTTTCAATCTCTCACAACTCCTTCTTCAATCATTGACTTTGATATGATTACAAAATCTAAAACTGTCAGAAAAGAACAGGAAGTTTTAGGGAGTAAGTTTAAAAAAGAAAATTATACTTCAGAACGTGTATGGGCAAACACTTCTGATGGTACGCAAGTTCCAATTTCAATAGTTAGTCATATTAACACTAAAAAGTCAGCTAACACTCCGTTGTTATTATATGCTTACGGCTCTTATGGTTCAACAATAGATCCTTATTTTTCTACAGTCAGACTGAGTCTTTTAGATCGTGGATTTGTTTTTGCAATAGCACATATTAGAGGGGGTGAGTATTTAGGACGTCAATGGTACGAAGACGGAAAATTATTGAATAAGAAAAATTCGTTTTCAGATTTTGTGGATTGCTCAAAATACTTGATTAAAAACAATTACACATCAAGCAAGCACCATTACGCTATGGGAGGCAGCGCGGGGGGGCTTTTAATGGGTGCAATTATAAATCTTGCCCCTGAATTGTATAACGGAGTGGTTGCTCAGGTTCCTTTTGTTGATGTTGTGACGACGATGTTAGACGATAGTATACCACTTACGACTGGTGAATATGATGAATGGGGAGACCCAAAGGAGATCGGCTTTTACGATTATATGAAGTCATATTCCCCCTATGACAATATCTCAAATAAACGATATCCTAACATGCTAGTTACCTCAGGATTTCATGATTCACAGGTTCAGTATTGGGAACCTACCAAATGGGTTGCCAGATTGAGATTACAAACTAAAAATACATCACAGCTATTCCTAAAAACTAATATGGAAGCTGGTCATGGGGGTGCTTCTGGACGATTTGAAGCTCTAAAAGAGGTATCTGCTGAATATGCGTTTATTCTTGCTCTGGAATCTATTTTAAATTAAACTAAATTTTATTTTTTAATTTGTAATGTCATGTCTATCTAATCTGTAGGATATGCCAAAATTAATATTTAATATTGATGGAGTATCTTTAGTATTTAGGCAGATAGCAGAGTCAAATTGTAGATTTTTACTTAATAAATATCCTGCTCCAATACGAAATAAATTATCAGCGTAGAAATCACTCTTAATTCCTTGAGTTTCTCCAAATATAACCCACTTTGGATTTATTGAATGGGTTAAGGTTAGTATGTAACTTAAATCAGTTTGGTCATTTCCTATTCGATCTATTATGACATTAGTAACAAAGACCCAGCCTCCATAAAAATTATTTTGAGTAATTAAAGTACCTCTATAACTTATCCCTTGTGCTGTAGAACTAGTGTAAGGGTTGTTTTTACCATCAAAATTAACTCCAGCAGCGACAGAAACAGCTGGAATTAGGCTTGATAATTTAAAGCCTCTGTTAGCGTGATAGCTATAAATATTAGGCTTGTTTTCTTTATTTTTGTTAGGATCATAAACCATGTATTTGGCCCCAATATTAAAATTTTTAAAATTTGATCGTTTATTATTGGTGCTTGCATTATTATTGAAAGATTTCATATCGTTTTGGTAAACACCTTGTATACTCAACTCCAAAGTTTCTTTCCAGAAACCATAATGAACATCAAAGTCAATTCCATAGCCCGATACTTCATAATTTGGATATATATTTCTTTTTTCTCTAATAAAATATGAACCAAGTTCAAATTGTAAAACTTTTGTGCCAACAGAAAAAGCACTTTGGGATTCGCCGGGTCTGTTAGAGTTTATTACATCAGTATATTGAGCTTGTATTTTATTAAACTGAAAGCAAAAAACTATTATAAGTGTGAGTTTAAGTGTGTTTTTCATTTTAATTTATTTTTTTAAATAAATACATAGAGCTATTTGTAAAGTTATTAACTTTTGTGTAATTATTACAACAATAAAATCATTTTATATATTTATTAAATTAATAAAAATAAGAATTGTATTTTTGAAAAAACAATCTTTTTATGATACAAAATGCGTCAATTATTGGATTCTTAAGGACTGTCCTAATATTTATTTTAGTCTACACAATTTTTAAGTATTTAATGCGTTTTCTTGCACCATATATTATTCGCTCAGTAGCTAAAAAGGCAGGAGCTCGTTTTAGAGCCAGATCAACTTCAAATAAATCAACTAAAATGGAAGGTGAAATTAGTGTTGATAAAATGCCTAATTCAAAACCTTCAAATAATAATGTTGGTGAGTACGTTGATTACGAAGAGGTTGAATAAATTGATAGAATAATGAACGCTAACCTAAAAAAAACCGGAACACATCTTTTAGTAATTATCGGATTCATATTAGTGTCTTTGTTTTATTTTAGCCCTATTTTATCGGGAGAGAAAATATATCAAAGTGATATAGTTCAGTATACCGGAATGGCTAAGCAACATATAGATTTCCGTGCTATTAACAATACTGAATCCTATTGGACTAATAGTGCTTTTGGAGGTATGCCTACATATCAGCTAGGGGCTAAATATCCTCACAATTATATAAAAAAATTAGATTTAGCACTTCGTTTTTTACCACGTCCTGCAGATTATCTTTTTTTGTATCTCATTGGTTTTTATATATTGCTCCTGGTCTTAAAAATTGATTATCGAATGGCTGCTTTTGGAGCTTTAGCCTTTGGTTTTTCCACTTACTTAATTATTATTCTTGGAGTTGGCCACAATGCTAAAGCTCATGCAATAGCTTATATGCCATTGGTGATATCAGGTATTATCTTGACTTTTCAAAAACGATATGCTTTAGGGTTTTTTGTAACAGCTATTGCATCTGGTCTAGAGCTTGTGACTAATCATCCACAAATGACCTATTATCTTTTGATTTTAATTTTAATACTAGGGATATCCTATTTAGTTCAATCTATCAAATCAAAGGAAGTATTTGCTTTTTTTAAGGCCTCAGCCGTTCTTTTACTAGCGGCTTTTTTTGCCCTTTCGATGAACGCAACTAACTTGTTAGCAACAAGTTCTTATGCTAAAGAAAGTACTCGTAGTAAAAGTGAGTTATCAATTAATTCAGACGGTAGTGTTAAAGAACAAAGCTCTGGCTTAGACAAGGATTATATCACTCAATTTAGTTATGGAATATTAGAGACTTTCAACCTTTTTATCCCTCGTTTTATGGGAGGTGGAAATCGTGAGGATCTTGGGAAAGATTCTGAAACGTATAAAGCTTACAGAGCGCTTGGAGCTACTCCATTACAATCTCTTCAAGAGTCCAAACGAGCCCCTATGTACTGGGGGGATCAACCTATTGTAGAAGCACCGGCTTATATTGGAGCTGTGGTTATATTTCTATTTGTATTGGCCTTGTTCTTATATCAAGGCCGTTTTAAATGGTGGTTAATAATAGGTGTTTTAGTGTCACTACTTTTATCCTATGGTAAAAACCTATCGTTTTTAACTGACTTATTTATTGATTATGTTCCATTATATAATAAGTTTAGAGCAGTTAGCTCAATTCAGGTTATCTTAGAATTATGTATTCCACTACTAGCCACCTTAGGGCTGGCTCAAGTGTTTAATCATGAGGTGTCTTCTAAAGCTAAGTTGGATGCTCTTAAAAAAGCTTCTGCTATTTTGGTAGGAATATTAGCAGTATTTCTGTTATTTAAAAATTCATTATTTGACTTTGTTGGGGCAACTGACGGGCAGTTTTTGGACTATTATGGCGCTTCTTTTGTAGAAGCTATAAGATTGGATCGTAGTGCTATTTTCTCAGAAGACACACTAAGAACTTTACTTTTTACACTGGCAGCTGGCGCTCTAATTTTTGCATACATAAAGCAGACAGAACGCTTAGAAATCATTAAAATCAAAGCTAAACTATCAAAAATAAGTATTGAAGAATTGGCTACTATTTTGATGAACTATAAGCCAGTCCCAAATCAAAATGTTACAATAACTATACTAGGATTACTTTTAGTTATAGACTTAATAGGTGTGGACCTTCGCTATGTAAATAATGATGATTTTGTTAAGGCCATACAAGTAGATAAGCCATATGAGTTAAGTTCAATCAATCAAGAAATATTAAAGGATACTACGATTTACAGAGTTTTAGATCGGTCTGATAACTCTACCCAAACATCTTATTTTCATAATGCGATAGGTGGCTACCATGCGGCTAAATTAAGACGATTCAAAGAGTTGCAAGAATTTCACATTGACAAGAATAATTTTGAGGTTCTTAACATGCTAAACACTAAATATATTATATATAAGGATAATGAAGATGTGTTGCGTTATTTTGAAAACAAAGAAATTAATGGAAACGCTTGGTTTGTAGACTCTGTTAAGGCTGTTCAGAATGCAGATGAAGAGATCATGGCCTTAGCAAAGTTAAAGTCAAAATTAACAGCGATATCAAGGGTGTCTAAATTTGACTCTAAAGTTTATAGCAATGATTCAACAGCTACTATTAAATTAGTAGATTATAAGCTTAATAAACTAGTTTATGAGTCCAACAACACAGCCGATGGCTTTGCCGTATTTTCTGAAATTTATTATAAGGATGGATGGAATGCAACTATTGACGGCGAGGCTGTAGATCATATAAATGTTAATTATGTCTTGAGGGGTTTAGAAATTCCGAAGGGAACACACGAAGTCGTATTTGAGTTTAGTCCGATAGTTGTAAAAAAAGGTTCAAGTATTGCTTTAATAAGCTCTATTTTACTATTCTTTTTAATTCTTGGACAAGTTGTTTTAATTTATAAAACACGATCATGAAAAAGGTTCTGATTATCACTTATTATTGGCCTCCTGCAGGGGGTCCTGGTGTTCAACGATGGCTAAAGTTTGTGAAGTATTTACCTGAGTTTGGAATTGAGCCAATTGTTTACTGTCCTGAAAATCCAAAATATCCAATTATGGATACCAGTATGGTTTCTGAAGTGAGTTCTGCATTAGAAGTTATACAAGCCCCAATAAATGAGCCTTATAAATTGGCTCAATTACTCTCGAGGTCTAAAACAAGTGACCTGTCTAAAGGGATAATAACTGGGCAGAAAAAACAAACAATTACAGAAAAACTACTTTTGTTTGTTCGTGGAAATTTTTTCATTCCTGATGCTAGAGTTTCTTGGGTAAAACCTTCATTTTCTTTTTTATCTGATTACATCAAAATTCATAAGGTAGATACAATTATTACAACTGGTCCGCCACATAGTCTACATTTGATTGGATTAAAATTAAAGCAATCGCATTCGCTAAAGTGGATTACGGATTTTAGAGATCCCTGGACTCATATAGGATATCATAAAAAACTTAAACTAACAAGACTTTCTAAGAGAAAGCACAAGCAGTTAGAGGCTTCTGTACTTATGAATTCAGATCAAATCATAGTAACAAGTCAACAAACGAAATTAATTTTATCTAAACGCACTAAATCTCCAGTTATAGTAATAACTAATGGTTACGACTTTGAAATTAATAAAAGTTGTAAATTAGATACTAAGTTTACTTTGTCACATGTTGGGAACTTACAAGATGGAAGAAATCCTGAATTTTTATGGAAAACTTTACATGATTTGGTCCAAAACTCTATTGATTTCTCTAAACATTTTCGTTTAAATCTAATTGGATATATTAGCGAAGCAGTCTTAAATTCTATTAGAATCTATGGTCTGGAAGCATATACAAATTATAGTGGTTATGTATCCCATAGTGAAGCCTTAGAATATCAAAGTAGGACTCAGTTGTTATTGCTAATTGAAGAAAATTCCAAAGAAACAAAATATATTATTCCTGGAAAATTATTTGAATATATTGCTTCCAGACGTCCAATAATAGCAATTGGTCCAGATGGATCAGACATAGAAAACATCGTAACAAAGTCTGCTTCTGGTAATTATTTTAGGTACGAAGAAAGTGAATTGCTTAGCTCTGTTATATTAGGATACTTTGAAAGATATAAACGTAATGACTTATACGTTGAGCCAAAAGAAATTGAAAAATATAGTCGAAGAAACTTGACTTTTGAATTATCTAAATTACTTTAAAACATTTAAAAAAAACTCCGCAGTGATTTGGGATATTCAACCACGGAGTTGTCAACTAACTAACTAACTAACTTTTTTTAACAAAGTTTAAAATAATAAAAAATAAGAATCAATTAGTGTGCCAAATATTAAGATTTTAAATATTTTTTTATTTTGGCTTAAATTAAATTATAATAATTTAGTTTTTAAGAAATCTCCTGTGGAAGATTTAGCTGATTTTGCTATATTTTCGGGTGTGCCTTCTGCTAGGATATAACCTCCTTTAGCTCCACCTTCAGGACCTAAGTCGATTACATAATCAGCACATTTAATAAGTTCTAAATTGTGTTCTACAACTACTATAGAATGTCCATTCTCAATCAGTGCATCGAAGGACTTTAAAAGTTTCTTAATATCATGAAAATGAAGTCCAGTTGTAGGTTCATCAAACACAAATAAACCTGTTTCTGATTTAGAACCTTTTAATAAGAATGAGGCCAATTTTATTCGTTGTGCTTCACCACCTGAAAGAGTTGAAGAACTTTGCCCTAATTTCACATATCCAAGACCAACTTCTTGGAGTGACTTAAGTTTATTTTTTATTTTAGATATTTTATGGATTTCAAAAAATGAAATAGCATCATCTATCGTCATATTTAAAATATCATCAATTGTTTTATTGTTAAAACTAACTTCAAGTATTTGTTTCTTGAACCGTTTTCCATTACAGACATCACATTTAAGCTGTACATCAGCCATAAATTGCATTTCAATGGTAACAGATCCTTCTCCTTTACAGCTATCACATCGACCTCCATCTACATTAAATGAAAAATGTTTGGGTTGATAATTTCTCAATAAACTTAGTTTTTGTTTAGAAAATAATGCCCTTATGTCGTCGTAGGCTTTGATATATGTAACTGGATTTGATCTTGATGAGCGTCCAATAGGATTTTGATCTACAAACTCTATAAATTTTACATTGCTATAATTTCCTTCAATTGATGAGTATTCACCTTCCTTCTCCCCGTATCCTCCAATTAATTTTAGTAGTGCAGGGTAAAAAATTTTTTTTACTAGTGTACTTTTTCCGCTCCCCGAAACTCCTGTTACTACAGTTAACATGTTAAGTGGGATCTTCACATCAATATTTTTTAAATTGTGTTCTCTAGCCCCTTTTATACTAAAATAATAATTTGAGGTTCTTCTTTTATTTGGAATTTCAATTTTATAATTTCCGTTAAGATATTTGGCAGTTAAAGTATCGCTTTTTAGTAGTGATTTGTAGCTTCCATTAGCCATAACTTCACCTCCAAAGGTACCTGCCTCTGGTCCGATATCAATTATATAATCTGCTGACTCCATAATGGCTTCATCATGTTCTACTACAATAACGGTATTACCCAAATCTCTTAGGGCATTTAAAACATTTATAAGTCGTTTGGTGTCTTTTGAATGAAGACCAATACTAGGTTCATCTAAAATATACATGGATCCTACAAGGCTACTTCCTAATGAAGTTGCCAGATTAATTCGTTGACTTTCTCCTCCTGAAAGTGTGTTTGACTTCCTATTCAGAGTTAAGTAATCGAGTCCAACATTAGCTAAAAATTCAAGACGATTTTGAATTTCCTTTAAAAGTCTTTTTGATGTTTTTTCTTCCTTTTTATTTAATTCTAAATTATTAAAGAAAATCTTCAGATCTTTCAATGACATCTCAACTAAATCAGAGATTGAAGCTCCACCAATTTTCACATAATTAGCTTCCTCTCTTAGTCTTTTTCCTTTGCATACGTTGCATTGAGTTTTTCCACGATATCTAGAAAGCATCACTCGATTTTGAACCTTATATGCTTTAGATTCTAATTCTTCAAAAAAGGTATTTAGTCCTGTAAAATAACTGTTTCCTTCCCAAATTAATTTTTTTTGTTTTGCTTCTAATTCAAAATAGGGCTTGTGAATAGGGAAGTTAAATTTATGACTGTTGTTTATTAGTAGATCTCTGTAATATTTCATTGTCTCTCCACGCCAAGGAAATAGAGCATTTTCATAAATAGAAAGCGAGGTATTAGGAATTACCAGACTTTTATCTATTCCTATGACATCTCCGTAACCTTCACATTTTGTACATGCGCCATATGGATTATTAAAACTAAATAGATGAGTGTTAGGTTCTAGAAATTTTTGACCATCTAGTTCAAATGAATTACTAAATTCTCGTTGGTTAGACCCATTTACTTCTTTAAGAATACAACGACCTTTTCCTTCAAAAAATGCCATTTCTACAGCATCTGCTAACCGATTATAAAAGTTTTGATCTTGTTTCACTATAATTCTATCTACTACTAGACTGACCTGTTTAGAGGTTTTAAAATTTTCAACAAGTTCAATGCGTTCTACAGAGTCACCTATTTTTATTCTCGAAAACCCTTGATGAACAAGTGCTTGAAGTTTATTTTCTAATGTTCGTCCTTCCTCTAGTTGAATTGGAGACAGAAGGAGTAGCTTATCTCCAAGATTAAGTGTCTTAATATAATTGATAACATCGCTAGTCGTATCTCTTTTGACGACATTATTTGAGCTAGGAGAAATTGTTTTTCCGACTCGTGCAAATAACAATTTTAAATAATCATAAATTTCTGTAGTAGTACCAACGGTAGATCTTGGGTTGGTAGAATTTACTTTTTGTTCGATTGCTATAGCGGGGGCAATCCCTTTGATGTAATCTACATTAGGTTTATGTAATCGACCTAAAAACTGTCTAGCATAGCTAGACAGACTTTCCACATAGCGTCGTTGTCCTTCCGCATATAATGTGTCAAATGCTAAACTTGACTTGCCTGACCCAGACAGGCCAGTAATTACTATTAATTTATGACGAGGTATTGCTACATCTATGTTCTTTAAATTGTGAAGTTTTGCCCCTTTGATTAGAATGTATTCTTTTGGACTTAACTTTGAAAGGTCTGGTGACATTAATTTGATTAAAAGTAAAAAACAAAGATACCATTATTATGAAAATTATTATAGTTTACCAGACCTTCTTCATGTTAAATAAACTACAATAAATTTGCAAAACAAAAAAGAATGTTGTTATATTTGGTTATAATATTAATTGCACGCCTATAGTTTAACATTACTTTTTTTATTTTTTTAATCTTGTACATCCTTGTTTGTACTTCAAAAAAGTCGTGTTATGAATCCTAAATATTTAAGCGATGCAGCCCTCGTTAGTAATTACATAAACGGAGAAGAAACTTCACTAACAATTATTATTAATAGGCACCAACAACGTATTTATAATTTTATCTATTCAAAAGTCTATGACAGAGATGTTACAGAAGATATATTTCAAGATACATTTATCAAAGTAATTAAAACGTTAAAACTAGGCAAGTATAACGAGGAGGGTAAATTTCTTCCATGGGTAATGCGAATAGCACACAACCTTGTTATTGATTTTTTTAGAAAAAACAAACGTATGCCCAAATTTAATAATAGTAAGGATTTTGATATTTTTACTGTAATTTCTGATGGTTCTTTAAATGCAGAAGCTGAATTAATTCGCTCTCAAATTCATTACGATATTCGAAATTTAGTAGAACAGCTTCCAGATGATCAACGTACGGTGCTAAAGATGAGAATGTATAACGATATGAGTTTTAAAGAAATCTCAGAAAATACATCGGTTTCAATTAATACAGCATTAGGCAGGATGCGCTATGCTTTAATAAATCTTCGAAAATTAATTAAAGAGCATAATATTGTTCTTACAAATTAAATTTTAGTAAAATAAATCAACTATTGTGTCGTTACTATTATAATTAATCTAAAATGACATTTATATGGAAAAAATTTACTCTAAAAAACATCCTAGCAATAATCATCTTAATCCTAAAATAGAAACTATTAATTTAATTTTGAGTTATTCAAAAGCTTTTAAGGTTTCTGTTTACAATGATTTAATGTTTGAAACTATTTTAAACTAGTATACTAGGTGCGATTACAAATATAATTTTATGGGCGGATTAAGTTTTTTTGCTGTATGTCAAATTATAACGATTAAATATCCTTATATTTTTTTCTTCCAATAGTTTTGGTAATTATATCATTTTCTAAATTCCAGCCTCTAGCTGGTGAGTATTCACGACCATACCAAATTATTTGTAAGTGTAGGTCGTTCCACAGTTCTTTTGGAAATAAACGCTTAGCATCTTTCTCAGTTTGTATAACATTTTTACCATTACTTAAATTCCATCGATACATTAGTCGATGGATGTGTGTGTCAACTGGAAATGCAGGCACTCCAAATGCTTGAGCCATAACTACACTAGCTGTTTTATGTCCCACAGCTGGCAATGCTTCTAATGCGCTAAAACTCTGAGGTACCTCTCCTTTATGAGATTCAATTATAATTTTTGATAAACCGTAAATTCCTTTACTTTTCATAGGAGATAAACCACAAGGTCTTATAATTTCTTTGATTTCTTCAATAGTTAGTTTCACCATGTCATATGGGTTATCTGCTTTTGCGAATAATATTGGTGTAATTTTATTTACACGAACATCTGTACACTGCGCTGAGAGCAGTACTGCAATTAAAAGTGTGTACGGATCTTTGTGGTCCAGGGGGATGGGGATTTTAGGGTAAAAATCTTTTAAGGTTTTTATAACAAAATTTACCTTCTCAGTTTTTGTCATTCTTATATCTTTGTTTATTTAATCAAATATACTAATTATGACTTCATTACAAATAGGTGACACTGCTCCAAATTTCCAATCTTTTGATGAAGCTGGAAACAGCGTATCATTAGCGGACTATAACGGAAAAAAACTCGTTTTATTTTTTTACCCAAAAGCCAGTACTCCAGGCTGCACGGCGGAGGCTTGTGATTTAAGTGACAACTACACTCGTTTTACTACCTTAGGTTATGACGTGTTAGGCGTCAGTGCAGACAGTGCTAAAAGACAGATTAACTTCAAGAAAAAATACGGTTTACCTTATCCATTGTTGGCTGATGAAGATAAATCTGTTATCAACGCGTTTGGTGTTTGGGGATCTAAAAAGTTTATGGGTAAGGTATATGATGGTATACATAGAACTACTTTTGTAATTGATGAAAATGGCCAGATAGAGGATGTTATTTTGAAGGTTAAAACCAAAGACCATACATCTCAAATTTTAAAATAAATTAATTCGACTTTTCATTTTTTCAAAATCATCTAAGCTTCATAACCAAATAATTTTTGTTCCTTAATGATTTCTGCTACTCCCTGTGGTAACATTTCTTCCCAACCCTGTTCGTTCTTATTGATCATGTTAAGAACAGTTCTTGAGAAGATATTTAGTATTTCAGGGTCGTAGTTTTTAATATTCACTAATTTCCCATTAAATTTAAAAAACTTATAAAGCTCTTTCATTCTAGGATGAACCTTCAAATCATCAATAGTAGTCATTGAATTGTTTTCATTAAGCATTGGGTAGATGTACACTTTCAAATCTTTATAAAAAAGCTTTCCAAAAGCTTCTAAAATACCTCCACTTAAGTGTCGATAATATTTTTCATCAAAAATATCAATTAGATTATTGACCCCCATGGCTAAGCCCATACGATTTTTTGAGTATAAGTTGAAATACTCAACTAGTTTGTAGTATTCTTGGAAGTTAGAAATTAAAACAGTTTGTCCAAGAGAACAAAGTAGTCTAGCTCGGTCCATAAAATCCTGTTCATCAATTTCTCCACCTGATGCCCTAAGGTTTGAGAGTGTAATTTCAAATACTACCTGAGTTTTTTCTTTTTCAACTTTATTTTCATTTAAAAACATCTCATATGATTTTTCATACATATCCATGTTTACTTTGGTAACAGGTCTAAAGCTACCTCTAAAAGCTAAGATGTTTTTCTTGTATAACACCCTGGCTGGTAATACGTTATTTCCGTCAGGAGCAAACATTACTGCATCTGTCATTCCATTTTTTAATAATTGCAAACTCATTAATCTATTGTCTACATTTTTAAAATCAGGTCCCGAGAAATTGATAGTATCAATTTCTAATTGATCTTTATCGATATGGTCATATAGGTATCTTAAAAGTTTTTTAGGTTCATTATATTTGTAGTAAGCTCCATAAATTAAATTTGTACCTAATTTACCTAGGGTTTCTTGTTGCAAGCGAGCATCTGTTTCTTTAAAGCGTATATGTAGTGTAATTTCATTATACTCTTTTTGTTTGGAATCAATTTGGTATTTAATACCAACCCATCCATGCCCTTTAAATCGTTTTGCAAAATCAATTGTTGCCACCGTATTAGCATAGCTAAAAAACATTTTGTTAGGGTAATCGTCTCTGGAGAGTCGATCTTCTATGAGTTTAACTTCATGTGACAACATTTTTTTTAAACGATCTTCTGATACATAACGTTGATTGTCTTCATTTCCATAAATAGCGTCACTAAATGATTTGTCATAAGCAGACATTGCTTTTGCAATGGTCCCTGAGGCTCCCCCCGCTCTAAAGAATTGCCTTACCGTTTCTTGGCCAGCACCAATTTCGGCAAAAGTACCATATATGTTCTCGTTAAGATTAATTCTTAAAGCTTTATCTTTCAGTGATGGGATGCTTTCTATTTTAGCATCTCCTTTGAGGGTGATTTCCATCTTCAGATTTATGGTTTTGGTTACATACAAATGTACTATTTTAGATAATCTTACAAAAAAAATAGACTATTTTTGTTCAAATTTAATACGAGTTGAAATTAACTTTTTTAGGTACCGGAACATCTCAAGGAATTCCTGTTATAGGTAGTGATCACCCTGTATGTCTTAGTGACAACTCAAAAGATAGACGCCTTCGTGTTTCTGTTTTACTTCAGTGGTCTGAATTCTCAATTTTAATTGACTGCGGGCCAGACTTTAGACAGCAGATATTGAGAACGGATTGCACTGAAATTAGCGCTGTACTTTTAACTCATGAGCATAGTGATCATACCGCTGGTTTAGACGATTTAAGGCCTTTTTTCTATAGACAAGGCGCCATTGATGTTTTCGCAAATGAAAGAGTCTTAAATTCATTGCATAGACGTTATGATTATATTTTTAAAAAAGACAATAAATATCCTGGCGTACTTACTCTAAATGAACACCAAATTTCAGGAGAAACTTTCAGTATAGGAGGAAAAACAATTATTCCTATCAATGTACTTCATAACACCCTTCCTATATTCGGCTACAGAATTGGTAGTTTTGCCTATATAACTGATGCTAAAACTATTTCAAACTCAGAAATTGAAAAACTTAAAAATCTAGATATTTTGGTTGTTAATGCGCTTCGTATTGAGCCACATATATCTCACTTTAACCTTTCAGAAGCTCTAAATTTTATTAAATTAGTAAATCCAAAAAAAGCATATTTAACTCATATAAGTCATCACTTAGGTTTTCATAATATTGTAGAGAAAACCCTGCCAGAAAACGTTGAAATTGCTTACGATCAGTTACAAATATTTATTTAAAATGAAAAAAAATATCTTATTATACCTTCTTTTATTTTCTCTTTTAGTAAACGTATTTCAGTATGTGAATTCTAAGAGTATTATTGATAAATATGAAACAGATATTCATAAATTTAAGACAAAAATTGAAAAATTAGAGAACAAGAAAGAATTAGAAACATACTTGAAAAATTCGAAGCAATAGCTTATTGTCTATTTACTTTGAAATTCAATTAGTTTTATTTTTTACTAAATTTTAGTTGAAATCCAGTCTCGAAGTTCGTAAAAGTTTTTTGGTCCGATCCCATGACCTACTGGAAACTCACTATATGTATGTTCTATATTTAATGATTTAAGAAGTTCAGGCGTTTGTCTTGCCCAGCTGATAGGAATTACTTGATCAACAGTTCCATGAGAACAATAAAAATTTAAGTTTGAGTAGTCTAGTGTTTTGAGGTCTTCGGGAAGAATATCGTTGTTTATATAACCGCTTAATCCGATGACATTCTTAATCTTTGTTGGATGATTTAAAGCGGTGGCCATTCCTAATATCGCTCCTTGACTGAATCCAAGTATGGATATATTATTTTTATTCACAGGATAATTCTTACATGCAATATCAATACATTTAATCAGAACATTCATAGATAGTTTTGCTTGTTCGTTATCATTCCATTTATTTTGATTTTCGTCAAAGTTAATGGCGTACCAAGCGCGCCCCTGTATTTCTAACATATAGGGGGCCTTAAGTGAAATTATAAATAGTTCTTTTGGAAGTTCTCTTTCAAATGAAAATAAATCATTTTCATCACTTCCGTATCCGTGAAGCATAATTAATAACGGAGCATTTTGCTCTAAATTAGATGGTCTGTAAATATAATCTAATGGAAGTTTTTTAATCATTTATTGAATTTTTGTAAATACTTTTTGATATATTTTTCCAAACAGTGGAATTGGAATCATTTTCCCTGAAAGAGCAGAGGAAAATCCATAAATGAATAAAATTCCAAAAGCAACCCAAAATGAAAATGTAATTTGCCAATTATCAAAATAACCAATTGGATAACCCAAGGCCATAAATGATAGCCATAAACCTAGAGATTGTCTAATATGAAAATAAGCAAAACTACTTTTTTCCTCTAGATTTGTAAAATAAGCTATTAGTACTCCAATTAGATAAAAGTAGCTTATAATAGCACTCTTTTTACCAATTTTAATATCGTTATTTTCCGTCATTACAGTTTTATTGAAGAACTGTTATTGGCTATGACTCCGTAAACAGATCCCTTTAGTTTTGATCCAACGAAAAGTGAATTTTTAGATTTTGAAAGAATATGTTTTTTTTCAAAAACATAGTTTTTTGAAGGATTGAATAAACTTAATTGAGCTTTGCTTCCAATTTTTATAATAGAACTAGTAACCCCAAAACGGTCTTTTCCATTGTTAAGTAGTTGGATTGTTTTTTTTGTAGAAAATAATGAGTTTAAAGCTCCAAAAGCACTTTCTAATCCTATAGTTCCATTTTTTGCAAAATCAAATTCTATTTTTTTTTGTTCAATATTTATTGGATTATGGTCAGATGTTACCATGTCAATGGTGCCATCTTTAACTCCTTCAATAAGTGCTTTATTATCTGAGGCTAGTCTTAATGGTGGGTTTACTTTAAAGCTAGTGTCAAAGTCCTTGAGTTTTTCATCCGTGAAGAGTAGGTTGTGAATAGCGACACTACAACTTACATCTAGTTTTTTTAATTTAGCATTTCGGATTAATTCTACAGATTTCTTTGTTGAAATTGTAGGTATATGTAGTTTACCTCCTGAATATTCTAGAATAAATAAATCACGAACTATTTGTAATTCTTCTGCCAAGGCAGGAATTCCTTTGAGTCCAAGACTTGTGCTAATTATATCTTCGTTCATAACTCCCTTTTTTGATATTTCTTCTTCCTGAGGGAATGATTGCACAATACCATCAAAATTTGAGGTATATTGCAATGCTATTTTAAGTAAATTAGAGTTTTTAATTGGCTTTTTGTAATCTCCAAAGGCGATACTCCCTGCCAACTTCATGTCAAACAGATCAGCTAAATCAATCCCATTACTTTCATTAGTGAGAGCTCCAATAGGATGAAGTTTTGTCAACGAATTTATAGACTTTGAAATTACAAACGAAATATCTGAATGAGAATCAATAACTGGAAATGTATTTGAATTTAGAGCAATGTCAGTAAATCCTGAACTTGCTGCCACCACTAATCCGTTTGAAATTGTTTCGCGTTCTTCAAAACCAGGTTCACCAAAAGACACACTACTATCAAACCATCCATTTGAAACATGTAAGTTTTCGAGTACTAAAACAGGGTATTTATTTGGATTTTTGAGTTTATTAGAAATTTTAGTAATGAAACCGTTTTCAACTAAAATATCTTGAGTTTGATTGTGGAAATCACTTTTTCCATCAAGAATAGTAGCTGACTTTATAAGTACGTTCATTTAAAATATTTTAAGATGAGCATTTCAAAAGCTAATAATATTATTGCAAAAATAATAAACCATTTCCATAACCACGTTACATTCGACTCAGAATTTATATTTTCAAGTGTTTTTTGAAGGGAGTTGTTAATAATATATCCCTTCATGTCAGCTAAGTTATTATATTTAAGGAGGCTTTCATTTCGATCGTAATTATAACTAATATTAGTTATTGTATCATTGTTAGTTATTAAGGCATAATGGCCTGGCTTATTTGGTAATTTTTCTGTGGTCACACGAACTTTTGAACTTAAGTTTAGTTGAATAGGAATGAATTCTTCTTCGTTACGGCTAAGTTTTAAAATATCGTCGTTCTTAAGATCTACTTTTAGTTCAAAAGAGTTTTTTGTTTCTGTAAAATAATATAAAGGAGGGTTCGATAAACTGAATTTCCCTATGTTATACAGAGTTGGAACTATTAAGGGTGATTTTGTAAAATTTGAGTTTTTAAGGTCCAAATCAGCTGTAAAAACAAACAATGAATTTAATTGAGATAAAAAAGCTTGTTGATTTTCAAAGGATAATATTTTATTGGCCAACGTCGTTATTGGATAGTAACTTTTAACAAAAGGATATTGGAAGTTACTAACTTTAGTTTTAAATACATCTTTGAAAATAAAATGGTTAAATTCTATTTGAGTAATACTTTTTACTATTGATTTTTTAGGTTGGAAATAATGGTTTGATTGTGTTGAGATTAATTGATTGTAAGATACGATATTGCCTTGTTTTCCTGGAATTAATAAAATGGTACCTCCGTTAGTCATAAAGTTTTTAAGGCTGTTTATAAGAGCTGAAGAAATATTATTAACGCCATTTAATATTATTAAATTGGCATCGTTAATTTTATTAAAATTTAAACTTTTATGATCCTGATTTTTAAATATAAATTCATCCTTAGAATATATCTTTTTCAAAAATATAGAACTTGTATTTTCACTAATAGCTAATACAGATATTTTATTTTTTTTTGGAATATTAAAGTAAAATGTATCGTCGAAATGCACTTGACTATCTTCAATAGACACCTTTCCTTTAAATCCATCTATTTTTTGAATTTCAAATGATGTTTTATAGTTTTTAGATTTTTCTAAAATTGATTTTCCAATAATTTTATCCTCTCTAAATAAAGTTATTGGAATACTATCAATATTTTTAGTGTTAGTTTTAGCTGTTATATTTAATAAGTTAATTGAGTTTAATGATGATTCTATTGATACTTTATCAATGTAATTATTTATTTTATTCAATGGCAATAGGGGAACTAGGACAACCTTTATTTTAGTATCTGTATTTGCTAACTCTTCTTTATCTATTTTTTGGAAATCAGAAACTACTACAATTGTTTTTAAACTGGTCTTTGAGCTAGAAAATAAAGATGCTGCCTTTAAAATCACATTATTTAAGCTTAATTGATTTGGACTGTATTTTACACTAAGTAACTTATTTTTTATGTCTTTTAGTTCAGTAGATTGATAAATAACATCGTTAGTTAATAAAGTAAGCTTTTGTCCTTCTTTAATTTCACTGATTACATCCTGTACAGCTCTTTTAAAAAGAGGGCCATTTGCTCCAAGAGCTTGCATGCTAAAAGAATTATCTAGATAAAGGACTGTTTCAGATGGAGTATCAATTGACTTGTTATTTGAAAAGTAAGGTTGACTAAACGCAAATATTATAAACACTATAATTAAAAGTCTCAAAATCAAAATTATCCATTTTTTTATCTGTGAACTTTTTCTGGTTTTGAACTTGATCTTTTTGAGTAATGTTACATTTGTAAAGTCATACTTTTTAAAGCGTCTAAGTTGAAATAAGTGAATAAAAATAGGAACGAGTAATACAGGTAACACGTAGAAATATCCTGAATGTAAAAACTGCATGCTTATGTATAAATTTTAAAGATAAAAACTAAATTATGATTTAATCAACAGAAAAAGAAATAATCATACATAGTACTCATGTTTAAAGAGTTTAAGAATAGTTTGATATCTAATTGATCATTACGATTAGCTACCGAAATTATACATTGAGGATTTTTTAATAATTTCAAATATTCAAAATGATTTAACGTTTGATTGTAAATTTGTTTACCGATTTTTTTTTGGTTATCGCAAATCCAATCAAAAGAAATCCTCTTATCTAATAATAATTTCGCTATTTTTTTTCCTTTTTTTCCAGCTCCCCAAACGACTAGTCTTCTATGACTTTGATAAGACAGTTCTAAAAAATAGTTAACTTTGAGTTCTAGAAATGAATTTTCGGCATAGTTCTGATCAGTTCTTGATGCTCTGATTGGATGATCACGCCAGAAGTGAAGGATTTCATTACTAGGAATACATTTCATCTCATGTTTTAAAAATCGAAATGCTAAGTCATAATCTTCGGGGTATGTACTCGTTTTGAATCCTCCACATTTTTCAAAGTCTTCCCTGTAGATCATCCAACATGGAGATGGAATTACACATTCTTTATAGATTTCATCAAAGTTAGTTCCTTTGATTGTTAATGAATTGAGCCATTTCTCATAGCGTTTGTAGCCATTCGCAATTCCTGTTTCTGAAAAATAACGAACCTTTCCTATAGCAACGTGGCCTCTTCCTAAATTTTGTAGTGAATTTAGAAGATTCATTAGTTTGTTTTCTACCATTATGTCATCACTATCCATGCGAGTGATAAATGCGCCACTAGCATTTATATAGGCTGTTCTTAGGGCATCAATAATCCCTTGTCCAGTATTGTTAAACAGTTTTATTCTACTATCATTCTTAGCGTAAGTTTCTACTATGCCTCGACTACTATCTGTAGATTTATCATCTACAATTAGAACTTCCCAACTTGTAAGTGTTTGTTTTAGTATTGATTCTAAACAATCCTCTAAATATTTAGCGGTATTTTTGAAAGGGATTAGAACGCTAACTAGTGGTCTTTGCATTAGTATTTAGCTGACTTGCCTTTAGTTGATGAAATCTTAAGGAATTCTCTCAAGTCGTTATTAGCTTGAACTAGATCTTCATCTCTCAAATACATCATATGCCCACTTCTGTAGCCTTTGAAGTAAAAGCGCTCTTTCATTTTACCGCTGGGGTCTATTTGTGATAATGTATATTTTGCATTAAAGTACGTAGTTGCTCCGTCATAATAGCCAGATTGATTTAATACTTTAAGATACGGATTTTGTGCCATTGCCAGCCTAAGGTTATCACGTGTATTGTCACCTTCGTTGTTCCATGGTTGGACGGGGCCGAACATATTGTATTTCAAATCAGTTTCAAAGTCTAATTCTTTCTTGATATAATGGTTTATAGCCGGTGTAAATGAATGTAGCCAAGACGTTAGTTCTGCACTGTAATCTGGTTTGTCCCCAGATTCTTTTTTATCAATCCCAAGGTAGCGGGAGTCTAGTCGCCCTATAGTTTGTCCAGTTTCATCTCTCAAAAGTTCCTTCCAGAAAAATGAATTAGGGACGTCTAGGTTGTGTTGTAAAATTACTTTTTGAGACAATCCTGAATAGTAAGCCATTTTTTCACTGACCTTGATTTTCTCAGAGTTATTAATAAATCCTCCTTTTGCCAATGCTGGTAATAAAGTATTAATCGTAAATTCTTCTGATTCTGGAAGGATTTCCAGTAGATCTTTAGATTGAAGTGCTTTGGGTAGTTGATTATGATACCAAGCTGTAGCAGTGAAGTAGGGGAGGTTTAGAGCTGAAGAAACAGGACCACCCACCCTTAACACTTTGTAATCAGCTGGTGAGACTAAAATTACGCCATTTAAGTACATCCATTGATTTTGTTGTAATTCTAGTGATAATCCCATGACACGTGTGCCTCCGTAGCTTTCACCAATAATGTACTTAGGAGATTCCCATCTATTTTTCCGACTTACAAATGTGTTAATCCAAGCCGCCAAGTACTTGATATCTTCATTGATTCCAAAAAACTGTTCTTTCTTTGTTAATTCACCTTCAGTATTTTTTAGTATTCTTGAATAAGCAGTATTTACAGGGTTTACAAAAACAATATCTGCTTGGTCTAATATAGAGTTTGGATTGTTTTTAAAACCATAAGGTTGTATTGGGTAGCCCTCTGAATCTACATTTAAAATACGAGGTCCTGTATATGCAATATGCATCCAAACTGATGCAGAACCAGGACCACCGTTAAAAGAAATGATTAATGGACGTCCAGCTCTGTTTTTTATGTTATTTCGTGTGTAATACGTATAGAAAAGACTCGCAATTGGCATACCTTCTTTATCCCAAACTGGTTGCATGCCAGTTTCTGCAGTATAACTGAAATCAATCCCTTTAATTGTAGTTGAGTGGGTAGTAATAACCAGTGTATCGACAGGGATTTTTATAGATTGACTAGATCCAATAAATAAAGACATAAAACTTATACAAATACATATTTTTTTCATGGTAAAACAGAATAACTTGTGATTTACTAAAATACAATCTTTAATCGAAAGTCATAATTTAATTTAATAAATACGCCTATTTAATTACTATATTAGCTTTTATTATTTTAAATAATGAAATTTACATCAAGAAAACTTAATTATTTCCTAGCACTAAAATTACCATCGGCTTTTTTAATGGGAGTTCGTACTAAATTCATTGATGATTCTAAATGTATTGTTGTCGTCAAACACAGATGGATTAATCAGAACCCATTCAATTCAATGTTTTGGGCTGTACAAGGCATGGCAGCTGAATTAGCTACTGGTGCATTAGTTATGAACAAAATTAAAACTTCCAACAAATCGGTATCTATGTTAGTTATTAATAACCAAGCATCTTTTAATAAAAAGGCTAAGGGCTTAATTACTTTTTGTTGTACTCAAGGGCTTGATGTTGACACTGCAATTCAAAAAGCGATTAAAACTAGAAAAGCTCAGCGATTTTTTTTAAGTGCTGCCGGAGTTGATAGTAATGGAGACCAAGTATGCTCCTTTGATTTTCAATGGTCCATCAAGCTAAAATCCTAATTATTTCAGAACGTATTGTTAAAGTTATTCTATATATCCAAAAATTTAATTAGTTTTAATAAAATAATTATTGGCCTATTAGATAAAATTACTTTAATTTAAATTTTCTAAGTATGTCCAGAGCAATGTTTGAGTATACAAAAACTGTACTAAACAAAGTTAGTTTTAATACTCCTTTGTTTTGTAGAGAAGTCCAAAAAGCACTTTCAAGGCTACTTCCTTACGAAATAGAAGAATTAAAATTATTTATCCAAGGATTGGTTAATACAAACCCTGATTTGAAAAAATGTATGATTTATTTGAATTAGTCTTTTGTTAGCATATAAACTTTAAAAGTGCCCCTAAGGTTGCTCTTTTTTTATTTCACAATAGGACTTATTATTTGAACGTTTTGAAAAGCGATAGCCCCACGAATTATTGCTGATATAGTTTTATGCAATGATTCTGTAATTTGTATTTTTAGTTCACTTTTGTGATAAATTAAACTAACTTCTCTTGCTGGAGGTGGTTCATTAAAAAAGTACAAATTATCCTTTTCATTATTCTTTAAATCTAAGGTGTGTAAAAAGGGGAGAAGTGTCATGCCCATTCCTTCATTAGCAAGTTTTATCAGCATTTCTATACTACCACTTTCTAACTGAAATTCATCAGCTTTTTGTGTGTCAACTGCTTTACATAAATTTAAAACTCCGTCTCTAAAGCAATGGCCGTCCTCTAAAAGTAACATTTCATTTATATCTAAATCAGAAATTTCAAGTTTTAACTTTGATGAAAGTCGGTGATTTTTTGGAATATAGGCTACAAAAGGTTCATAAAATAAAACCCGCTCTTTTATTTGTTCTTGTTTTAATGGAGTTGCAGCTATAGCTGCATCTAAGTGGCCATCTTTAATTCTCTGAACAATTTCTTCAGTAGTAAGCTCTTCGATTTTCAGTTTAACTTTAGGATATCGTTTTATGAAAGTTTTTAAAAACATTGGGAGTAGTGTAGGCATGACTGTTGGAATTATCCCTAAACGAAATTCACCTCCAATAAAGCCTTTTTGCTGATCCACAATATCATTAATTCGGTCAGCTTCTTCTACAATTTTTTTTGCTTGGGCAACAATTTTATTTCCGACTTCTGTCAGCTTGATTGGTTTTTTTGTGCGATCAAAAATTTGAATACCTAACTGGTCTTCAAGTTTTTGAATTTGCATACTTAAGGTTGGCTGAGTTACAAAACATTTTTCAGCAGCCTTAGTAAAATTTTGGTGTTCAGCAACTGCTAATACATAGTGAAGTTGGGTAATTGTCATAATATATTTAATTATCACAAAGCTATAAATAAAAACTATTAATAGATTATAATTAAATAGATTTTTACAATTTATTTAATTTTTATTTTTTTATAATTGAAATGTCTTTTATAAATACGTTTTGTAGAGGCCAATCCGATGAGTCAGTTGGAACTGCTGCAATAATATCTACTACATCCATCCCTTTAATTACTTTTCCAAAAATGGTATAGTCTCCATCCAGATGATGTGATCCGCCCTTTTGTTGAACAATAAAAAACTCAAAAGGAGAGGCTTTCTTGTAAGGGTTCTCTATATTTTTGCTTGGCATACTAATCATGCCTCTGTCGTGCTTATAGCCTTTATCGTAGTCGTTAGGAAGTAAGTATTTGCCAATAGCTTTTCTTTTTTCTAAAGTAATACGATCATCGCTATTACCTCCTTGAATTATAAAATTTGATATAACTCTATAAAACTGAGTATTATTGAAGTATTTTTTTTTTGTAAGGTATATAAAGTTTGCACGGTGAAACTTGGTTTTTTCGAACAAAATAATATCAATAGATCCATAATCAGTTATTATCCTTACTAAGTTTTCTTGGTTTTTTTCACCATAGTCTAAAAGGAACTGCATCATGTTTTTATCTGTTAAAAGAAAATTATCTTTTTTTAATTCATTTATAGAATCATTTTTCATTAATTTTTCTATACTTGTGTTAACGTCATTAGTTATCATTTTGGCTTTGTTATCTTGACAGTTATAAAAAAAAAGTGTGACTAAAAAAATAATTAAGATGCGCATATCTAATACAAATTTAGTTCCAATATATGAGATTTAAAGCATTTGAAAAAGTAATCCCAGAAATAAATAAACTTAGTTTACCAGGCCTGGAGACACAATTAAAAATGGCCCCTTCATTTCGAAAAAAACTTATTGAAGAATTTAAAGAAGCGCGTAAAACTGCAAAATTAGCCGCGGTCCTTTGCTTATTTTACCCTAGTGATTCAGGTGAAACAAATATTGTTTTAATTTTAAGAAAAGTATACAAAGGAGTTCACTCGGCTCAGGTTGGCTTTCCCGGGGGTAAACCAGAAAATATAGATAAATCATTAATGCATACCGCGTTACGAGAAACCTGGGAAGAAATTGGTGTCGCCTCAAACAAAATAAAAGTTATTCGTCAATTAACAACTATTTATATACCTCCAAGTAATTTTCAGGTTTACCCCTTTATAGGAATTTCACATAGCCCAATAACATTCAATTTACAGTTTTCAGAAGTTGAAGATATCATAGAGATTTCGCTATTAGACATTTTAAATGATGATAACGAAGTTAGATCTGAGGTTTTAGGTGCCAACCGATCTAAATACTCAGTTCCTGCTTTCAAATTAAACGGACATATTATCTGGGGTGCAACAGCAATGATTTTGATAGAAATTAAAACAATGTTAAATCTAGTTTTAAAAAAAATAGCTTAGGTTTGTAACGGAAATTTTTCAATACTTTTAATGGGTTTATTTAAAAAAAACATCTTCGGACAATATTTGTTTATTAAAAAATGGATTATCCGTATAATTGGAAGTCTTAGTCACAGGCGTTATCACGGGTATAATGAACTCCAAATTGAAGGTTCAGATATTTTGAGGAATTTACCCGAATCAAACGTACTTTTTATCTCTAATCATCAAACATATTTTGCCGATGTAGTTGCAATGTTCCATGTTTTTAATGCAGCCCTAAGCGGTAGAGACGATAATATTAAAAACGTAGGTTACTTATGGAACCCTAAGCTCAATTTATATTATGTAGCTGCCAAAGAAACAATGAAATCTGGTTTCTTACCCAAAATATTTGCTTATGCAGGCTCAATAAGTATTGAGCGAACTTGGAGAGCATCTGGAGAAGATGTCAATCGACAAGTCAAAATGAGTGATATATCTAATATTAACAAAGCACTTAATGATGGTTGGGTTATTACATTTCCACAAGGTACAACTACCCCTTTTAAACCTATTCGAAAAGGTACAGCACATATTATAAAACGATACAAGCCTATTGTAGTTCCTATTGTAATTGATGGATTTAGACGTTCATTTGATAAAAAAGGAATCCGTATAAAGAAAAAAAACATCCTTCAATCTATGGAGATCAAAGCACCTTTAGAGATCGACTATGATATAGAGTCTATTGACCAAATTGTTGAAAAAATTGAATATGCTATTGAGCAGCATCCTTCATTTTTAAAAGTAATCTCAAAACGGGACTTGTTAGAAAATGAATCTCTTAACAAAAAAAGAGATTGGTAGTCTTATTCTAGATTAGCTATTATCTTAAGTTCTTTGTAGTTTTTCTTTAAGCGTTTTAATAACAGCCCGTAAATTAGGTAGTAAAATCCTAAAAATAATGATAAGATAACAGCAATTGCTATAAGGGAGACGATTGTAATAATCAGATAAAATATAAAAATATTATTCTCGCCTTTAGATTCAATATCAGTTAGCAAAATCTGTGTTTCAGGACTAGTTGACAGCTCCATGATTATTCCCAGGAGAATAACAAGAGCCATCATAGAAAGGTTATATATTACATACTGTTTAACTGTTTTACGTGTTTTCAGGATCTTTTCCATAAGAACTTTTGTATTTTCTGTAACAGCAATATTTCTATAGTTTTTATAAAACAAATACATAAATACAAATATGATGATATAGCTAATAATAATCATTGTATAATATATGAATGCAAAATCATTAGCTTGTATCTTTTCCAATACTTCAGTGCTATCCCCAAAAAAGCTTAGAGCTGTCCAAAGTATAAACTCTAAGATACTAATTATAAAAATCCATTTTACTATTGATGAAGACCTCTTAGATATTATACTATAAATTTCTTCTTTACTTAAATTGGGATATTTTTTTGTCGACTTATTCCAATCTTTTTTTAATAGATCTAATTCGTCCATAATTAAGCGTTTAATTGAATTTTTAATTTTGTTTTTATACGATTCATACGTACACGTGCATTGACCTCGCTAATCCCTAAAGTGTCACTAATTTCCTTATAGTTTTTGCTTTCAAGAAATAAGAAAATAATTCCTTTGTCAATATCATTTAGCTTTTTAACAGCTTCATATATTAACTTTAGTTGCTCGTCTTTGGTGTTATCATAATCTTCATGAGATAGTTTATATCCAACCGATTCAATAGGTTGGCTTTTTATAGTACGTAAAGATTTTCGATATAAGGTAATTGCCGTATTTAATCCTACTCTATACATCCATGTACTAAATTTTGAGTCTCCTCTAAATTTAGGGAATGCTTTCCATAATTGAATACTAATTTCTTGAAACAAATCTTTGTGTGTATGCTCATTATCTGTATAAATTCTACAAATTTTGTGTACAATGTTTTGATGCTTTTGTAAAAGCTCAACAAAGTTATGTTCTGAATCTAGTTTCAATAGTGGTATTTTAACTTAATGATTAGTTGACTAAATGTGTAATTTGTTACACAAAAGGTTAAAATTAAAGTGCTTTGTCGATACGTTCTCCTGCCTTGATTTCGATTGGTAATTGATTTTGTTGTGGTGGAAATAAACAAGTGGTAAATTCTGAGAAAGCGCAAGGCGGATTATATAAGTAATTGAAGTCTAAGCTTATCTTCCCGTCAGTTTTAGGGAGATCTAAGTAAAGGTAGCGTCCGCCCCCGTAGGTGGATTCTCCTGATGTAAGATCCCCTACCATTGTAAATCCTTGGCTTCCTACATCTAAAGTATATGATTTGTCATTGTAAGCAAATTCAACTTTTCCTATAAAATCAGTGTTATCATTGATTCCTAGTTTAGAACTAACAGATTCAGTGTGTTTTGATTTGTAGTATTTAAAGTCTCCTTCAATAATGAACTCACTTTTAGCCTCATAACTATTAAACCCCTTGAAAGCTTTTATTGCAGGATTCTTCGCATCCCATAATCTTAGATATAATGCACCTGAACGTGTTATGACTTGCCATTTGAGAAATTTGTAATAGAGTTCAATGGAGTTTCCATTACTATCAATATACAATGCTAGTGAGTCAATTTGATTTCCAACGCTATCGTATATTAGACTCTTTTCAAGAGAATTAAATTTAACCTTGTTTTTGAATAACGATATACTTCCCAAACTGGACGGCAAGTACTCAATGTCTAATACAAATTTGTTTGAAGGATTTTTTCCAAAAGTATTGGCTGCGGAATCTAACTTAAATAGCCCTGTTAGCTCTAAATATTTAACTCGTTTTTCAGCTCTTTCCTGTATATTCTGACTCAAGGAACTTAAATACTCTAAACTTAATGGTTGATTTTTCTTTGAGTCATTACAGCCATAAAATAAAAGAATTAGACCAATGATTAAGATATGTTTATTCACCATTATTATTTTTTTAGCTACTATTTATTCTTTGACGGCATAGGTCCTCGTAAATGAATTATGAGTCCATCTAAAAAATTTCTTAAAAACTGATCTCCGCACTCCATATACTTAGGATGAGCCTCGTTTCTGAAAATAGCATTAAGTTCACTTTTAGTGATTTTAAAATCTTTTAAACTGCAAATCTTAACTATATCATCATCTCTTAATTTGTGAGCTACTCTAAGTTTTTTAAAAATATCATTGTTATTTAATCCCATGCTTCAAAGGTAGTATTTTTATGAGTTAATCATTCAGTCTATTCTCATCGAATGCTGAAGGTAATAGTTTAGGAATAAACTTTATGAATAACGGAAGCAGAATAGCTCCTCCAGGAAGCATGAAAATAGCTAAACTTGGAATGGACTTTAAAAGGTCCAAAAGTTGTTCCTGCATTTGTTTTTGCTCTTTTGAAGTTAAGTTCCTTTGGGTTGATTGGCTAAGTAACTTTACAAGATCTTTACTCTCTTTTAGTTCTTTATACAATCGTTTGCTATTTCTAGAAATTAGCTTACTAACAATCAAGCTGGAATTATCATAAAAACTATGAATTACATTCTTGGAACTCAAAAGAGAAATTTTATTCTTATTTGTTGAGTAAAATACTTGGACAGTCTTTATAGATTCATCAATTATAGCTTTTGTTATTTTAAGATCTTTTCCTAATTTATTTAAGAAATTTGTTTCTTTCAATTCAAATTTCAGGTCACCCCAGGACGACATACAAGCTAAATCTAGATAATAATAAGCTTCTAATTCAGAACCTACAGATTCAATTATGGTTTCATAATTTTGTGAAGAACTATCATTGTATCTAAGTGAAGAGTCTAAAAGCTTAATTAAACTATTGTCATAGGAGGTTTTTTTTGATTTTGAATTTAAAGCACTTATGACTAATGTTTGTATGGAACTCTCACACCTTTTTAAGTAATCTAGTGTATTTTCTTTCTCTTTTAGATAATGTTCATATGCCATCACATCAATAAAAAGTAGGGCATTCGTTACAAAAAAACTAAAGTTCTTAGTAAGGATATTGTTATCGATATGTATTCTCTTATGAAGAATGGATTCTAAGTTTTCACCCAATAAGTCATTAATTATGTTGGACTCATAGAAATTAATGTCTTTATAAAAATCAATTAAACTATTTTCAAATTCTATATCTGTCTTTACATTATTATAAACAGCATAAAATGCAAGTAATAAATTAATTTTGCATCGTTCTTCTTTTGTATAATCTGAATTGTCCTTGACATAGTTCAATGTAGAGACATTACTACCATATAAGAAACCTACTTCTCTTAATTGGGAATAAAGCTCATCTAAGGATTCAAACTCACTACCGTGATATGATTCTATTATTTTTAATAGCTTATTAATCCAACCTCTTCCTGACGGGTTCATTTATTAATTTTTAATTTGATATTAAAAAAGCCACTTAAATTAAGTAGCTTGTTGAAAGTTAACTTAAAATAGTTTTATTCTATGATTCCTCCACAACTTACACGGCTACCAGCTGCTCCCGATGGTTGAGATTTATAGTCATCTGTTCCCTGGTGTATAATAACTGCTTTTCCAAGTATATCTTTAGTGGGATCTGTGCATCCTATACACCATTGGTCACTTTTGAATTTAAATTCCGTGTCATCATCAGATTTAACTACATTAAAGTTTCCTATATCTCCTTTATGGAATCCAGTATCAGATCCCCACTTTCCATGTGGTTCTGCAGTAGGATTCCAGTGTCCACCTGTAGATTTTCCATCATCAGATGAACAGTCACTCTTTTCATGTAAGTGGATTGCATGAATTCCTTCGCTTAAGCCTTTTATAACTACAGTCATTTGAACTAGTCCATTAGTTTCTTCAAATTTTGCCTTGCCAATAACATTACTCTTGTTTTTTTCATTGAGTTGAATAAATAGCGAACGGTTTTCTTGCTTTTTATTTAATTCAACTTCTGAATTTTGAGATATGTTTTCCTTTTTTGTTTCTGATTTACAAGAATTACACATAAAAATTATAGCGATTCCTAATATTAATCTTTTCATAAAAGTAGAAATTATATTTATAATAAAATTAGTTAAAATACTTCAATATCTGATCTAGATATTTATTTTTTTATTTCGAATGTTTCTATGGCTTTAAAGTCTGTAAAATCAATACTTTCAATTTTAAGTTGATAATTTGTCCATTCGTTTTTAAAAAATTCATTAGTTAACTTTAAAGCATCACTCAAGGCCTCCTTTGCTTGTTCTAACAAAATATGTTCTGTTTGTGTCATTCCGTTTTGTCGGGTACTAATGTAGTAGTTAGCATTTCTGTAGCGTTCAATTACAGAAACTTCAAGTGGATTTCTAACTATACCCTGACGGAAATCCTCTTTACCAAAATATAATGCTAAAATTTTATCTATTTTTTCTATTATATCCTTACATTTTTTGACATCTTCTTGATTCGTATGATTACTTAATCTTTCCTTGAATTTTAAAGCTATTTTTTTGCTTTCGACCAATTGTTTAACTGCGTTTGAAGTAACTTCTTTAAGTTTCTCCATTTCTTTTAGCGTCTCATATATTTCTAAAGAAGCTTCCTGACTTTTTATGATTCTTGGATCATTTTCTATCGTTATGCGATTTTTAGAAACCTGATCTCCATAGCTTAGAACAGCTGTGTAATTTCCTGCAAGTACAGCTATACCTGATGGTTCCCTTTTCAATTCTCTTAATTTTTTAGAAGGACTTTGAGTTCCTTTTTCATCCATATTCCAGGTCCAAGTATGGATACCATTTTCTTTAGGCGTTATTTTTTTTAATGTTCTAATGAGTCGATCACTGTCATAGATTTTTAGTCGAATTGAATCCCATTTAATTATAGAGTCTTTTGTTTCTGACTCAATTTTTTTTAAATTTTCTTTAGTTATTTCTTTACGGTTGAAATAAAATGAAAACTTTGCACCATTGCCTCGATTCTTACCATTAAATAATGCATCTCCACCAAATCGACTTCCTGTCGGCTGTTGGTAGGCCGCCTTATAGGCAGTTGGTGGCATAAATAAATGAATTTTATCTTTTAGTAAATTTTTGTCCTTTGCGATTGCTCTTATAGGTCTAATGTCATCTAAAATCCATGCTGCTCGACCAAATGTCCCAATTATTAAGTCATTTTCACGTGGATGAATTATTAAGTCTTTTACTGATACAGTAGGAAAGCCTTCAGTCCACTTAGTCCATTTATCTCCTTTGTCAATTGATATGTATAGTCCATCATCAGTTCCAAGAAATAATAGATTTGGTTCTTCAGGATCCTCAACAATAGATAATGCATAACTAGTTACATCAGAAGCATCTACTATTCTATCCCATGTTTTACCGTAATTATTCGTTCGGAATACATAAGGTGTATAATTGAATCGTCTGTAGTCATTTGCAACTAATAGCGCTTCTCCTTTTACACTTTTTGAAGCTTTTATTTGTGGGATCCAGCTCCCTCGTGGTAGCCCTTTAATATTTTTTGTAACTTCAGTCCAATCTCGACCTCCATTTTGAGTGTAATGTACTCGTCCGTCATCTGTACCAACCCACAGCATTTCTGGTTCTATTTCTGATGGTTCAATTACTAAAATAGTACAATGATTTTCGGCTCCTGTAGCATCTATCGTAAGTCCACCACTGTTGTGTTGATTTAATTTTTCTGGGTTATTTGTAGTTAAATCTGGTGATATAATAGACCAAGTTTCTCCTTTATCTATAGATTTATGTACAAATTGACTTCCAAAGTAAATGGTATTGTTTTCGTTAGGGTCTATATTTATTGCAGCATTCCAATTAAATCTAAGATTTATTTCCGATTCTGGATGTGTTGGTCTTACGCTATAATTATTACCTGTCTTCCAATCATATCTACTTACAAAACCTTGCTGGCTCATTGTCCATCCATATCTTGAGTCATCTTTGTCAGGTATGACATCAAATCCGTCACCAAAGCTAATTTCTTGCCAATAAGAGTTTCTAATTCCTTGTGATCGCCAAACGTAGGCTGGACCTCTCCAAGAGCCATTATCTTGCATTCCTCCGTATACATTGTAAGGAATCTCATTGTCTACATTTATGTGATAAAATTGTGCAACAGGTAGATTTCCAATAAATCTCCATGTATTTCCTCCATCTTTTGTAATGTTCATTCCACCATCATTGCCATCAATAATAAAATTCCCGTTTGTTGGATGTATCCACCAAGCATGGTGATCTGGATGAATTCCATTAGATACTCCATACGCAGGCATTAGCTGATTAAAACTTTTTCCACCATCTTCACTAACATTAACATAGGTAAAAATAGAAAATAAACGGTTTTCATTTTGAGGATCAACATAAATCTCTGCATAATAAAAGGGTCGGTTTCCAATCTCTTCCATATTTTCACTTACTAGTTTCCAAGTATCTCCACCATCTATACTTTTATATAAGCCATTTTTCTTTGCTTCAACCAGAGCATAAATGATTTCAGGTTTGTTTTGTGCTATGGCAATTCCAATTCTTCCCAGTTCTCCTTCTGGCAACCCCTCTTTTGCAGTTTTTTGTTTCCAGGTCTTACCACCATCGTAAGTAATGTACATTCCAGATCCTTTACCTCCAGAATTAAAAAACCAAGGATCTCTTTTGTGTTCCCACATTGCTGCAATCAATTTGTTAGGATTTTGTGGATCCATGACTAAGTCAGCAGCACCACTTTTAGTATTGGTATATAGAATCTTTGTCCATGTTTTTCCACCATTAATAGTTTTGTAAACCCCTCTTTCTTTGTGCTCTCCCCATGGAGAGCCTATAGCCGCTGCATAAACTATGTCAGGATTAGTTGGGTCAATAATAACACGATGAATATGTCTTGTTTTCTCCAACCCCATTAGTAGCCAGTTTTTACCACCATCCAATGATTTATAAATGCCAAACCCACCATTAAGGCTATTTCTTGGGTTTCCTTCTCCAGTACCTACCCAAATAACACTTGGATTTGACTGTTGGATAGCTATAGCTCCAATTGATGCTGTAACTTCATTTTCAAATATAGGGTTCCATTTAATTCCTCCTGATGTAGACTTCCACAAGCCACCAGAAGCGGTGCCAGAATACATTATATCTGGATTTGAATGGACAACATCTATAGATGTGACACGTCCAGACATTCCGCCTGGCCCTATGTTTCTGGGTGTTTTATTTTTAAATAATTTCATTGAAAATTCTTGTGCTGGACTGCTTAAACTAAAAAGTATAATTAGGAGTGAAAGGATGTTTTTCATTATTTTAAGTTTTGTTATTGCACTTTGTTATATTTGATATAATAATCAATGTCTACGTCTATCTCAGTTGAATTTAATTCAATTTCTTGCCATACTTCAGTGGGGTACAACCACTTTTTTTCTCTACTAAAATTTATTTCAATAGGCATTTCAAACCCATTTACGACTTGTGTCCATCTATAGCTTAGTATATTGTCTTTTAATCGATATTCTAATGTTGGAATTCTTGTGTCTCTAAGATATTGGTCAAAAAATGCTTCTAAATTCAATCCAGATTCATTACTAATATAGGATTCAATTTGTTTAGTAGTTACGGTTTGGTGGTGAAATTCAGTATTTAAACCTCTTAGAATCTGTCTCCATTTATCATCATTTTTAATTATTTGTCTAAGGGTATGCAACATGTTAGCTCCTTTGTAATACATATCTGATGATCCTTCAGAATTGACATTATAAACGCCTATGATAGGTTTGTCGTTTCGAATACTAGATCTTGTACCAATTACATATTCAGAGGCCGCTTTAGTTCCGTAATAATAGTCTAGAAATAGACTTTCTGAATAAGCTGTAAACCCTTCATGAATCCACATGTCAGCAGCATCTTTGTAAGTAATGTTATTTGCAAACCATTCATGTCCTGATTCATGTATAATAATAAAATCAAATTTTAAACCCCAACCAGTTCTAGATAAATCAGTACCTAAATAGCCATTCTTAAATTGGTTACCATAGGTTACCGAACTTTGGTGTTCCATTCCTAGATATGGAACTTCAACCAGTTTAAAACTGTCTTCATAAAAAGGGTAGGGGCCAAACCAATATTCAAAAGCTTTCATCATTTTTGGGGCATCCGTAAAATGAACAATAGCTTTCTCTAAATGATCTCTTAAGACATAGTAATCCATATCTAAAGGTCCTTTTTCACCTTGATAAACTTCAGAAAAATGAATATAATCCCCAATATTAATATTGACTCCATAGTTGTTTATAGGATTTGAAACAACCCAATTATAGGTGGTGGTATCATCTCCTTTTTGATCAACGGACTGAAGTCTTCCGTTGGAAATATTCATCAAGTGTTTTGGAACATTTACACTAATTTTCATACTATCTACCTCGTCGTACATGTGGTCTTTATTTGGCCACCAAACACTGGCGCCTAGACCCTGACACGATGAAGCAATGAAATCAACACCATTTGAATCTTTTTTCCACGATATTCCTCCATCCCAAGGAGCATTAATTGCTTCTCTGGGTTTCCCTTCATAAAAAATTTCTATTAATTCGACACTTCCAATCCTGTTTTGTGCTTTTTCTAATTTTATTAGGTGTACGTTTTTATCAGAAAGAACCTCTAATTTTTTACCATCTTGGATAGCTTTCGTGAGTTTCATGGGAGGCTGTAGGTCGATTTGAAGTGTTTGATAAGAGTTAAGTATTGTATAGTGAATGGTGTTTTTCCCTTTGATATATCGAGTTTCTGGATTGACAGTAATATCTAAATGATAGTAGTTCAAATCCCACCAAGCACGTTCGGTAGTAATGCTTCCTCTTAGAGTGTCTTGTCTTGTGAAATTTTCGTTACTAGCAAACAAAGATTGTCCTGCTAAATTACTACTAATCAATAATAACACCACAACTCCAATTTGGTACAATAATTTCATTACAGTCTGGTTTTAATCACGAATAATTTTATTAGGAAAACACACAGGGCTTTCAAAGCCATTTACCCCAACTGAAGCTACTCCGAAAAAGGAATTATCAATAACAATCCCATCTAATTTAAATTTAGTGACACCAGTTACAAAACGACTGTGCTCCCAGTTAGGAGATGTTGTATCTCTCCAATAAATTTTATAGCCAACCACATCACTAATAGCATCCCATTCCAGTATAACAGACGGCTCAACGATGCCTCCTATTCCAACATTATTTGGCCCTGGGGGTGCCCAAGCTAAACTAGCTAAATTAATGGCGTTAACGGCGGTTAGTTTTTTAACATATGGTATATAAACATGTTCAAATGTATCTCCATATTTAATTCCGTTTTCTTCTCTTATGTCCTGGTGTTGTTGGGTGTAATTTTCATGGGCTTCCATAATCCTAACACCCGCAAACCCAACATCATTAAAGGGGCGGTGATGTCCACCACGTCCAAATCGATCTAATCGGTATACCATCATAGGATTCATTTCGGGCATATAGGTTTGTACTGTCTTGTGTATGTAGCGTGCCAATTGTCGAGAGTTTCCATCTACTTCTCCTCCATAATATCGTCTGGATTTTCGCTGTTGATCTGTTTCATTTGCAGGAACAGGTTCAGAAAATATTCGAAATGTTCGATTATCAATAACACCATCTACACCTTTTATATTTCCAATCATGTCATTATTTAAAACAGCAGCAATATCCCATTTATTTTTTAGGGCAAATTCAGCCAAACCTTTACCGCCAAACAAGCCTTGTTCTTCTCCAGATAAACCAACGTACACGATACTAGACCCGAAAGAGTAGTTACTCAAAATACGGGCAGATTCTAAAGTTCCAGCCATACCAGAAGCATTGTCATTAGCACCAGGTGAATCAGAAATAAAATTGTTAGGATCACTCACACGTGAATCGATATCTCCACTCATTACAATAAATCGGTTAGGGTGTTTCGTACCACGCTGAATGGCGACTACATTTACAACCCAAACATCCTTTATGATGCGATTGTTTTCACCAGATTTAACCAAGTTTTTTTGATAAAAGACTTCTAAACAATTATTGCACTTTTTGGAAATAGTTTCAAATTCTGTTTTAATCCATCTTCTAGCAGCACCTATGCCTCTTGTAGTAGATAGTGTATCACTAAGAGTGTGACGTGTTCCAAAATTAGCTAATGTTTTAATATCTTCATTTAATCGATTTTCGGATACTGCTTCTATAATATTGTGAAGGATATTTTTTTCTTGTTGTGCTTGGCTAAAACTGCCAATCAAAACAAATATTAATAGCTTTAAGTACTTCATTACTTAGTTGTATTTTGTGTTTGTTTTTATTTAGAGTTTCATGATCATTATCAATATAAATATATTTAATCAATTTCTAACAGTCCTATTAGTAATTTAATTTAAAAATAAAAAAAACACCTCAAATATTTGAGATGTTTTTAAAGTTATTTGTAATTGTGAATTTAAAAACAATAACTGTTTTCTTCTTTAACTTTTTCGGCTATTTCTATGCGCAAATCTACAATATCAGGATAGTTAGTGTATTTTGTAAAACGTTTTAACCCCATTAACATCATCCTTTGTTCATCTCCTTCAGCAAAAGAAATAATACTTTCTTTCCCTTTTTGTGTAATAATATCTACAGCATGATACAAGTATAGTTTAGCCATAGCAATTTGTGCAGATTGATCTTCTTGACTTGTACGTTTTACATTTTTTTCAGTCCTTAAAATTGTAGATTCTGCCATGTAAATTTCAATCAAAATATCTGCGGCAGCAATCAATAATTGTTGATGGTCTTCTAGTTGATGGCCGTATTTTTGAACTGCTCCTCCAGCAACCATTAAGAATATCTTTTTTAATTTCTTGATCATTTCCTTTTCTTCAGAAAACAACAACGAGAAATCTGGAGTTTCAAAAGAAGGTATACCCATTAGTTCTTCTTGTACTTTTGATGCTGGTCCTAATAAATCTACATGTCCCTTCATTGCCTTTTTGACTAACATTCCAACAGAAAGCATTCTATTGATTTCGTTGGTTCCCTCGTAAATACGTGCAATTCTAGCATCTCGCCAAGCGGATTCCATTGGGGTTTCTTCAGAAAATCCCATGCCACCAAAAATCTGAATTCCTTCATCAGCACAGTTTTGCACATCTTCCGATACTGCTACTTTTAATATTGAGCATTCAATTGCATATTCTTCAACTCCTTTTAGTTCCGCTTCTTGGTGTGTGTTTCCAGATGCTTCACGGATAGCGATTCGATCTTCAATATCTTTTGAAGCTCTATAGGTTGCAGATTCCCCTGCATATGCACTTGCAGTCATCTCAGCTAACTTAACTTTAATAGCTCCAAAGTCTGCAATCGGTGTTTTAAATTGTTGACGTTCTTTTGCATAATTAACAGCGGTATTGATAATACGTCTTTGTGAATCCAAACAAGCCGCAGCTAATTTTATTCGTCCTACATTTAGTGAGTTCATGGCAATTTTAAATCCTTCTCCACGTCCAGCTAACATATTTTTAGCAGGAACAACTGTGTCATTAAAAAATACTTGACGAGTTGATGAAGCTCGAATTCCTAATTTGTGCTCTTCTTCACCTAAAGTTATTCCATTCGGTTTATCTCCGTTGTATTCAACGATGAAACCGGTAATATTTTTATCATTTTCTATTCGTGCAAAAACAATCATCACACTACAGAACCCAGCATTTGAGATCCACATTTTTTGTCCATTTATTTTGTAGGACTTTCCATCTTCAGAGAGATTAGCAGTTGTTTTTCCAGAATTAGCATCTGATCCAGCACCCGGCTCAGTAAGGCAATATGCGCCAAACCATTCCCCAGAAGCCAATTTCGGAACGTATTTTAATTTTTGTTCATCAGTACCATAGAGGGTAATTGGCATCGTACCAATTCCTGTATGTGCACCAAAAGCAGTACTAAACGAGCCTGTTCCACTTGAAATGTAATCACAGGTTAGTACAGTTGAAACAAATCCCATTCCCATTCCTCCATAGGCTTCCGGAACTGCGACACTCAAGAAGCCCATATCACCTGCTTTACGCATAACACTTTCTGTAAGCGCAAAATCTTTAGCTTCAAAGCGTGCTTTATGAGGAATAATTTCACGATCATTAAATTCCATAACCGATTCTTTCATCATAGTTTGCTCTTCTGAAAAGTCTTCAGGGGTGAACACGTCCTCACATTTTGTTTCTTTTACTAGGAATTGACCTCCGCGTAGGATTTCTTTTTCTAATTCAGCCATTTTATAATATTGTATTTAGTTCTTTTAGTTTAAAAATTCAAAAATTCCACAGGCACCTTGTCCGGTACCTACACACATAGTTACGGCTCCATATTTCCCTTGCATTTGTTGCTTACGCATTTCATCAAATAATTGGACTGATAATTTTGCTCCAGTACATCCTAGGGGATGCCCTAGAGATATTGCACCTCCGTTAGGGTTTATGATTTCAGGGTTAAGATCTAGTTCACGAATAACGGCTAATGACTGAGACGCAAATGCTTCATTTAATTCAATTAATGATAGGTTTTCTTGTTTTAAACCCGCTTGCTTCAAGGCTTTTGGAATTGCTTTTACAGGGCCAATTCCCATTATTCTTGGTTCTACTCCTGCAGCAGCATAATTCACTAGGCGTGCAATTGGTTTCAAATTTAATTCCTTAATCATAGCCTCACTCATAACCATAACAAAAGCGGCACCATCACTCATTTGCGAGGAGTTACCAGCAGTTACACTTCCGCCAGCAGCAAAAACAGGTCTTAGTTTAGCTAGTGCTTCAATACTAGTTCCTGCTCTTGGTCCTTCATCTTTATTTACGGTATATGATTTAGTAGCTTTTTTGCCATTCACATCTATATAATTTTGAATAACTTTTATGGGAACAATCTGATCCTGAAATCGATTTTCAGCTTGTGCACTTAATGATTTCATATGCGATTTATAAGCAAATTCGTCTTGATCTTCTCTTGAAATTTTAAATTGGTTTGCAACTGCTTCAGCAGTATTTCCCATTCCCCAATAATAATCTTTATGGCCTGCTTTTATAAGATCGTAATTTAGTTCAGGTTTATAGCCAGTCATAGGAACACTACTCATACTTTCAGCGCCTCCAGCAATGATACATTCAGCCATTCCTGCTTGAATCTTTGCAGTAGCCATTCCAATCGTTTCTATTCCTGAGGAACAAAAACGGTTAACAGTTACGCCAGGCACGTCTACAATGTCAAGTCCCATCAATGAAATAAGACGTGCCATATTTAAGCCTTGTGAGCCCTCAGGCATTGCGTTGCCAACAATAATGTCGTCTATTCGTTTTGGATCTAAATTAGGCAGTTCTTTCATCATATATTTGATAGTTTCTGCAGCTAATTCGTCTGTTCTTTTAAACCGAAAGGCCCCTTTTGGTGCTTTGCCAACAGCAGTTCTGTACGCTTTTACTATATATGCTTGTTTCATATTTTTAGTTTCTTAAAGGTTTTCCAGTTTTTAACATATGTTGTATACGTTCTAAGGTTTTTCGCTCAGTACATAAACTTAAAAAGGCTTCCCGTTCTAGATCTAATAAATACTGTTCAGAAACCAAAGTGGGTTCAGATAAATCACCTCCAGCCATTACATTAGCTAATTTATTTGCGATTTTCATATCATGTTCAGAAATGTAATTGCTCTCTTGCATGGAATCGGTACCTACTAAAAACATACCCAAAGCTTGTTTTCCCAATACTTTTATATCTGTTCTCTTTGTAGGTTGTGTATAGCCGCTTTCCGCCATTAATTTAGCATGTTGTTTTGCAACTGCTATCTGTCTGTCTTTGTTTACAACAACAATATCTTTTCCTTTTTGTAAAAGGTTTAAGTCAAATGCTTCATAAGCAGATGTAGATACTTTTGCCATCCCAATAGTTAAGAAGTGTTCTTGTAATACGTTTAATTGTACATCGCCTTTTTGGAATTGATCTTGAGCTCTTAAAGCCATTTCTTTTGAGCCACCCCCACCAGGGATCACACCGACTCCAAATTCTACAAGCCCCATATAAGTTTCTGCAGCCGCTACAACTTTGTCTGCATGAAGAGATAATTCACAACCGCCACCCAATGCCATGCCATGTGGCGCAGAGATGGTTGGGATTGAAGAGTAACGCATACGCATCATGGAATCTTGGAAGTATTTGATTCCCATATTAAGTTCGTCATATTCTTGTTCTGCAGCCATCATAAAAATCATACCAATATTAGCACCTACTGAAAAGTTTGCTGCTTGGTTTCCTATGACTAATCCTGCAAAATCTTTTTCAGCTAAATCAATTGCTTTATTTAACCCAGCTAAAACATCGCCACCAATAGTGTTCATTTTTGATTGGAATTCTAAATTAAGAATACCATCTCCGATATCTTCTATTACAACGCCAGAGTTTTTAAATACTTCGTTTGTTTTTCTAATATTATCTAAAATTATAAAACTGTCTTGACCTGGAACTTTCGTTTGTGATTTGCTAGGGATATTATAAGCATAGGTTGCGCCTTCTTTTATCGAATAAAATGAGGTGCTTCCGGATGCTAACATCTCATTAACCCATTCAGCGGGTTCTAACCCTTCAGCTTTCATTAATTCGATACCTTTCTCCACTCCAACAGCGTCCCATATTTGAAAAGGGCCATGTTCCCATCCAAACCCAGCCTTCATGGCATCATCAATTTTGTAGAGTTCGTCTGTGATTTCAGGGATTCTGTTCGAGACATAGGCAAAAAGTGCTGTAAAGCTTTTGCGGTAAAATTCACCTGCCTTATCTTTTCCGCTGACTAATATTTTAAAGCGGTCTACAACTTTATCGACAGATTTAGTAAGTTCTAAAGTGGTAAATTTTGCCCGTTTTGAAGAACGGTATTCAAGAGTGTTTAAATCTAAACTTAAAATTTCCTTTTTGCCTTCTGCTGAAACCGATTTTTTATAAAACCCTTGTTTTGTTTTGGTTCCTAACCATTTGTTTTCCATCATGGTAGTGATGAATTCTGGTAATTCAAATAGCTTGAGACGTTCATCTTTAGGACAATTTTCTCTTATTCCGTTAGCCACATGAACCAATGTGTCCAAGCCAACAACATCTACCGTTCTAAAAGTGGCTGATTTTGGTCGACCAATGACTGGTCCTGACAACTTATCTACTTCCTCAACTGTAAGATCTAAATCTTTAACGGTGTGAAATAAACTTTGAATGCTAAAAATACCGACTCTATTTCCAATAAATGCTGGTGTGTCTTTTGCAATTACAGATGTTTTTCCTAGAAATTTTTCTCCATAACTTCCTAAAAAGTCAAGAACAACAGAAGCTGTTTTAGGGCCTGGGATAATTTCAAATAATTTTAAATAGCGCGCAGGGTTAAAGAAGTGCGTTCCACAAAAGTGTTTTTGAAAATCTTCACTACGCCCATCACTCATAAACTTTATGGGGATACCAGAAGTATTAGAAGTTATCAAGGTTCCAGGTGTTCTGAATTTTTCCAGTTTTTCAAATACTAGTTTTTTGATATCTAATCGTTCAACTACGACTTCCATAATCCAGTCAACATTAGCCACTTTATGTATGTCATCTTCAAGGTTTCCAGTCGTAATTCGATTTGCAAATTTCTGATGATAAATAGGGGAGGGTTTAGACTTTAACGAACTGCTAAGTGCCTCATTCACCAGACGATTTCTAACAACTTTATCTTCAAAGCTTAATCCTTTACTATTTTCTTTTTCAGTTAGTTCTCTAGGTATTATGTCTAAGAGTAACACATCGACTCCAATATTAGCAAAATGACAAGCGATTCCACTTCCCATAATCCCTGAACCAATAATAGCAACTTTTTTAATTCTTCTTGTTTTCATCTATATAAATAGGTTTATTAGAATATTTTTTTATTTGAGATAAGGGTCATAATAGAGTTAGAAACTTCAAAGAAGTTTTTTAGCTTTTCTTGAGAAACTTCGTCTTTGATAACATTATTAAATTTTAAGACATTTTGCTTTACTTCTTCTCTATTTTTTATGCCTTGTTTGGTTAGATGAATAATTACACCACGACCATCGTTTGGGTTAGGCAACCTTTCTATTAAATTCATACTTTCAAGCGTTTTTAATATCCTGGATAGGCTTGTAGCTTCCATTCCCATTTTTGGACCTAGTGATGTAGATGGTGTTCCCTTTTGAGGATCCACGCTAAGTAAAGTAAAACCTGTAGCCATAGTAATTCCATAATTTGAGGCTTCTTCGTTGTACATTTTCTGAACTGCTAACCAAGTAGTTCTTAAAACATAGTCTATAGTTTTATCTTTCATCAACCTAATAATTTATTATATCAAATATAATAAAATTTATTATGCACGCATAGTAAATTTTAACAAAATTATGCATGTATAAATTTATTGAAATAGAAATAGAAAGATGTAGGCTTATTTAGTCCTCTAAATATATTTTTTTAGACAAATGTTTGTAAAGTTCAAAGATGATACTTCGCTTCATTTTCATAGTAGGCGTTAAGTGACCACCTTCAATAGACCAAACTTCAGGAGTTAGTTCAAACTTTTTAATTTGTTCCCATTTTCCGAAACGTTGGTTAGAATTATTAACCTCCAATTGGATACGTTCTTTAATTATAGAGGAAGAGCATATAGCCTCAGGTGTAAAGTCTATATTAATTTTTTTACGTTTAATCCATTCGTAAATAAACTCAAAATTAAGTTGAATTAAAGCTGCTGGCATTTTTTGGTTTTCACCTATAACCATGACCTGTTCTATGAAATTTGATTCTTTTAGATCATTTTCAATTAGTGTAGGAATGATGTATTTTCCTCCAGATGTTTTAAACATTTCTTTTTTCCGACCAGTAATTTTCAAAAAACCCTCTGCATCCACTTCGCCTTTGTCTCCAGTGTGAAAATAATCTCCACTCATAACTTCTGCAGTTTTCTCAAGATCTTTATAATACCCTTGCATTACATTGGGTCCCTTGATTAAAATTTCACCATCTTCTGCGATTTTTACTTCAACATTTGAAATTGGTTTTCCAACTGTTCCAAGTTTGAATTTTCTACCTGAGTACATAGCCACAGAAACTATAGGAGATGTTTCTGTCAGTCCATAGCCTTCCATAATCATCATTCCTGAAGCACAAAATATTCTAGCTAATCTAGGGTGAAGTGCAGCACTGCCTGATACCATAGTATTGAGCTCTCCACCTAGAGCTTCTTTCCATTTACTAAAGATCAATTTTTGTGCAACTTTTAGTTGTAACTCATACCAATAGCCATTAGCTTTATAAGGTTCATATCGTTCTCCTAGCTTGATAGCCCATAAAAAAAGTACTTTTTTAACACCGGTTAATTCACTTCCTTTGGCATTAATTTTGTTAAACACTTTCTCTAGTAGTCTTGGAACAACGCTCATTAAGTTAGGTTTAATTTCTTGAGCATTCTCACCAATCTTATCAATAGATTCGGCAAAATAAATACTCACTCCTGCGTGTTGATATATGTAAATTAAAACTCTTTCAAAAATATGGCATAATGGTAAAAAACTGAGTACTCTTGCTTTTTCCATTAACGGTAACCTAGGTAGGCCGGCAAGAATATTTTCAACGACATTATAATGTGATAACATTACTCCCTTTGGTTTTCCTGTGGTCCCGGAGGTATAAATGATGGTCGCTAAGTCAGACGGAAGAACTTCAGATTTACGCATTTCAACCTGGTCTTGTGTGCTTATGTCAGCTCCAAGTTTAAATAATTCAGAATAATTTTTGCATCCAGAAATTTCATCAAAACTATAAACCTCTTTAAGTTTTGTATTATCTTTTACTTTGACAATTTTATTATAAACTTCTTGATCAGAAACAAAACAATATACAGCTTCACTGTGGTTTAAAACGTATTCATAATCTTTTGATGAAATTGTAGGGTAAATAGGAATGTTTTGTGCGCCTATTTGAAGAACACCAACATCTACAATACACCATTCGGTGCGATTATTTGTTGAAATTACTGCAATTTTATCACCTTTTTGAACTCCTAATTTCAATAACGCTCGACTTAGAGTATTAGCTTTATCTAGGTATTCTTTTGTAGATGTTTTAACCCAATTGCCATCCTTTTTTGTAATCAGAGCATCCTCTAAATTATGTGTTTCTAGCTGATAGTATGCAAAGTCAAATAGTCGAGTAATTGGTTTCATTTTGATTTAATAAACTTGTTCATATGCAAATTACTAATTTTAAATCTACTATCAAACTCCAATCTTTATAAATGGTACTATTAAATAAAACCTAAAAAACTAAATCAAATGTTGTTCTCAACCCATAATTTAGCATTTACAAATGCCTCTAACCATGGTGACACTTCATCTGATCTGTTTTCAGGATAATAAGCCCAGTTCCATTGGAATGTTGAACGTTCTATATGAGGCATTGTTACCAAATGACGTCCAGAAACATCACACATCATTGCAGTATTAAAATCAGAACCATTAGGATTGTGAGGGTATGAGTCATGTGCATATTTTCCAACAATATGGTATTTAGATTCTTTATAAGGAAGATCAAACTTTCCTTCCCCGTGTGATATCCAAACTCCCAATGTACTGCCCTCTAATGATGATAACATCACAGAGTTGTTTTTTTGAATGGTTACTGAAGTAAATGCACTTTCATGTTTTTCAGAATCATTATAGCCCATTTTACCATGTTTGCTATGCTCAGGGTTTATAAGGTCTAATTCCATCCAAAGTTGACATCCATTACAAATACCAATGGATAAAGTATCTTTCCTAGAAAAGAATTTCTTGAGTGCTAATTTAGCTTTCTTATTATATTTAAAAGCGCCTGCCCACCCCTTTGCAGATCCTAGCACATCACTATTACTAAATCCACCAACAGCTCCAATAAATTTAATATCTTCAAGGGTTTCCCGACCAGAGATTAAATCTGTCATATGAACATCTTTCACATCAAATCCTGCTAAATACATGGCATTGGCCATTTCACGTTCAGAGTTACTTCCTTTTTCTCTTATAATAGCCGCTTTTGGTCTATTTGTAGATTTTATGATAGGTAGTTTCCCTGTAAAGAGTTTAGGAAAATTAAAACTCAGAGGTTGGTTTTTATAATTTTTGTATCGGCTTAGTGCCAGTCCGTTAGCAGTTTGTTTTTGATCTAATAAGAACGAAGTTTCATACCATGCATCCCTAAGTTCATTGATGTCTAACGAAAACTCATTTACTCCGTTGACAATATTTAGATTGGGTTGGGTCGTAACATTTCCAATTTTATAATATTTAATTGAGGCTTCAGATAGAATTAGTTCAATGGAATCATCAGTTGATTGAAATACAATACCTGAATTTTCAGCAAACAATAATTTAATACTATCCAACTCATTAACTGCGTTGAAATTTAAATCGGCGCCCAGGTCGTTACTAGAGAAACATAGTTCTAGTAGGGTTGTAATTAAGCCACCTGAGGCGACATCGTGACCTGCTACAATTTTATCTTTTTTAATTAAATCTTGTAACGTATCAAAAACGTTCTTCAAATATGAGGCACTTTTGACATTTGGGGTTTCTTTTCCAATTTTATTTAATACTTGCCCAAATGCACTGCCTCCTAATTTAAAATTGTCTTGAGATATGTTTATGTAATATATAGAACCTGCATTGGCTTTAAATAAAGGTTCAACTACCTTGGAAATAGCATTGCAGTTCCCTGCTGCTGATATAATAACAGTTCCTGGTGAAATCACATCCCCTTCAGGGTATTTCTGCTTCATTGAGAGCGAATCCTTTCCAGTAGGCACATTAATTCCTAGGTCAATAGCAAATTCAGAAACAGACTCAACTGCACTATATAACCGTGCATCTTCGCCCTCGTTTTTACAAGGCCACATCCAATTTGCGGACAGTGAAATGCTATCTAACCCCTCATTTAAAGGGGCCCAAATAATGTTAGTAAGTGCTTCTGTAATGGCTACACGACTTCCGATTTTAGGGTCTATCAATGCCGCAATTGGTGCATGTCCAATTGATGTAGCAACCCCTTCTTGACTATTGTAATCTAAAGCCATGACACCAACATTATTTAATGGTAATTGTAAGGGTCCTACACACTGTTGTTTGGCTACTTTCCCGCCGACACAGCGGTCTACTTTATTTGTTAACCAGTCTTTACATGCAACAGACTCAAGTTTTAAAACAGATTTTAGATAGGTTTGAAATAAATCAACAGAGTAAGAAACAGATTTATAATTCCTAACAATAGTTTTATCACTTAAAATGGTTTTGGGAGAACTTCCAAACATGTCTTCTAAGTTAAAGTCCATTGGCTTGTTTCCATTGGATTTAGACTCAAAAATAAATCGATGATTCCCCGTAACTTCCCCTACTGTATACATAGGAGAGCGTTCTCTATCTGCAATTTTTTGTAAGGTATCAATATGTTTTTCAGAAATAACAAGCCCCATTCGCTCTTGAGATTCATTTCCAATTAGTTCTTTATTTGATAGCGTAGGGTCTCCCACAGGAAGTTGGTCTATGTCAATTTTTCCACCCGTATCTTCAACTAATTCAGATAGACAGTTTAGATGTCCTCCAGCCCCATGATCATGAATAGAAACAATGAAGTTCTCTTCGCTTTCAATCATACCTCGAATAGCATTAGCAGCTCGCTTTTGCATTTCAGGATTTGAGCGCTGTACAGCATTGAGTTCAATTCCGCTTGACAAAGCTCCAGTGTCAGCTGAAGAAACAGCTGCTCCTCCCATCCCAATACGATAATTATCCCCACCAAGGATGACAATTTTATCTTCTTTTTTGGGTGTGTCTTTTAAGGCTTGTTCTGCTTTTCCGTAGCCAATGCCACCAGCTTGCATTATAACTTTGTCAAACCCTAAACGTTGTGCTTCTTCTTTGTGTTCAAAGGTAAGTACGGAACCACAAATTAATGGCTGTCCAAACTTATTTCCGAAATCAGATGCGCCATTTGATGCTTTGATCAAAATATCCATTGGAGTTTGGTAAAGCCACTCCCGTTCTTTAAATCCTAATTCCCATGGTCGGTTTTCATTTAATCGTGAATAAGAGGTCATATAGACCGCTGTTCCTGCTAATGGGAGAGATCCTTTGCCTCCTGCAAGGCGGTCTCTAATTTCACCTCCAGATCCTGTAGCAGCACCATTAAAGGGTTCTACAGTTGTAGGGAAGTTATGAGTTTCAGCTTTTATTGAAATCACAGATTCAAATTTTTCTGTGTTATAATAATCTGGTTTATCCGCACTCTTAGGAGCGAATTGCTGAACTACCGGACCCTTTATAAATGCGACATTATCTTTGTAGGCAGATACAATTGTATTGGGGTGTTGTTTTGAGGTTTCCTTTATAAGTTTAAATAACGAAGTTGACTTTTCATCTCCATCAATAACAAAAGTTCCGTTAAATATTTTATGACGACAGTGTTCTGAATTTACTTGTGAAAACCCAAAAACTTCAGAATCAGTAAGTGGTCTTCCGATTTTTTCGCTTACCTGATTTAGATAGTTAACTTCGTCTTCATTTAAAGATAGCCCCTCTTGCTTATTGTAAGCAAAAATATCAGTAATGTTGAGAATTTTTTTAGGAGCAATATTAATATTGAATAACGATTGGTTTAAGTATTCAAAATACTCATAAATCATTGGGTCAAAATCAGTATATCCACTTTCACAACTATTGAATTGTTCAATTCTAATAATGCCATCAATACCCATGTTTTGGGTGATTTCCACGGCATTTGTGCTCCAGGGAGTAATCATTACAGAGCGTGGTCCAACAAATTTTGAATCGAGTGTTGTGCGTTCTATTTTTGGTTGATCGCCAAAAAGCCATTTGAGTTTGGTAATTGTTTCATAAGTAATGTCGTTTACTGCTTGAACCGCAAAAACCTTAGTATCAAGGTTTCCAAAGAAATGAATCATCCGTTTTATTTTGAATATTACTCTAAGCTACAAATTTATAATTTTTAAGAATAATTATAAATGATTTTACTTTCTATTTACAGTAGTTATTCACTAGTTTTGAACACCATTTATATTAAAAAAAATTGCAAATTATTAAGAAAATTAATAAAGACTTATTTTTTTTCTAAGAGTGCCATATAAAAACCATCATATCCAGTTTCATGGGCTAGAATTTTTTTATCTTTTGTCAAGGTAAAATCGGCACCATGTTCAGATTTTAGAAATGTTTTAATTTGAGTTTCATTTTCTGATGGCAATACAGAGCAAGTCGCATATACCATTTTTCCTTTAGATTTCACCATTTTACAATATTGCTGCAGGACTTCTTGCTGAGTTTTGCGAATTCTGTCTATAAATTCAGGTTCTAACTTCCATTTAGAATCTGGATTCCGTCTTAGAACACCCAATCCTGAACAGGGCGCATCAATCAACAAACGATCTGCTTTTCCATGTAGTTTTTTGATTGGCTTAGTAGAGTCAATCACTTTCATTTCTATATTATGAGCACCATCTCTTTTGGCTCTAATTTTTAATTTTTTTAATTTACTTTCATAAATATCCATAGCTATAACTGAGCCTTTATTTTCCATAAGAGCTGAAAGGTGTAAGGTTTTTCCACCAGCACCAGCACAACAATCCACCACTTTCATTCCTGGTTTTACATCCAAAAAGTCAGCAACTAGTTGAGATGAGGCATCTTGAACTTCAAACCAACCATCTTTAAAGGCCTCTGTGGTAAATACATTTGCCCGTTCCTTTAGCTGTAAAGCATAAGGATACCCCTTGATTTCTAGAGTTTCAATGCCAACAGATTCAAGTTTGAGCTTTAAGTCAGACTTGGTTGTTTTTAGGGTGTTTACTCTCAGAATCACATCTGCTTGTTTATTTTGCATAGCTAATTCCTTTGTCCATTTTGATTCTCCTAATTCCTTGACACCTAGTTCATCAATCCAATCGGGGACTGATTCGCGAAATTTCCGGTCTTTAGAGAGTTCATCAAAACGGCCTTTTATTTTACGACTAGGTGTGCCTTCAAAATATTTCCAATCGGGAAGTTTAATTCCTTTTAAGGTAGCCCATACTGCAAAAAGGCGCCAAGCGTCATCTCTACTAAAAGGTTCTTTTACTTGTGCAATTTCAGCATAGAGTCGTTTCCAACGAACTATATCATAAGTTGTCTCGGCAACAAAGCCACGATCTCGACTTCCCCAACGTTTATCGCGTTTAAGAAGTTTTTGAATTACTTTGTCAGCATATTCCCCTTCATTAAATATTAGTAAAAGTCCATCAATGACGGCAAAACATAAATTTCTGTGTAAGCGCATAAGCCTGTTAATTATTGCTGCAAAGTTACGTTTAATAATGCGAATTATTACAGATTATATGTATATTGAAAATGTTCCATTTTTCAAACTTAGTTTAACATGAAAACACTTTTATTTAGAAGTCTATTAACGCTTATTATTTTTAGCTGTATGGACTCCCCAGATCAAAAGTATTCTCCAATTGTGTCTCTTCAAATCCATGATTTAATTAAAGATTCACTTCTAAATATTAGAGCCTTAGAAATAGAAGACAATAGGATTAGAGCAGTCAGTGCTATTGGTGATTCTTATTCGGTTGATTTAAGAACTAATAAAGTTTATGTCAATCGTGTTAATGTTGACACTATTAACTTTCGGGCATCTGCAATAGTCAATAATAATTATTTTACCCTTAGTATTGGTAATCCAGCATATTTGTTTAAGGATACTGAACTGGTATATAAAGAAACACATCCAAATATATTTTATGATGCGCTTCATTTTTGGAATTCTATGGAGGGAGTCGCAATAGGAGACCCTGTAGATGGCTGTATGAGTATTCTTATTACCAGAAACGGAGGCACAAGTTGGAATAAGGTTTCCTGTGAAGTGTTGCCTTCATCTATAGATGGTGAAGCCGCTTTTGCAGCCAGCGATACTAATATTGCCATTGTGGGTAATCATACTTGGGTTGCTACTGGTGGGCTTTCAAGCCGGATATTAGTGTCTCATGATAAAGGGGTCAGTTGGTCTGTAGTAAATATTCCTATTATACAGGGAAAGGAAACCACAGGAGTATTTTCAATTGATTTCTACGATTCATTAAATGGTTTTGCAATAGGAGGGGACTATACAGACCCAAATGCCAAACACTCAAATAAAATTCGCACAATCGACGGAGGTATTTCATGGGAAGTCGTTGCTCAAGATCAATCTCCAGGGTACAGGAGCTGTGTTCAGTACATACCCAACAGTAACGCGAAGGGATTAGTGGCTGTTGGGTTTGGTGGAATTAATGTAAGTAATAACGCAGGGGAAAGTTGGAAACTCCTTAGCGACGATAGTTTCTATACATTAAGGTTTTTAAATGATAGTATAGCTTATGCGGCTGGTAAGGGTAAACTGTCTAAAATTATTTTTAAATAGTGATTTCCAGGTCTGAAAATCATTAGCGTTTTTTTTCTTTAGACCTATGTTTTAATCTGTCCATCATCCGTCGATTAAATCCGTCTTCTGCTATTTTTAGCAGTAAAATTTTCTTGTATGATATGACGCCTTCTAATTGGGATCGAAACTTTAGTTTTAGCTTTATTATTTCATCTTCCACAGCAGCCATTTCATTGAGTTTTGATAAAGCATCACTTTCTGAAATCATATTAAGTTCTTTATTTAAATTATCCTTAAGTCCTTTGAGTTTTTTATGTCTTAGTTCCATATAGTTTTTATCAAAGGCATGAAAAATTGGCCAAAATTTCTCAGCTTCAATTGAAGACAAATCTAATTTATCTGTGATAAACTCAACTTTTAAGGCCCTTATTTTGTCTTTCATCTCTTTTTTTCCGGGGCGTTGGGCTATCAAATTAATTGTTGTAAAAAGAAGGCAACTTAATAATATGAGTTTTTTCATAGTTTTATTTTTTAATCAATTAGTAAGGTTTCTATGGACGCGTTATGTAATAGGTAATTTTCTATTTCAGAAGATGAAACATTTAATGTATGTAGGTCGTCAAGTTCATCAAGAGTTAAAATATTTGACAGCAAATCACTTTGATTTCCCTCGACTAAAAGATAGCTTTCTAAGCTTTCTAAGCTAACTTCTTTATTGTCTTTTTTCGGCAAGGAAAACATGAATAATAAAACCAATGCAGCAGCAATTCCAGAAATATAAATTGAATATTTGTTATTTATTTTTTGTGAATTATTGACTTTGGATATTTTTGGAATTGATACGTTAAAATCATTTAAGTAACCATCAGGAGTTTTAAAACCTGTTTTTTCTACTTTATTTTTCAATTCTTGTTCTATAAAAAAATCTGTATCAAAATTCTTAAAGTAATCTTTAGGTACTTTAAACGGAGAATTTTTATTGGCTTTATTAAGAATCATGTAATTTGGACTTTTTTAATTATAATAAGTTTAATCAGCTAGTAAATATGTTTTTATTTTTTTCATAGCGATGTGGTAAGAAGCTTTTAATGATCCTTCGCTTGTTTCTAGTATCGCAGACATATCTTTGTACTTGATATTATCAAAGTACCGCATATTAAATACAAGTTGTTGTATCCTTGGTAACTGCGCTATTGCTTTCTGTAATTTAAGTTGGATTTCATCCCCTTCAAAATAAACATCAGCAACTAAGTTTTGTATTGCGCTTTCATTTAGGGTCTCATTAGAAACTTTATTACGTTTTGCTTTAGAGTTTAGAAAAGTAATTGACTCATTGGTAGCTATTCGATACATCCAGGTATATAGCTTACTATCTCCATTGAATTTATCTATATTTTTAAATATTTTTATAAATGTGTTTTGCAAAACATCATCAGCGTCGTCGTGATAAATTACAATTTTACGTATGTGCCAATACAGATTTTCTTTATAACGCTTTATTAGCGTTTTATAGGCTAACTCTTTTGAGTCATCTAATTTGAGTTGTGCTAAAAGCTTGGCTTCGTTTTGCAATTAGTTAATTTTATAAATAGGACTCCATAAAGTACTTTTAGTTTAAATCCTAGTATTTTATTGAAATGATTGCATAGCAACAAGGTTACTGTAGACTCCTTTTTTATCTAATAGCTCTAGGTGTTTTCCTTTTTCTACGATTTCACCTTTTTGCATTACAATAATCTCGTCTGCATTTTGTATTGTAGATAGTCTGTGAGCTATGATAATAGATGTTCTATTTTTCATCATATTTTCTAGAGCGATTTGTACCAAGCGTTCACTTTCTGTATCGAGAGCTGAGGTTGCCTCGTCAAGAATCATGATAGGCGGGTTTTTTAGCACCGCTCTAGCAATGCTTATTCGTTGTTTTTGTCCACCTGATAATTTGTTTCCTGAATCCCCAATATTAGTATTAATCCCATTAGGTAAGTCTTTTACAAACTCCCATGCATTGGCAATTTTCAAGGCTTTAATAACTTGAGTATCGCTTGCATTATCTTTGCCTAACATTATATTGTTTTTGATGGAATCATTAAATAAAATAGAATCTTGTGTGACTAGTCCTATTAAGTTTCTTAATGAATGCTTAGTAATGGTTTTAATATTCGTTCCGTCAATTTTAATATGTCCGTCATTTACGTCATAAAACCGGGTTACTAAATTGGCGATAGTTGATTTACCACTTCCAGATTGACCAACAAGTGCGACTGTTTTTCCTTTTGGTACAGAAATAGAAAAGTTTTTTAGAACGTATTTTTCTTCATATTTAAAGTGAATTTCATTTAATTCAATAGCTTCATCAAAACTTGTTTTCTTAGTCGCATTTGAAACGTCTTCTAAAGTAGAGTCTGTATTAAGTATATCCATGACGCGTTCTGCAGCGGCATTTCCACGTTTGATGCTGTAACTAGCTTTGCTGATGGCCTTTGCTGGTGTAAGAATTTGATAGGCTAAGCCCATATAAACTAGAAATAGGCTAGGGTCCAGTGTTTTTTCGTTCAAGACCATTTGTCCTCCATACCATAATAATGCTGCAATAACAGAAATACCTAAAAATTCACTTGTAGGGCCTGCTAAGTTTTGTTTGTTTAATAACTTATTTGAGTAATTATAAAATCTTTTAGTTGAGGCCTCAAATTTGGTACTAAAATTTTTTTCGCCGTTAAACCCTTTAATAACTTTAAGCCCAGAAAGCGTTTCATCTACAATAGATAAAAAATGACCTTGTTCTTTTTGGACTTTGTTAGAGTTGCGTTTTAATGATTTTCCAATTAAAGAAATCACAAATCCAGACACAGGAATGAAAATCAATACAAATAAGGACAATTTGACACTAATCATAAACATAGATGCAATTGTAAACACAATCGTGAGAGGCTCTCTAATAATCAATTCTAAAATAGATAAAAAAGAATGCTGAATTTCTAAAACGTCGGTTGATATTCTAGACATGGTATCTCCTTTTCTTTTTTCAGAGTAAAACGCCAACGGAAGGCTTGTTATTTTTTTGTATACGTCATTTCTTAAATCTTTTAAAACCCCATTTCTTAAAAAAGTTATGAAAAACATAGCTAGGTAATTGAATACATTTTTAAGTAAAAAAGAAACAATAACAAATCCGACCATAAAAATTAGCACATCGTCGCTGCCTTCCGATTTTTTAAGTGTCACAAAATAATTCAAGTAACTTTCACCATAAGTTGTGATTTCACCCAGTCCTTCCCATTTAGGTTTTATATAGACCGGCTTAGAATCACCAAAAAGAACTTTAAGCATCGGAAATAATGACAACATGGAAAGCGTAGCAAATAGCGCATAAAAAATGTTGCTAACAATATTTAGTATAGCATAGGTTTTATAAGGAACCGCATAGCGAAAAATTTGTTTTAAATAATTCATTAACTCAATTTCATTTCTGTAATTATGTCGTCTATTTTAGTATTTAGTATTTTTTCGGTCTCTGAAAAATCATCTGCACAGTTAAGTGGGCAATTTACGCTAAGGTAAAACTTTATTTTGGGTTCTGTTCCGCTGGGACGTAAGGCTACTCTACTACCATCTTCGGTCGTATAAATTAATACATCTGATTTTGGAATTGAAATATTTTCAGTTATTCCCGATTTTAGGTTCTTGCACAATGATAATTTATAATCATGTACAGTAACCACTTTAGACCCTTGAATAGATGATACAGGGTTGTTTCGAGCAGCTTCCATAATGTTTGTAATTTCTTGACTCCCTTCAATCCCTTTTTTTGATAAAGAAACCAAACGTTCATTATAAAAGTCATGCTCTACATAAGTATCGACTAGTTCTTTAAAAAATGAACTATCATTTGATTTCGTATAAGCAGCAATTTCACACGCCAATAGTGTGGCAGTTACAGCATCTTTGTCACGAACAAAATCCCCAACCATAAAACCAAAACTTTCTTCGCCACCCCCAATAAAATCGAGTGTAGGGAAGTCTTTAATCATTTTAGCAATCCATTTGAATCCTGTCAATCCTATTTTACATTCTACTCCGTAAGCTTTTGTAAGCTTTGAGAGCATAGGCGTCGAAACAATTGTTGAGCCCACAAATTGATTTCCGTTAATATCCCCTCTTTGTTTCCATAAATCCAAAAGAAATTTGGTCATCATAATCATTGTTTGATTGCCATTAAGCAATACCATTTTATCATCAAAATTTCGAACTGCTATTCCCAAACGATCACAGTCAGGATCAGTTCCAATGACTATGTCCGCCTGTATTTCATTTGCAAGGTCCAAAGCCATTTTTAATGCCTCTGGTTCTTCTGGATTTGGAGATTTTACTGTAGGAAAATCTCCGTCAGGTTTTGATTGTGCTTCTACCAAATTAACATTTGTGTATCCTGCCCGCTTGAGAGTTTCAGGAATTACTGTAATTGATGTTCCGTGAAGGGCTGTGAATACAACTGAAAGATTCGCTCTGCTTTTGGGTGTATTAACTTCTAAGCTTCCCCTTTTTACAGAAGCGTTAATAAATACATCATCTACCTCTTTGCCAATTGAGTGAATTAGATTTTTATTGGCAGAAAAATTAATATCGCTATACTCTAGTGCGTTAATAACATCAATAATTTCTCCGTCATAGGGAGGTACAAGTTGTCCACCATCTTCCCAGTACACTTTATAACCGTTGTATTCAGGAGGATTGTGGGAGGCTGTTAAGACAATTCCACATTGACATCCTAAATGCTTCAAGGCAAATGACAGTTCAGGAGTGGCTCGTAAGTCTTCAAATAAAAAAACTTCAATATTATTTGCTGAAAATACATCAGCTACAATTTGTGCAAATTCTTTACTGTTGTGTCTGCAATCAAAAGCGATAACTGTTTTTATAGCTTGATTGGGATACATTTTATGTAAGTATTCACTCAGACCTTGTGTATTTTTTCCTAAGGTATATTTATTGATTCTGTTGGTTCCAACTCCCATTACTCCTCGCATACCACCAGTTCCAAAATCTAAGTTTTTGTAAAAACTGTCCTGAAGTTCATTTGGATTATTAACTTTTAAGTCTTTTATTCTAATTTTAGTTTCTTGGTCAAAAAATGAAGACAACCAACTGTTAATAGTGTTTGTGATTTCTAATTCTGTTCTAAGCATCAAATAAATTTAATTGAGTTATACATAAAATGTTTAACTCGTTAATAGTTTAATATATTAGTAATTATTGTTAGTTCGTCTCTTTTGAAATATGGTAATCTTGCCTGTTTTTTTGGTTTTTAAGAATGATTTCCCCTAAAAAACCAGCTACAAAAAACTGAGATCCGATTACCATGGTTGTAAGGGCTATAAAAAATTCTGTTCTTTCTGCAATAAGTCGGCCACTAGGTTTTATAAATAACTTGTCGATTCCTAGATAGAAAGCGAATCCTAATCCAATAATAAACATTATGACTCCTAAAAACCCAAAAAAGTGCATAGGACGTCGCCCAAACTTAGAAATAAACCAAATAGTGATTAAATCTAAAAATCCATTTACAAATCGCTCCATACCAAATTTTGTTTTTCCATATTTTCTTGCTTGATGAATGACTACTTTTTCTACAATATTTGTAAAGCCTGCATTTACAGCTAGTACAGGAATGTACCTGTGCATTTCCCCATAAACATCAATAGTTTTCACCACTTCGCTTCGGTAAGCTTTTAAGCCACAGTTAAAGTCATTAAGATTTAGTCCAGATATTTTTCTTGCAGCCCAATTAAATAGTTTTGATGGAAGATTTTTGCCAAAAAATGAATCATATCTTTTTTTCTTCCACCCTGAGACTATGTCATATCCGTGATCTTTAATCATGTTATAGAGTTCGAGAATTTCGTCTGGACTGTCCTGTAAGTCGGCATCCATTGTAATGATAACATCCCCGTTAGTTCGAGAAAAACCTGCATGTAATGCTTGAGATTTTCCAAAGTTTTTAGAAAATTTAAATCCCCTGACAATATTGTTTTTATCGCAAATTTTTTGAATAACTTCCCAAGAATAGTCCGTACTCCCATCGTCAATAAAAAGAATCTCATAAGACAATTGATTTGATTGCATCACAGACACAATCCAATCATGTAATTCTTCTATAGAATCTTGTTCGTTAAGTAGTGGTATAACGACTGATATATCCATTCTAGTTGCTTTATAAAGTCAAAAATAAAGAAATTAAGCGTCTTTTGAGTCGGTTTTCTTAATGATTAACCCTACAATTAGCCCAATAACAGCATAAAAGACAAGTCTAAATACAAAAGCCTGTATTTGAGCTCCTAATGAAAAGTTGTCATTTTTGCTAGCCTCCTCAATTGCTGCAGCAACATCCTCTTGAGGCAGTCCAATCCGCTCCATCGTTTCTTTTGTTAATATTAAAACTTGTTCATTTAGATAGACTGCGGCTTCTGAGTCTATAAAAGTAAAAATAGCTATCCCAACAATTGAAGATATCATTGTACCAACGGATATAGTAATAAAATAGGATGAAAACGTTTGCTTAAAGCTAATAAATCCCCCTAATAATTTTCTGGAATTTATTGCTGATATAGCTCCAAATGCAATTACTAAAATAAATAGAACAATTCCGAGCCACGGGTTAATAAATAAGTCGAGATCAACTCCGTATACAATTATGGTAATTAGTGAGATAATTCCCCCCAAGTAAATCCCATAATTAATAGCAGTTGTTTTAGTAGTTTGTTCCATACTTCAGTAAATTTTATAATACAATATAATATTAGACATTCTTTTTTAAAATATGTTACATTAATAAGAAAAAAAATAATATTAATAAACCGTTGTAGATTTGTAAAAAATATATAAATTTGCAATTCGAAAAAAATGTTTCAAACAGTCAAGCGATGAAAAAAAATACACACCCAGATAATTATAGAATAGTAGCTTTCAAAGATATGTCTAATGATGATGTGTTTTTAACAAAATCTACTGCAGACACAAGTGAAACTTTAGAAGTAGATGGTGTTGATTATCCATTAATTAAAATGGAAATCTCCAGAACGTCCCACCCATATTACACTGGTAAATCTAAATTAGTCGATACAGCTGGGCGTATCGATAAGTTTAAGACTAAATACGCGAAATTCAAGAAATAAAATCATTTCTCTCAAATTATATTTTAAAAGCCTCCCAAATATTGGAAGGCTTTTGTTATTTTTACACAAACATTTGGTATGAATTATATACTTTTTGACGGTCCAAATAGAGAGGCATTATTGCCATTTACATACACACGTCCCGTAGCGGACATTCGTATAGGAATTTTAACTATCCGAGAAAAATGGGAGTTATCTTTAGGGGCAACTACCACCACCATTACAGAAGATTACCTTTCTGAAAAGTATCCCATGGTAGAAATGGAAGATAATATCATGATTAATTCTTCCTATTTACCTTCAGATACTTTGTTAAAACAGATTAAAAATTTATCTAAAAATCAAGCTATTTATGATGGCGATACGATTGTTGCTTTTTATGCCTTAGAAGACCAAGACGTAGATTTTGATTTGTTTGAGACTTTTCTTTGTAAAGGTTCTCCAATAAAAGTAGAAAAATCTTGGGATATTTTCTCTAAAAATGGAGCTGCAATTGCTGCTGATTTTGAGCTAATTACGGCTGGCAGAACTTCTGCAGTAATTCCAGAAAGAACTGAAGCATTTAATACAGAACAGATATTTATAGAAGAAGGTGCTCAGATACCATTGTGTGTGCTAAATGCGACCAGTGGTCCAATTTACATCGGAAAAAACTCTGAGATCATGGAAGGCAGTTTAGTTAGAGGCCCTTTTGCACTATGCGAAGGTTCTGTTCTTAAAATGGGTGCTAAGATTTATGGGCCTACTACTATAGGACCCTATTCTAAAATTGGTGGTGAAGTTAATAATTCTGTATTTTTCGGCAATTCTAATAAGGGCCACGACGGTTATCTAGGTAACTCTATCGTCGGGGAGTGGTGTAATTTAGGGGCCGATACTAACAATTCAAACCTTAAAAATAACTATGCAGAAGTTCGTTTATGGAGTTATGAGACTGAAAACTTTGCAAAGACTGGTTTGCAGTTCTGTGGACTTATGATGGGAGATCATAGCAAGTGCGGAATCAATACGATGTTTAATACTGGAACCATAATAGGAGTTAGTGCAAATATATTTGGTAGCGGTTTTCCTCGCAATTTTATTCCAAGTTTTAGTTGGGGTGGAGCTAGTGGCTTTTCTACTTATTTAACATCAAAGGCTTTTGAAGTTGCAAGTGTGGTGATGAGTCGTCGAGGTTTGGATTTTTCCACTCAGGACAAAGCTATTCTAGAACAGGTATTTGAGCAAACATCTGCGTATCGAAAGGATTAGTTTTTTCGAATGTTTTTTACTTCTAACAGGTTTACAGGATTAATACCAAGGCCTTTAACGTTTTTTAACGTAAAACGTATGACTTCATCATAAAACAAAACCACTACAGGTGCTTTTTCGAGAACTAATGCATCCATCTTTTTATAAAGTTTTATCCGATTTACGTTATTTGTTTCTTTCAGTGTTTGTTGATACCAAGAATCAAATTGTAAATTTTTAAAATGAGTATAGTTGGGTCCGTTTGGAGCGAAGTTCTTACTATAAAATAATGACAAGTAGTTTTGTGCATCTGGATAATCAGCAATCCAACTTGCTCTGAACAAATCTAATTTTCCATTTGATTTTGCAGACTTCAGTGAAGACGGCGGTATGACTTCAATTCTTATTTTCAATCCAATTGTTTGTAGTTCTCGCTGGATAAATTCACAAAAACTTAAATAATTAGCTGTTGTACTTAATGTTATTTCAGGCACTTCATTTCCAGTTTTCATTTTGTAAAGATCTAATAGATGTTTCGCTTTTTTAGGCTGGTAAGTGTACCCAATGCTATCCTGGAATCCTGGGAGACCTTTTGGAATAAAACCCCCGTTGCCAGGAATTCCAATTCCATTCCTTAAATAAGTTATCATTTTTTCTCGATCAAAGCCATAGTTCAAAGCTTGACGTATTAATTGATTTTGATATTCAGTTTTATTAGAATCCATGTAAAAACCTAAATATTCTGTATTTAAATAAGGAGTCCGTAGCATTTTAACAGTTGAGATATAGTTGAAATTTAGCTCTCCATCTGAACTAAGAATTTCATCTTTATATGAGGCATCTAAACCTGAAATAAAATCGATATTTCCTTGTACAAATTGAAGAAACTCACTTTGTTTATCTGCTAAAAATGTAATCGAAATAGCTTCTAAATAAGGAAGTCGTTCTCCTTTTGAGTTTAATTCAAAATAGCGATTATTTTTCCTAAATATCAATTTTATGTTTTCCTCCCAACGTTTAAATTTATAGGGCCCAGTTCCAATTGGATTTGATCTAAATTCAGCTCCGTAATGAGATGTGATTTCTTTCGGAACCACGCTACAGTACTTCATAGTTAATATGCCCAGAAATGCAGGAAATGGTTCTTTTAATTTAATTTGAAATTGGCTTTTATCTACTGCTTTGTAAGATTGCACATTTTTTAGTACCCAACTTCCTGGAGATGCTAATTGAGGTGATTTCAAACGGTTAAAACTATAGACAAAATCATTAGCGTTCACAGTTCTAGTATTGCTTTTTCCAAATAATTTATGTGGATGAAAGTAAACATCTTCTCTTAAATTAAATGTATAGGTCTTGCCATCTTCAGAAATAATCCAGGAACTTGCAATAGCAGGATTGATACTTAAGGTTGAGTCCATTTGAACTAAGCCATTAAACAATTGGTTCGTTGCCCATATATCCGAATTATCCTTGGCGAAAGCAGGATCTAGAGAACTGATATTTTTATGCTCATTATATCTAAAAACTTGATCAGACTTAGTGTCATCTTTAGTTGTACTACAGCTTATAATAAAATTGCAATAAACAACAAGACTCAACAAGAAGGTTCGGAAGTATTTAGATGCTTGCTTTGTCATTTTAGATGTTAGTTGTAAGTTTGTCTACTTGGCAAAAGTACAAGAATGATTGATAGAAAAAAAGTCGCTTTTTATACTTTAGGGTGTAAACTAAATTTTTCAGAAACTGCAACAATCGCTCGAAACTTTCAGGATGAAGGTTTTGATCGTGTAGAGTTCTCTGATTTTGCTGATATTTATGTGATTAATACTTGTTCGGTTACTGAGAATGCTGACAAACGATTTAAAACGATTGTAAAGCAAGCGCAACGTTCTAATGAATCCGCCTTTATAGTGGCAGTTGGGTGCTATGCACAGTTACAACCAAAAGAGTTGGCTGCTGTTAATGGGGTTGATTTAGTTTTAGGAGCTACAGAAAAGTTTAAAATTACAGATTACTTAAACCAACTTACTAAAAATGATACTGCTTCAATTCATTCTTGTGAAATAGCTGAAGCTGACTTTTATGTCAGTAGTTATTCAGTTGGAGATCGAACACGTGCTTTTTTGAAAGTCCAAGATGGATGTGATTATAAATGTACTTATTGTACGATTCCTTTGGCTCGAGGTATCTCTAGATCAGATACGCTTCATAATGTATTAGACAATGCTAAACAAATCGCTGATCAAGGAATTAAGGAAATTGTATTAACAGGTGTTAATATTGGAGATTACGGCAAGGGGGAACACGGCAATAAAAAACATGAACACACTTTTTTTGAGTTAGTCAAGGCTTTAGATTTAGTCACCGGTATTCAAAGATTACGAATTTCTTCAATTGAGCCAAATTTATTAAAGAATGAAACCATTGATTTTGTGGCCAACAGTAATTCTTTTGTTCCTCATTTTCATATTCCTCTACAAAGTGGGAGCAATGCGATACTTAAAGCGATGCGTAGGCGTTACATGAAAGAGTTGTACGTTGACAGAGTAGAACATATTAAAAAAGTCTTACCTGATGCCTGTATCGGAGTAGACGTAATTGTAGGATTTCCTGGCGAAACCAACGAAATGTTTTTAGAAACGTATAATCTTTTAAACGATTTAGATATTTCTTATTTGCATGTGTTTTCATATTCTGAACGTCCAAATACACATGCTTCGACACTTCCAAATAAAGTTTCTAAATCCCTTCGCTCTAAAAGAAGTAAAATGTTAAGAGGACTTTCGGCAAAAAAGCGTCGCGCTTTTTATGAATCTCAAATTAATACTCAACATACTGTTCTTTTTGAAGGAGAAAATAAGTTAGGATACATACACGGATTTACGGAAAATTACGTCAAGGTAAAGACAACTTGGGATCCAAGTTTAGTAAATACCTTACATCTAGTTGTTCTGAATGAAATTGATTCAGATGGATTAGTAAGAATTAAGTTTGGCAACCGAATTTAGATTCGAATCCCAACAGGAAGCATTTTTCTGTAGCGACGGTTTCTTCTGATAAACTTTGCAACTGGTGGGCTAGTAGGGACCACACTTATTTCTTTCTCAATGATATTTTCTAGCACTACTTTAATGAAGCCTTCTAAAAAAGAATCAGACATTAAAACTTCAGGAATATTTAGTTTTGTTAAGAAAATTTTTCTTTCTTGTTGGGAGTATTCAAGAGTAGCAAGCTCTGCACCAATTTTGAGCTCGTATTGGCGTAAAAAAGTATTATCTATTAGATTAGTTGCGTCAAACATGTGATGGGATTTAGGTGAGGTTATGATTGCTATCTTTGGCAAATTTACAAAAAATATATCTAACCAATTAGTTTAATATCATAGTGTCTCAACAAAAAACTAAAATCCCAGTTTATTTTTTACCAGGATTAGCTGCCAATCAAAGTATATTTAAAAATATAAAACTTGATACAGATATTTTTGATATGTATTATTTAGAGTGGATGATCCCATACTATAACGAGTCTATAGTTGATTATGCTTTGCGTTTTTGTAAAGAAATTAAGCACGAGAATGCTGTTTTGATTGGAGTCTCTTTCGGAGGTATCATTGCACAAGAGATGAGTTTAGTTCGTCGGTTTAAGAAAATCATAATTATATCAAGTGTTAAAAACCGAGATGAATTACCGATGCATCTTCAATTAGCGGGTAAAACAAAAGCCTATAAACTAGTGCCGACAAGCTTGTTTGCTCAAAACATTGATTTATTATCTAAATTTGTATTCAATAAAACAATAACAAAGCGACTAGATTTGTATAAACTTTATTTATCAATAACAGACAAACGCTATTTAGATTGGGCAATTGAGCAAGTAGTATTGTGGGGGCAAACAGCACATGATCCAAATTTAATTCATATCCATGGAGATTTAGATACAATTTTTCCTATAAATAACATAAAAGATTGTATTGTAGTTAAAGGAGGTACCCATGTTATGATTTTAAACAAATATAAGTGGCTTAATCAAAATTTACCTGATTTAATTAATTGCTAATATTAAGTCATCTTTTTATCAATCTATTAAAAACTATTTTTTATGAATCCGATTAAAAATATTTTCATTTCTCTTTTTGTTCTACTTGTATCAACATTTATATTTTTCGCTTTTTCGAGTAAACCAACTATAATTAATGAATACAGTCCCGAGAACGGTTACAATATTTACGCTATTGATATACCTGATATGCTAGATTTCTCTGGAGAATCTATGCCAATTCATATTCCAGATATTCGTGAACGAATTGATCGTGAACTATTGGTTAATACCTATTGGCAATCTAACGGCTTACTATTATTTAAAAGAGCTCAGCGTTATTTTCCAATTATTGAACCTATTTTAGAGTCTTATGGTATTCCAGATGATTTTAAATATTTAGCGCTTATAGAAAGTGGTCTTCAAAATGTAACCTCTCCAGCAGGAGCTAAAGGCTTTTGGCAAATAATGAAACCAACAGGTAAAGAATATGGATTAGAAATTAATTCAAACGTTGATGAGCGTAATAATTTAGAGCTAGCGACAGTTGTAGCATGTAAATACTTATTAAAGTCAAAAGCTAAATTTGGCAATTGGACTTTGGCAGCAGCTTCTTATAATGCAGGAGTAGCTGGTATTTCTAGCAAATTAGAGCGACAGAAGGTAACAAGCTACTATGATTTACTGTTAGGGCAAGAAACTGGAAGATATATGTTTAGAATTGTAGCTTTGAAAGAAATTATTACTAACCCAAAAAAATATGGATTTAATTTCTCACAAAAACATTTATATTCAACTATTCCAACTTACAAGGTTGAGGTAGACACAGCGGTAACTGATTTTGTAAAGTTTGCTTTAAAATTTGATTTAAACTATAAACAACTTAAAATTCACAATCCGTGGTTAAGAGAGGGTTTTTTAAATAACAAGTCAAATAAAGTGTATTATTTGGAGATCCCTAAAAAAGGATATTATAATTAAGTTTATTATCTTCTTTTGCCTCCGCGCTGTTGTCCACCACCAAAATGCTGATTGGGCATTGTCGCTTTTTTCATTTGCTGTTTCATCATTTTAATTTGTTCAGATAACATATCTCTTTTGTCTAGTTTTTGAGCTTCTTTCAGTAGTTTTTGAGCTTCTTGCTTTCTACGTTTTGTAAATGCAATTCCTGCTAGGTTTAGTTTAGCCATCGCTAAGTCATGATCCATAGAAAGTCCAAGGCTGACAGCATCCTTAAAGAATTTTTCTGCAGCATTCATATTAGTTTGAGAAACCATAATTCCCTTAAGAAAATTATAATAACCGTGCTGTTTTTGAGTTAGTGCTGACTTTGGTTTTTTTATTCTATTTAATATGCGATCTGTTGCGGAAAAATCTTGCTTCCGTAGTTTGAGAAATGCCAATAAAATAATTTCATTTTTAAAATAAAGGAATATAAAAATGAGAGCTAAAAATATGAGCATCACACCATTGCCTACAAAGGTCTCAGTGATTTGATAAACAGCGTATGCCATTATTACAGCAGCTAGAACTAATTTTATATTTTTGTTGAACATATTAATGTTTTTATTTAACGATTACAAATGTAGTAAAAACAAATCAAAATTATTTTAAAATTTGATTTGTCAAAGCGAAAAGTCTTTGTATATTTGCCCAGCGTTTTTTTTGATAAAAAAACTGTTTCACACAGACAACAACAATTACAGAGTTTTAAAAATATACCAAAATGAAAAGAACATTTCAACCATCAAAAAGAAAAAGAAAAAATAAACATGGTTTTAGAGAAAGAATGGCATCAGCCAATGGAAGAAAAGTTCTAGCTAGAAGACGTGCAAAAGGGAGAAAGAAAATTAGTGTTTCTACTGAACTTCGTCACAAAAAATAATGATTAACAATTGTTAACATTTAAAAGGTATTGCTAATAGCAATGCCTTTTTTTATATCCAAACGTTAACTAATTTTGATACTAAATTTAATTTAATCAATTACATCAATAAATGCCAAAAAGTAAAGATCTAAAATCTATTTTAATTATAGGCTCTGGACCCATAGTGATCGGCCAGGCTTGTGAATTTGATTATTCTGGAACCCAAGCACTTCGTTCGTTAAGAGAAGATGGTATAGAAACCATTTTAATTAATTCTAACCCTGCAACAATTATGACTGATCCAGTTATGGCGGACCATGTTTATTTATTGCCCTTAACGACTAAGTCTATTATTAAAATTTTGGAAAAACATCCCTATATTGATGCTGTTTTACCCACAATGGGTGGACAGACCGCTTTAAATCTTTGTATAGAGGCAGATGATAAAGGTATTTGGACTGATTTTGGTGTTGATATTATTGGTGTAGATATAGATGCAATAAATATAACTGAAGATAGAGAAAAATTCCGTGAATTAATGTTAAAGATTGGAATTCCAATGGCTCCGCAAGCAACAGCAACTTCGTATCTTAAAGGAAAAGAAATTGCTCAAGAATTTGGCTTTCCCTTAGTAATTAGAGCGTCTTTCACTTTAGGAGGAGATGGAGCTGCTATAGTTCATAAAGAAGAAGATTTTGATAAATTATTAACTCGAGGTTTAGAGGTTTCTCCAATTCATGAAGTTATGATTGATAAAGCTTTGATAGGCTGGAAGGAATACGAACTAGAACTATTGAGAGATTCTGATAATAATGTTGTTATTATTTGTTCAATTGAAAACATGGACCCTATGGGTATTCATACTGGAGATTCAATTACTGTAGCTCCTGCTATGACTCTAAGTGATAGCACATATCAAAAAATGCGAGATATGGCTATACATATGATGCGAAGTATCGGAGATTTCGCAGGAGGATGTAACGTACAATTTGCAGTATCTCCTGACGAAAATGAAGATATAATAGCAATAGAAATTAATCCACGTGTTTCAAGATCTTCAGCACTAGCTAGCAAAGCTACTGGCTATCCAATTGCAAAAATTGCCGCAAAGTTAGCTTTGGGGTATCACCTTGATGAGTTAAGCAACCAAATTACTAAATCTACTTCTGCTTTATTTGAGCCAACTTTAGATTATGTAATTGTGAAGATTCCACGTTGGAATTTTGATAAATTTGAAGGGTCAGATCGTACATTAGGTTTGCAAATGAAATCAGTAGGTGAAGTCATGGGGATTGGACGTTCATTTCAAGAAGCACTCCATAAAGCCACACAATCTCTAGAGATTAAACGAAATGGTCTAGGAGCTGATGGCAAAGAAAACAAAGATTACAATCAAATTATTGATAAACTAACGCTTGCATCCTGGGATCGTGTATTTATAATTTATGATGCTATTCAGATGGGTATTCCATTAAGCCGTATTCATGATATTACAAAGATCGATATGTGGTTTTTGAAACAATATGAAGAATTACATTTATTAAAAAATGAAATTTCATCATTCAAGATAGATTCTATAGAAAAACCACTTTTACTTGAAGCTAAGCAAAAGGGATATGGAGACCGACAAATTGCCCATATGTTAGGATGTTTAGAAAGTCAAGTTTATAAAAAACGTGAAGAATTAGGGGTGAATAGAGTTTACAAATTAGTAGATACTTGTGCTGCTGAATTTGAAGCAAAAACACCATATTACTATTCAACTTTTGAAAGTGATATGGAAACAGCTGATGGTATAAGATTCTCCGAAAATGAAAGTTTAATTACAAAAAAGAAGAAAGTAATTGTTTTAGGTTCAGGGCCCAATCGAATTGGTCAAGGTATTGAATTTGACTATTGTTGTGTTCACGGAGTATTGGCAGCAGCAGAATGTGGTTATGAAACTATAATGATTAATTGTAACCCTGAAACAGTTTCGACGGACTTTGATACTGCTGATAAGTTATACTTTGAACCAGTTTTCTGGGAACATATATATGATATTATTAAGCACGAAAAACCGGAAGGAGTTATTGTGCAACTTGGTGGTCAGACAGCTTTAAAACTAGCTGAAAAGCTGACTAAATATGGAGTTAAAATTTTAGGCACTAGTTTTGAGTCCCTGGATTTAGCTGAAGATAGAGGCTTATTCTCTAACCTGCTTAAAGAAAATAACATTCCCTACCCAGAGTTTGATATTGCTACTACTGCTGATGAAGCTTCTTTGATTGCAGATGTCTTAGATTTTCCAATTTTAGTCCGTCCTTCTTATGTACTTGGTGGTCAAGGAATGAAAATTGTTATAAATAAAGAAGAGTTAGAGAAGCACGTGGTTGAGCTGCTAAGTAGAATGCCAGGAAATCAACTTTTATTAGACCACTATCTTGATGGTGCTATTGAAGCAGAAGCAGATGCTATATGTGACGGAGAAAATGTGTATATCATTGGAATCATGGAGCATATCGAACCATGTGGAATTCATTCAGGCGATAGTAATGCGACGTTACCTCCATTCAATCTTGGAAATTTAGTAATGCAACAAATTAAAGATCATACAAAAAAGATTGCACTAGCTTTAAATACTGTTGGTCTCATAAATATACAGTTTGCTGTTAAAGACGATATGGTATATATCATTGAAGCAAATCCAAGAGCTTCTAGAACAGTTCCATTTATTGCCAAAGCCTATGGTGAGCCGTATGTTAATTATGCTACTAAAGTAATGCTTGGAGAAAAGAAAGTTACCGATTTTGAATTTAATCCGCAATTAGAAGGCTATGCAATTAAGCAACCTGTTTTCTCTTTTAATAAATTTCCTAATGTAAATAAACAACTTGGACCGGAAATGAAGAGTACTGGAGAAAGTATTCTTTTTATAGACAGTCTTAAAGAAGATGAGTTTTATGATTTATATTCGAGACGAAAAATGTACTTGAGTAAGTAGAAATTTATTGTAAATTTTATATAAAGGAACCGCAATTAGTGATTTTTTTATTTTTTCACCATGGTGAATTCAAAAACTACTATTACTTTGTCAGCAATTTTTGAACTTACGATTTTAGGAATCTCAATGTCAAATTCTTTTGGGTTTAACTCAAAATTTCCTTTAAAAGTCAGTTTGCTATCTAATTTTTTAATTTGAACGTTGATGTTTTGAATTTTTTCAGTCACTCCATGGAAATCAAGAGTCCCATTAATTAGGTAGTTATTTAGTGCGTTGTTTTCTTTGAATCCTTCAACTACTCCTTTAAAAATAGCTTTAGGGAAGCTATCGGATTCGGCATAACTTTCATTAAAATGCTCTTCCATAAGGGCATTTTTAAAACGAAACCCTTTGACTAATGCAAGCGTAGCAAACTCTCCATTTGAAGCATTAAAAATTGCCGTCACATTTGTGTTAGTAGCTTTAATTTCTTCAAAAGAAGGTACACTAGCCTCAAAGACTAGCATTCCGGTTTTTGTGAGGTATTTTTCTTGAGAAAAAGCAAAAAATGAGATTAAGGTAAAAAATAAATAAACACTTTTCATGGTATAATTTTTAGTTACTCAATAAAACCTTCTAATTGCCACTGTATAATTAAGTCTATTAGATTTTGAGGCAATCTTGATCCGCCAAGTGGCATAAAGCCACTCTGTCCTGGCTGCCAGTTAATTCTATCAATAAGATTTGTGTTTTCGATTGAACTCTTAACACTATTGTAGGTTGTTAATGATATTCCAGATCCGTTAATTGGAGGGCTAGAATGGCAAGAAATACAGTTGGAATCAAATATAGGTTTTATTTTTTCTGAATATGTGATTAGTTCAGTAGGGTTGATTTGTTCTATCAAATCTTTTTCACTTGTATAAGAACAAGATAAAGTTATTATACAGAAAGTAATTATTAAAAAAAAAGAATTGTTTTTCATTTCATTGCTATAATAAGTATAATCAGTATATTCAAATTTAATTATTTTTTCTTAATTCAATATCCAATTTGTTTTTAAGTTCTAAACTTTAACTTTTTTTATGAAAAAAAAAATATTTCTTTTTGCATTTACATTGTTCTTATTTTTTTTAGCGTACAATTATTTGTTTCCTGACCATAGAACTATCAATCTAGAGAATGCTAAATTTAATGTAGAAGCATCTCTTTTTTTTACTGAGTTTGTGGAGGACTCTAAAATAGCAGAATCTAAATACTTAGACCAAACAATTACTGTTTATGGTGTCATTACTTCTGTAAACCTCGAAGATATTACGATTAACAATAAAATTTTCTGTAACTTCGAGTCTATGTTAAGTAAACTGAAAGTCAATGATACAATAGTTGTCAAAGGAAGATGTATTGGTTATGACGATTTACTTGAAGAAATTAAATTAGATCAATGTAGTATTGTTAGATAAATAATGAAGCAATTTTTCACCTCCACTTTATTAATATTTTGTCTTGTAGTATTTTCTCAAGATGAATTATTAAATGAAATTGATACAGACATAGTAAATTTAAATTATACAAGTGCAGTATTTAAAGGATTGAAGGTTATTAATTTTGAATCTACTAAGCTTGTTGCTGACAAGGGATTTAGTTTTATTGTATCGCATCGCTTTGGAACTGTAAAAAACGGATTTCAGAATCTTTTTGGATTAGATGAAGCAGTAACTCATTTAAATTTTGTTTACGGGCTTTCTGAGAATATTAATATAAGCGCTTCTAGAAGCTCCAATCAAAAAATATATGAAGTAGCTAGTAAGTTTAGATTAGTGAATCAGCAAGCCGGTAAAATTCCTTTTACAGTTGTTGGTTATACTTCCGTATTAGCAAATACTTCTCTAGATACAGATAACTTACCTAAGCTCGAGTTTAAACACCGATTGAGTTATGTAGCACAACTGTTAGTCTCTAGAAAAATAAATAATAATTTGTCACTTATTCTTTCACCTACATTTTTTCACGATAATTATTTAACCGATGATTTTCAGGGCAACTCCCAGTATGGACTTGGTTTTGGAGGCCGTTATAAGCTTGGAAAACGCTGGTCTTTTAATACAGAGTACGGAGTGCATTTGAACAGAAGTGAGAATTCATTGTATAAAAACCCTTTTTCTATAGGTATAGATTTAGAGACAGGTGGCCATGTTTTTCAGTTACTCTTTACTAATTCACAGTCTATGTATACCAACGGAGTATTTGGGACTAGTACTGGGGACTGGGGAGAGGGTGATGTGTATTTTGGTTTTAATTTAGCTCGATCTTTCTAAAACTAATATAAATTTATTTTTCGAAATCTATTTTAGTTACAATTTTTGAAATTTCTCTTATATGCATTTCATTTTCTAACTTATCAACGGTCTCTTTTAGATCTTTAGTAAGAATTTGTTTATTTCGCTTTTCCATTGGAGGATTAAGCTTTTCAGCATTTTCAAATTTAATAACATTTTCTAAAATTTCTCTAGGTAATTGTGTGCCAGCTTTACCTAAGGTATCTAAAAATTCACGCGCAAAGAATTCATCAATTTGTATGCGTCTTTTTGTGGTATGTGCAAATTTTCCAATTATTCTACAAATGTTATCACGTTCTTCTGGACTTAATTTGTCTGCAAATTCATAGTCTTCAATTTTTTTGAGACTCAAGATAATTGGCTCCAAAGCGTCTTTTGTAATAATATAGACGTTGTAGTCTCCAATGTTGTAATGAAACTGACTGATGACCTCTAGGGTATTAGACGGTATTACAAGAAATAAATCATTTTTAACATCCTCGTGTTTAGCGTACTTCTTAAGATTTTCAGTTTGAAGCTTAATGTATTTAGGGAAATTAGTTAAATCGTCATTAGCAGGGCTTTTAGCATCGAATACTATTAGTTGTTCCATTATTTCAATAGAATTATCTGGCTTATTTCGAGGATGTGGAAAATCCTCTTGACTAATGTACCTTATGATATTATTTCTACAAATGAGCTGGAGATGATTTTGAACATCTTTTTCATGTTCAGACCACTTTAATTTCATTTTATTAAACTCATCCTCTTTTTCTTTTACGCGGTCATCATTTAAACGTTCCTTTTCTTTTTCTAGAGATTGTTGTAAGGTTACTGCGATAGCAAAATTTTTAGTAGCTTCTTTTTGACGTCCTTCCTCTGCTTTTTGGAATGATATAGTTTCGTTTTTCAGTACATTTCTTTCTGTTTCTACAAGTTTTAATCGTTCTTCAGTTCTTACTTTTTCAATTTTTATCTGCTCAAAGTCATCAGCTTTGGCAGCAGCAATCTCTAACTGTTTGTTTAAGTTTGAAATATTTAGATCTTTTTGAGCTGCTTCTTTTTCTAGCAACGAGATTCGTACATCTTTTAATTCAATTTGATCAATATCTTTAGCAATAGGCTGTTTTAGATAAAATGCCAAGCCTGCAAATCCAATAAGGACAACGATTAAAATTATATATTCCATATTAATGAGTTGTTTTTAAAATAATAATCAGTGCAAAAAATAGAATTTAAATTAAACCAAATTAAGATATTTTCTTTCAACAAATTTGTAACCAAATATCATTAATCCAGAGTAGAAGAAGTCTCCTAATAAAGAGTTTCTAAAAAATGGTAATGCAAGAGTGTAGCATTCAATTAATCCTGTCCATGTTTTTGGATAGCCAATGAGCCACACACCAAAGTTAGTTACAATAAAAAAACTAAGACTGCCCAATAAAATAGTGTAGACACTTGGCTTTTTTGTTTTAGTGCCAATAAAACTAACTAATAAAAATGCTGTGTATACAAATAATGAAATCAAATGAAATCCTAAAAAAACATCAGATAAGGCCATAATAAATAAAGGCACTAAATACGCCATTTTTTTATTTGTAAAATAAAGACCACCAAACAGAGCTATAGCTGTAATTGGTGTGAAATTGGGTAGGTGAGGGAAGAGTCTGAATATGACAGCAATTAGCATAAATAGAATAACAACTAACTGTTTTTTTGTAAATTTTTTTTTATTCATGTGACGAGCTTACCCTCAAAAATAAATATTATTTCAGTCAATACAAACATTTCTATTTACAAATTTTAGTTTTAATTACTATTAAATAATGCGTATAAGCCTCAAGTATTTTAGTCAATATACATGTCTTGTATGTAAGGGATAAAGGAATTTGTATCCAAAACAGGGGAAACTCCTTGTGTAACAGTCTGAAATCTTCCAGAGTTTTGAATAGCCAGAAGAGCTGCTGCTAGCATTGGTTCTTGTATTGTACCCAATACACCATAATTACCAATAGATTCACTGATTTCAATATCTGGTTCCAGTCCAGTTGAAGGGACTACTAAATCATCTTTATTAACTGAAATAGCAACTAGTGGTTGAAGTGCGTACAAGTGACCTGAGTTAGCTCCTTGTCTTTGAAATGTAGGAGAATCATAAATAGTTGTAGATGCTTGAGATTTTCCTACAGTCTTAGTACCTATCTGAACAACATCGATATAAGCACTTAAGCTATTTATGATCATTTCACTGGCAGAAGCTGAGCTGCCTGAAGTTAACACATAAACTTTATTTAGATTTAGTGAATTTATACTACCTCCAAGAGCCAGATTACTTGAGAAATTATAATTTGTATTATTGTTTTGTAAATCATTATTATATTGAAGTTTGGCAAAAACTCCACTAGTAAATCCTGTAATCATACTTCCTAATGTAGCGGCTGTATTAACACTCCCTCCAGGGTTATACCTTAAATCTAAAATTAAATGTTGAATATTTTGTGATTGCAAATTCCCAAAAGCTATATTTAGTTGACTGTCATAATCCGCTACAAAACCATTATACATAAGGTAAGCCACATTTTCATTATCTAAGTTAAATACTTCAGCTTTAAAAATTGGATTTTCGTAATACACTGACTTACTTAAAGCAATAGTTTCAGATGAATTTGAAATGGTGTCATCATCAATCTCGTTAGTTCCATTATCATTATAAATTGCTAGACCAATACTGTAAGTTTCACTTGCAAGCAAAGAGCTGATATTGCTGATAGTCATTATTTGATCATCTATTTTATTAAAAACCTGACCCCTAAAAATCGATGTGTTGCTAGCATTACTTTCTGGTAAAATTAATCGGACAACTCCAAAAATTTCACTTGTGCTCCCAGGAATATAATAAAAGTTAAATTCTGCTCCATTAGTTTTTGTGATTCCACTAAATTGTTGTTCTAATGCAATGTAATCGGTTGTAATTCTACTAAATCTATCTGTCGTTTGACGATCATAAACAACACTTTCAAATAAAGATTCAGGTGAGTCAAATCCATTTAAATAACTTTGATATTCACTATTACTTTCAAACCTGTCATTTGCCAGATTTGAGCTATTCTCTTTATACAAATAAGCGAAATTCATTCCTTTCCACACAAAATCTTTAATTTCAGAGCTACTTGAAATTGAATCATCATCGTCCTTGAAACAACTAAGTGAGAGACTTAAAATAAATAACAGTGTTGTATATTTTATAAGAAATTTCATATTTTTTTACTATATTTTGTATTAGAATGACCAATAAACTAAATTAAACTAATTATTAAGATATCTAAAATTTATTTTATGTCTTGTAACAATTTATGTATTTAATCGTCTTTTATTTATAACCTTAACATGACAAGTATATTTTGAGTGAATTTAAAAACTCAACTAATTCAATCTTTAAATTAAAAATTAATAAAATGAAAACACAAACACAAATACAAACACTAATCTTTAGTTTAGTTCTCTTTCCTACATTTCTTTTATCCCAAAATTTATTTGATAAATATGAAGATTATAGCGATGTAAGTTCTATCGTGGTAAATCAAAAAATGTTTGATATGTTGTCAGATATTGAAACAAATGATCCAGATGCAGCAGAATTTATGATTCAGGCTAGAAAGTTGAAAAATCTGACTGTTTATACATCTTCATCAACAGAAATTAGTTCAATTATGTCAAGGGATGTTGCCAATTATGTTAAGAAATTTGAGTTAGAGGAGCTGATGAGGATTAAGGATGGTGATAGTAATATACAGTTTTATATTCTTGAGGGCAAAGATGACAATCATGTTAAAGAGCTTTTAATGTTCTCATCTGGTACATCGAACTTAACTTCTCAGCAAAGTTATTCAATTAACGGAAAAAAACTTGAATTTGAATCTGTTCTTTTATTACTAAAAGGAGATATTGATTTACGAGAAGTCTCAAACTTAACAGCTAAGCTTGATGTTCCTGGTGGAGATTTATTGAAAAATGCAAACAAGAACTTAACTAATGAAAATTATGATTAAATGAAAAAGATATTTATATATAAATTATTTTTTACATCTCTATTTTTTTTTACCTCTTGTAGTTCTAAGGATTCTTTACAATCTTATTTTGTAAACCATCAGGAAGACTCCGCATTTATTTCAGTAGATATTCCCATTTCTTTTCTTAATAATGAAAAAATAGATTTTTCTGAGGACCAAACTAATGCAATTAATTCAATTAATAAGCTGAATGTAATTGCTTACAGTCTTGCCGATGGAAATTTAGATGAATTTAATTCTCAATTATTTTCAGTTAAAAACATTTTAAAGTCAAACATTTACAATGATTTGTTAAGAATGGGAACTAGTTCTGGTGGAAAGGTTAAAGTTCTTTACATTGAAAATAATAAGACAATTGATGAGATTGTTGTTTTTGGCTATTCATTAGAAATGGGTTTTGCAATTGTAAGAGTTTTAGGTAACGACATGAACCTTTCTCAAATTATGAATCTAGGAGGTATAATAGATCAATTAGATACCCAACATTCAAATATGGATTCTTTTATGAAGTATTTACTTTAGAATTTCAACTCTGACCAACTAAATTCCCGTGTAGTTTGAGGGTGTAATAGCTTTAAGCTCTAACTTAATTGTATCACTAACTTCTAAGGTTTCTATGAAGTTTGAAATAGATTTTTGGGTTATTCCTTCGTTTGTACGTGTTAAACCTTTTAGAGCTTCATAGGGATTAGGATATCCTTCACGCCTTAATATAGTTTGAATTGCTTCCGCAACTACTGCCCAGTTTTTGTCTAAATCTTCATTAATTTTAGATGAATTTAAAAGTAGTTTTTTAAGTCCTTTTAATGTAGATTTAAAGGCGATTATGGAATGTGCAAAAGGAACACCAATATTTCTCAAAACAGTACTATCTGTCAAATCGCGTTGAAGCCTAGATATAGGTAGTTTAGCAGAAAGGTGCTCAAATATTGCATTAGCAATTCCTAAATTACCTTCACTATTTTCGAAATCAATTGGATTTACTTTATGCGGCATAGCAGAGCTCCCGACTTCTCCTTTTTTAATTTTTTGTTTAAAATAGTCCATAGATACATAAGTCCAGAAGTCACGATCTAAATCAATAATTATGGTGTTAATTCGCTTAAGTGTATCAAAAAGTCCGGCCATATGGTCGTAATGCTCAATCTGAGTTGTCGGAAAAGAATGATCTAAGTCAAGTTTATCTTTCAAAAACTCGTTTGCAAATGCCTGCCAGTTTATATTTGGGTAGGCTACCTTATGTGCATTAAAGTTTCCAGTAGCGCCACCAAATTTCGCAGCATTAGGAATAGAATTTATCGATTTAAATTGAGCTTCTAAGCGTGTTATAAAAACTTCAATTTCTTTACCAAGACGAGTAGGGGAGGCAGGTTGTCCGTGTGTTCTTGCTAATAATGCAATTTCAGACCATTCATCTGCTAATCCTTTCAAACATTCAATTAAGGACTTATACTCTGGTGTATATACAGCTGAGATGGCTTCTTTTATACTTAATGGAATTGCTGTATTGTTAATGTCTTGCGAGGTTAACCCAAAATGAATAAATTCTTTATATTTAGAAATTTTAAGTGCGTCAAATTTATCTTTTAGGAAATACTCAACAGCTTTTACGTCATGGTTAGTAATACTCTCAATATCTTTAATAGCTTGAGCATCTTTAGTAGAAAAATCAGTATAAATTGCTCTTAAGTCCTTAAAAAGAGCGCTATCAAATTCTATTAATTGAGGCAAAGGAATTTCACATAGAGCGATGAAATACTCGATTTCAACTAAAACTCGGTATTTGATAAGTGCTTCTTCAGAAAAAAAATCAGCAAGAGATAATACCTTTGAACGGTATCTGCCATCAATAGGTGATATTGCATTTAGTGTAAATAAAGCCATAATTTGTAAAAAAAATTGGAAGCTTCAAATATACGTATTTTCATAACAAAATTTGTTCTCTCAATTATAAGTTTTAATTTGGTTGTTCTACTATGATTAATTAATTCTTTTTGTTTTTCATTATCTTTGTTTTTTATCCAAAACGATTATAATTATATGAATCTCAAAAATAAAATTTTAGTAGTACTTATATCTTTGTTTATGGTCTCTCAATTTTTAAGTCCAAAGAAAAATCAGAGCGGTTTGTATGCTGTTAATCAATTTTTCTTAGATACAAATACTCCCAAAGAAGTGCAAATACTGCTAAAAGAAGCCTGTTTTGACTGCCATAGTGATCAAACTGATTATCCTTGGTATAATTCTATAACTCCAATAAATTATTGGCTTAATAGTCATATTAAAGGTGGAAAGAAACATTTTGATGTTTCAAAATGGTTTTCATATTCGGATAATCGCAAAGTTCATAAATTGGAAGAATTAGTTGAAGAAGTTAAAGAACGTAAAATGCCTTTGAAATCTTATACTTGGACTCACAAAAGTGCAGTTTTAGACCAAAATCAGATAAATTCCCTAGTAAATTGGGCTAACAGAGAGATTCTTGCAAATAATTCAATCAATATCTCTATTGAAGACTAATTTTAATGTATGAAAGCGACCGTCCTTATAATAGGTTTTGTTTATCCGGAACCTAATTCTTCTGCAGCTGGGACTCGAATGCTTCAATTAATTAATTTTTTCAATGACCAAAATTATACAATTGTATTTGCAACCACGTGTAAAAAATCTCACAATGCATTTGATTTAGAATCTTTAAATGTCCAAGTTGTTGACATCATACTAAATGATTCTAGTTTTGATATTTTTGCCCAGGACTTAAATCCACATATTGTTCTTTTTGATCGTTTTATGAGTGAAGAACAATTTGGTTGGCGTATTGTGGAAAACTGTCCAAACGCCTTAAGAATACTTGATACTGAAGATTTACATTTTGTGCGTAAAACAAGGAGTTTATCTCTAAATTCTCATGAAATTTGTTTAGATGATTTTATGTCAAATGAAATCACTAAAAGAGAGATTGCTAGTTTGTACAGATGTGATCTTTCTTTAATAATTTCTGAATGTGAATTTGAAATTTTAGTTGATACATTTAAGGTTGATAGTAATCTCTTACTATACTTGCCTTTTATGATAGATGCTAATCATAATTTAGAAATAAATCGATTCAAATCATTTGATGATAGAACTGATTTTGTGTCAATTGGCAATTTTTTACATTCACCTAATTTAGATGCTGTAAGTTATTTAAAAAAAGATATTTGGCCTTCAATTAAGTCATGTCTTCCTGAAGCAAATCTTCATATTTATGGTGCTTATGATACCCAGGCCGTCAGATCTATGCATAATATAAAGGATGGGTTTCTAGTACATGGCTTTGTTGAAGATGCTTTTGAAGTTGTTAATTCTGCTAAGGTACTTTTAGCTCCGTTACGTTTTGGTTCAGGGCTCAAAGGAAAGTTAGTTCAGGCAATGCAATGTGGAACTCCTTCAGTAATGTCAACAATAGCTGCTGAAGGTATGTTCGGTTCACTTCAACCAAATGGATTTATTGAAAATGATTCCAACTTATATATAGAAAAATGTATTGATTTGTATTCAACAGAGAGTGTTTGGAATGACTTTCAAAATAAGGGTTTTAGAGTGCTGGAACTACGATTTAATAAAGAAGAACTTTATTTAAAGCTGATTGATAGAATAAAATTACTTACAACTACAATAAATTCCCATCGATCCAGTAATTTTATTGGACAATTGCTTGCATATCATCAGTTTCAAAGCACTAAATACATGTCACGTTGGATTGAAGAAAAAAAGCGATTAAAATAACTCTTTTTATATGTTTTACTTTTTCCTACTAAGAATTTTATACTCTTCATAACACTCGCTTATTGCGTCTAATACTTGAAGATCATTTGCATTACTAATGAAATCCTGTGAGTAATTACATTCGCTAATAAGAAGATCTAAATCAATTTTGTCAACTTGTAATAGTGCAGTTAGCATTTCTCTATCAAATCGGGAAGCAAGTAGGTTTTTGATTTCATCTTGTTTTTTCATTTCTCGTAATTTTCGCATTTCTCTAGGTTTTTTACCGAAGATATTATGTAAAAAATCCGCAGGATTAAAGATAGCTCCTAAAACGTTTTGTACCATACTTAGAGAACGTTGTCTAGATTCATAACCACTATTAAGCCCAGAAATACTATAGCGAGTGTTTTTTCGAATTGGCACTTGTTTTATATCAATTTCAAGGTAGCCAGTAAGCTTTAACTTATTTACATTAACTTCTTCTAGTGCTAATGCTAGTTCTGTCAGCTCTATGGTTGTTGAAGTGCCGTATCTTATCCAGTCGTTCGTTACTCTAACTTTAATGGATTTGAAACCCAGATATGACAGGTGTAGTGTGTCATTAGCTTTTGCTTTAATTTCGAATTCACCTTCAGAACTAGTAGTAGTTCCTATTACTTGATTTAAGTTTACAATATTAACACTTTCCATAGCGCTAAGAGATTCAGACTCAATTATCTTCCCTTTTACAGTTGTATATTGTTGAGCTACGCCTACAAAAGGAATGAGAAAAGTTAAAAATAGAGTAAAACGTAACTTCATACTTAAATTAATTAAATAAAAATAGTAAAGAAAAATTACATCACGATTGCCAAATAAAATTTTGACTTAAAATTAACAAACAAAAATATTATCTACGGCTTTTTCTAGGTCTTGAAAAAGTACTCCCTTTTGGTTTAAAATCAGAGGAACGCCTTGGAGATTTACTTGAGACTCCACTTTCGCCTCGTCTTCCTTTTCTTTCAGATCTAAACCCTGAATTTTTAGACCGTTCATTTCGGCTTCTTCCACTTCCATACCCACCTGATGATCTCCGGCTTCCACCCCCTCTATTACGTTCACGACTCTTTTTTTCAGTAATTTCAACATTTATAAAACGTCCATCTTGTTTGAAATCTTTGAAAAACTCTAAAACTTTGGATTTGTGAGTATTATCAGTATTAAAAAAAGCGAAACTATCTTTTACATCAACTTTATATACGTCATCCTGACTGAGCTGTAGAGTGTCTCTAAGAAAATCCTTTAATTTCATCCAATCGTAACCATCTTTATTACCAATATTAATAAAAAAACGAGTTGAATTGTCTTCCTTTCCATAATCTTGTACATGATTTCCTTCGTTAGGAGAGTTTAGGTCTTTGGTTTTTCTGTAATAATTAAAAAAACGGGTAAACTCTACTGAAAAGAATTTTTTGATTAATTCATCTTTGGAGACATCTTTAAATAAATTATTAATATCGTTTAAATAAGGGTCAATTTCATGATTTATTTCAGTGTCATGAATTTTATTAGCAAGTGCTTTTAATTGAACTTCACAAATCTCCATTCCACTTGGAACTTCTTTTTTTGTAAATTCTTTTTTAATAATTTTTTCAATACTTTTTATTTTTCGAACTTCACTTCTAGAAACTATAACCATTGAGATTCCTGATTTTCCAGCTCGACCTGTTCTACCGCTTCGGTGAGTATAAGTTTCTATTTCATCCGGAAGCTGATAATTGATTACGTGAGTAATATCATCCACGTCAATACCACGAGCAGCAACATCCGTTGCTACAAGCATTTGTATTTGTTTTACTCTAAATGACTTCATAACTACATCACGTTGATTTTGACTTAAATCGCCATGTAATGCTCCAGCGCTGTACCCATCTTCAATAAGTTGTTCAGCTACTTTCTGAGTATCTCTTTTAGTCCTACAAAAAATAACTGAAAATATTTCAGGGTTTACATCTGCTAAACGTTTTAAAGCTTGGTATCGATCTCTAGCTCCTACAAGAAAATATTCATGAGAAACATTTTCACTCCCCATATTTTTGTGCCCAACAGTCACTTCAGTTGGATTAGCCATAAACTTTTTTGCTATCAATGAAACCTCTTTTGGCATTGTAGCAGAAAACAACCAAGTACTTTTCTCTTCTGGAGTGTATGATAGTATTTCTGTAATATCTTCGAAGAAACCCATGTTAAGCATTTCATCAGCTTCATCTAAAACCGCATACTCAATTTTAGATATATCTACCAGTCTACGACTTATCATATCTTTCATTCTTCCTGGAGTGGCTACTATGATTTGCGCTCCTCTTTTTACTTGTTTAGCTTGGTCTGTAATGCTAGCTCCTCCGTAAATTGCAGTAACATTAAGTCCCTTGCAGTGTTTACCATAGAGCTTCATTTCATTAGTAATTTGCAGACACAGCTCTCTTGTTGGTGATAATATAAGTCCTTGAGTTGTACGACTCTTTGTATCAATTTTTTGTAACATAGGAAATCCAAAAGCGGCTGTTTTCCCTGTTCCAGTTTGCGCCAAAGCAACTAGATCAATATCTTCTTTTAGTAATAAGGGGATTGTTTTTTCTTGTACTTCACTAGGCGTTTCAAATCCTAAATCTGTAACTGCTTGGATCAAATGATCTTCTAGTCCAAGTTTATGGAATGCATTCATTTTTCTTGTAATTTTATTCAATAAGTATAACTAAGTGTTAATTAGAAGCATATTGAACATAATATAACCAAGCTCCTTGTAACACACCCTCACCCTGAGGAATTTTAAGCCGCAAATATAGTGTTATTTTATTTAAAGAAAATTTAAATAATTTACCAATTTTGTAACCGCTTTTCCGCGGTGTCCGATTTCATTTTTTCGGCTTAACGAAAGTTCTGCAAAAGTTTTCTTATGATTATTTGGTATAAATATGGGGTCATAACCAAAACCTCCTTTTCCTTTTTTCTCATGCGAAATTTCCCCTTTACAGATACCTTCGAATATTAACGTTTTTCCATTGATGTTTAGAGCAATTACTGTTTTAAACTGTGCAGAACGGTCTGAAATGAGTTTTAGTTTTGATAATAATAATTTCATGTTTGATTCAGAACATTTTTCTGGACCAGCATATCGAGCTGAATAAACACCTGGCGAACTATTTAGTGCATTAACTTCTAGTCCTGTATCATCTGCAAAGCAATTTAATCCGTAATGTTCTTTAATATAATCAGCTTTTTGAATAGCATTTTCTTCAATTGTATTTTTTGTTTCTGGAATTTCTTCATTACATCCAATAGATTCAAGGCTGAGGATAGTAATGTTAGAAGGAAGTAGTGATTGAACTTCTTTAATTTTATTCAAGTTATTTGTTGCAAATACAATTTCCATGGTGTAGTTTTTAAGTTAGCGGTGATGGTAAGGCTCATTTTTTAAAATACTAAACCCTCTATATAGTTGTTCAATTACAAATAAACGCACCATTTGATGGGAAAATGTCATTTTTGAAAGTGCTAATTTTGTAAAAGATTTGTTGTAAACTTCTTGAGAAAAACCATATGGACCTCCGATAACTAAAACTAGACGCTTTAAACCAGAATTCATTTGTTTTTGTAGGAAGTTTGAGAACTTAATTGAATTCATTTCGCTTCCGTTTTCGTCAAGTAAAATAACAAGGTCAGAGTTAGATAGTTTTTTTAAAATCTGTTCACCCTCTTTCTCTTTTTGTTTTTTTTCGGGTAAATTTTTGCTATTTTTTATATCAGGAATGATTTCAATTGAGAATCGTACATAATGCATTAATCTGTTTTGATAGCTTTTTATTAGCTGTTCCAGTTCAGTCCTATCAGTTTTACCTATAGCAATGAGTTTGATCTCCATTATTATTGTTAAGTTATTTTGAATAAGGAACTACAATTATTTACATAATTCCTCAACAATTCATATTTTAGCTACAAAGTTACAATTATGATTACCAACGAGCAATTTAAAAATGAAGTTCAAATAATAATCGAAAATGCTGTTCGTGAGGACGTTGGAGATGGAGATTATAGTTCCTTAGCTTGTATTCCTGCAAATGCTCATGGAAATGCTAAGCTTCTGATTAAAGATAATGGGATTATAGCTGGTATAGGATTTGCTAAAAAAGTATTCAATTATGTAGATCCTAATTTAGTTGTTGAAACATTATTAAATGATGGTGACTCCGTAAAGTTTGGAGATATTGCTTTCTATGTAAATGGACCAAAGCAATCTATATTAAAAGCTGAAAGGATTGTTTTAAATGCAATGCAAAGAATGAGTGCTATAGCAACAAAAACAAATTCCTACGTTGAAATATTAAAAGGAACTAATACTAAAATATTAGACACTCGTAAAACTACACCAGGCTTTAGGGCTTTGGAAAAATGGGCTGTAGCTATTGGAGGTGGAGTCAATCATAGATTTGCATTATATGACATGATAATGCTCAAGGATAATCATATTGATTTTGCAGGAGGTATTACGAAAGCTATAACAATGACTAAGGAGTTCCTAAAACAACAACAATTAAGCCTTCCTATTGTGGTTGAGGCTCGTGACTTAGATGAAATCACAGAAATATTAAAAAACAATGGAGTTCACCGAATTTTAATTGATAATTTTAACTACACAGATACCCAAAAAGCGATTGATTTAATTGGGGACCAGTGTTTAACTGAGTCTTCAGGTGGAATTGATGAAGTTACTCTCAGGCATTATGCAGAATGCGGAGTTAATTATATTTCGTGTGGTGCTTTGACTCATTCAGTTTCTAATATGGATCTTAGCCTCAAAGCTGTTTAATGAGTTCATCAATAAAAAAAAATATCGATAAAATTCCTATTGTAAATTGGATAACTAAAATTTTAAAGAGAATTAAGCTCCCTGGGTTCGAGGGATTTTCTTTATTTGACCTACTGGAGATGTATATTATTGGAATTTTTAATGGTGCTATTTCTATACGGGCAAGCGCAATTGCTTTTAGTTTTTTTACAGCTATATTTCCATTTTTGTTGTTTATTATAATCTTAATTCCGTACATTCCATTTGAATCTTTTAAATTTGATTTTTTAAACTTTTTAGATTCATTTTTGCCACCACATACTTCTGATTTTTTCAACGACAATATTTTTGAAAATATCAATAAAAAGCACACAGGGGGTCTTCTTTCTACTGTTTTTTTAATTTCGATGGTTTTAATGGCCAATGGAGTTAATGCAGTTTTTTCAGCTTTTGAAAATTCTTATCATCAACAAATTAATCGTCACTTTATTAAACAATATGTTTATGCTTTGGGAGTTGCCATTATTTTAGTTTTTATTCTAATTCTGACAGTTGTTGGTTTTGGATATGCTCAGATATACTTAATCCATCCAATTGTTGTAACATTTTCTACAGGAGATGCGTTGAGTGAATTATTTTGGATTACTAGAGCCAGATATTTCTTTTTTGTAATAATGATTTACGTAAGTATGGCTACTATTTATTATTTCGGAACCAAAGACGGTAAATTATCTAGTTTTTTTTCTGTAGGGGCATTTTTTACTACTTTTTTAATTCTATTATCATCATATTTGTTTAGTCTCTATATTGAGGATTTTTCTAATTATAATGAGTTATATGGCTCTATTGGTGGATTGTTAATTCTTTTAATTTATTTTTGGTTGAATGCCAATATTATTCTCTTAGGACATGAATTAAACGCGACTTTACAACTTTTAAAGAAAAAATGCGGTTAATAAATCTTGATTTTGTAGATGTTATATTGCCGTTATCCTTAGAACGTAACTATACTTATGCCATTACAGCTGCAGAGGCTAGGTTTATTAAACCAGGTTTTAGGGTTGCCGTCCCTTTTGGAAAACGCAATATCTATACTGCTGTAGTTTATAAATTACATCAACACCCACCCGCAGCTTATGAAGCAAAATCAATCCATAGCATATTAGATAAATCACCGGTTTTAAATTCTTTCCAATTCCAATTGTGGGAGTGGATTTCTAGTTATTATATGTGTACAATGGGAGAGGTTTTACGTGCTTCTTTGCCTAGTATTTTTTTGTTAGAAAGCGAAACATTAATTTCCTGGAACAAGTCAAGTGATTTTGACCCATCTTCTTTTTCTGATGATGAGTATTTAATTTATGAAGCATTGCAACAACAATCAAGCCTTAAAATTAATGAAATTAATACGGTTGTTAACAAAAAGAAATCATTTCCAATTTTACAGAGTTTAATTGACAAGAAGTCTATAGTTTTAGAACAAGAAGTGTTTGAGAAGTACAAACCTAAACTTATCAGATGTGTGAAAGTTCATTCAGATTATACCTCTCAAGATTCTTTGCAAGAATTACTCAAGACCTTAAATAGGTCTGAGAAACAACGTGAGCTTGTTATAAATTATTTTTCATTATCATCCCAAGATATACAGATAAAAGTATCAGAACTAAAAGCAAAAAGCAATGCTAGTTCTTCACAAATTAAAGCATTAATTGATAAGGGAATTTTTGAAGAATATTTTTTTCAAACCGATAGAGTTAAGTTTAATAATTCTAATTTAAACATTTCTAAATCTCTAAATAAGCACCAAGAATTAGCTTTAAATGAAATAAATACTTCTTTTGAAACACATGACATCAGTCTTCTACATGGTGTTACATCGTCTGGTAAAACAGAAATTTATGTAAAAAAAATAGAAGCTATAATTGCTCAAGGAAAACAGGTTCTTTATTTAGTGCCAGAAATTGCTTTAACATCTCAGCTTGTTCAACGATTGGAGCAGTACTTCGGAAATCAGATTGCAGTTTACCATTCAAGATATTCTCAAAACGAACGGCTAGAAGTTTGGAACCATGTTCTTAATAATTCAAGTTCTGCCAGGGTTGTAATAGGGGCACGTTCATCAGTTCTTTTGCCTTTTCAAGACTTAGGTCTAATTATTATTGACGAGGAGCATGAACAGTCATATAAGCAATTTGACCCAGCTCCACGTTACCACGCACGGGACACAGCAATCATATTAGCGAGAATATTTAAGGCTAAGACAATTTTAGGTTCAGCTACTCCTAGTATTGAAAGTTATTATAATGCCCAAAAGCAAAATAAGTATGGGTACATAGCCCTTAAACATCGTTTTAACAACGTTCTGATGCCAGAAATAGAATTGGTCGATTTAAAAGAAAAGTATAAGAAGAAGAAAATGATTAATCATTTTAGTGATCGACTAATCACTGAAATTAAAGAAACACTCCAGTTGGGTTCTCAGGTTATATTATTTCAAAACCGCAGGGGGTATTCTCCTGTAGTTTCTTGCAACACTTGTGGTCATACACCAGATTGTCCGAATTGTGATGTTAGTCTTACGTTTCATCAGTATAGAAATCAATTGAGGTGTCATTATTGTAGTTATATGATGTCCATGCAAACTTCCTGTGGGGCTTGTGGTGGATTAGAAATAAATAGTAAAGGTTTTGGTACTGAGCAAATTCAGGAAGAAATAGAGCTTTTATTTCCTAACGCTAAAGTAGCTAGAATGGATTTAGATACAACTCGTGGTAAACATAGTTATGATAGAATTATTTCTAGTTTTGAAAACAAAGAAGTTGATATTTTAGTTGGCACCCAAATGGTAACAAAGGGTTTAGATTTTAGATTCGTTAAGTTAGTAGGTGTCCTTAATGCTGACCAGTTAATTAATTTCCCAGACTTTAGAGCTCATGAACGAAGCTATCAGCTACTTCAACAGGTTTCTGGTCGTGCTGGTCGTACTGATGTTAGAGGCAAAGTGATTATTCAAACTTATAATCCACACCACGCTATACTTCAGCAAGTATCGATTAACGATTTTGAATCTATGTTTGCTGAGCAGCTAGAGGAAAGACGAATCTATAAATATCCACCATTTTGTCGCATAATTAAGTTTACACTTAAGCACAAAGACTATAATAAGGTAAATGATGGAGCAGAATGGTTAGCTATTAGTTTGCGTAGAGTCTTTGATGTTAATGTACTAGGACCAGAATTCCCTCCAGTTTCAAGGATAAGGAATCAATATCACAAAAATATTCTTCTTAAAATACCTCAAAACCATTCTTTACTAAAAACTAAGTCAGCCATAAATAAAATTAAAACAACATTTTTAAGTACTAAGGATTATAGAGGTGTGAGTGTAATTGTTAATGTAGACAATTATTGAAATTAAATATCTAAAGCTTGGCTAAGTTCTAATTTTCGTGTTCGACTTAAGGGAAGTTTTATTTTTTCAATTTCTACGTATTTACTGTCGTACCTCTCAACTTTTTTTAAATTTACAATATAGGACTTGTGAATTCTTAAAAAGAGTTTTTTTGGAAGCTCGTTTTCAAAAGCTTTCATAGTGGAAAGGATTACGTAACTTTTATCATTAGTTATTAACTTAACATAATCTCCTAGCGCTTCAATCCATTTAATTTCGTTTATATAGATTTTTCGTTTTTTCAAATTACTCTTAACGAAAATATGTTCACTATTTAGATCTTGGGGGTTATTATTTATTTCCAATTCTGACATAACCTTTAATATGGCCTTGTCAAATCTGTTTTTATCCACAGGCTTGGAGATAAAATCTGTAACGGAGTATTCATAAGCTTTAAATGCTTGTGATTCATCGTGTGAAGTAATTACAATTCTTGGAGTGGATATTTCTTTAGTGTTATTACAAAAATCTATTAAATCAAATCCATTTAAAACAGGAAAGTTAACTTCCATTACAATCAAATTTACATGATTAGTTTGTAAAAATTGTTTTGATTCGATAGCGGAAGAAAATTCACCAATAATTTTTAGTGAAGGGTTTTCATTAATAATATTCAAAGTTCCTAGTCTTTGAAGAGGGTCATTATCAATAATTACACAGTTTAAAGTCATATTGATTTGGTTTTAAGATGCTTAAAAAGCAATATTACAAAAAATAAATCGTTTAAAATCACAAAAATCGGTTAAACGAATCTAAAAATGAAGATTAATAATACCTTATAATGTTGTCTAAACAATAATTAATACTTATTTTTGCAGCCATTTTAAAACAAAAAATTACAAAATTTATGAATCATTACGAAACTGTTTTCATCTTGAATCCCGTTTTATCTGACACTCAGATAAAGGAAACAGTAAAGAAATACGAGAAATTACTCGTTTCTAAAGGAGCAAAGATGGTATCGAAAGAAGATTGGGGGCTGAAAAAATTAGCCTATCCGATTCAGAACAAAAAAAGTGGATTTTACCATTTATTTGAATTTACTGCTCCTGGAGAAGCTATTGGTCCCTTAGAAGTGGAGTTTAGACGTGACGAACGTTTTATGCGCTATCTAACGGTTACTTTAGATAAGCATGCAATATCATGGGCTGAAAGAAGAAGAGTTAAACTTAAAGAAAAAGCGTAATTATGTCTATAGAACAACAAGCCAAAGGTAAGAAAGATGGTGAAATCAGATATTTAACACCATTGAATATTGACACCAACAAAGCCAAAAAATATTGTCGTTTCAAAAAATCAGGTATCAAATATATTGATTATAAAGATCCAGATTTTTTAATAAAATTCGTAAACGAACAAGGTAAGTTATTACCTAGACGTTTAACTGGAACTTCACTAAAGTATCAAAGAAAAGTATCTGTTGCTGTGAAAAGAGCAAGACATTTAGCCTTGATGCCTTACGTAGCTGATTTATTGAAATAAAACTATTATAACTATGGAACTTATATTAAAACATGACGTAGAAGGATTGGGGTTTAAAGATGATGTTGTAACAGTTAAAAACGGTTATGGTAGAAATTTCTTAATTCCAGGTGGTAAAGCCATTCTTGCTACAGTATCTGCTAGAAAAGTATTAGCAGAAAATTTAAAACAACGTGCTTTTAAAGAGAAGAAAATCATTGATGAAGCACAAGCGATTGCAGATGCACTTAAAGGTTTAGATATTAAAATATCAGCTAAAGTTGGTACTGGAGATAAATTATTCGGATCTGTGAATAACATTGATTTAGCTGCCTCATTAGAAAAAGCTGGGCATGCTATTGATAAGAAGTTTATTAATGTCACTGGTGGTAATGTAAAGCGTTTAGGTAAGTACAACGCTAATATTCGTCTTCACAGAGATGTAGCAGTTGATCTGCCTTTCGAAATAATAGCAGCAAGCTAATCATTTTGTTAACAATACGTTAATAAATTATTTTTTAAAAAGCCTACACATATTTGTAGGCTTTTTTTTTTCTTGTAATTTTAAGTGATATTAACTAAACAAATTATAATCATGAAAAAATTACTAATATTTTTTATCTTTATTTTTACTTGCTCATTGTCATTTTCACAAGTTACAACATCAAGTATTAAGGGAGTTATTTCCGATGAAACCAATTCTGGTCTTCCAGGTGCTAACGTGGTGGTAGTCCACACACCTACTGGTACTACATACGGAGCAGCAACTGATATAGATGGAAGATTTAATCTAGTCAATCTTAGAGTTGGAGGGCCTTACACTGTTATGGTAAGCTACGTTGGATACAACGAGCAATCCTTCAATAATGTTGTTCTTACCTTAGGTAAAACAGAAGTTTTAAGCTTAGCTTTAACCCCTGACTCACAACAATTAGATGCTGTAGTTATTACAGCAAATAACACAAAAGGAGTTTTTGGTAGTGATCGAACTGGAGCAGAAACTAATGTTGGTCGTAAAGAATTAACAACACTTCCCACTATATCTAGATCTGCTTCTGACTTTACTCGTTTAGAGCCTACAGCTAGCAATGGTTCTTTTGGTGGACGTAATGATCAGTATAATAACTTTTCTTTAGACGGTGCTATTTTTAATAATCCATTTGGATTGGATGCAGCAACCCCTGGAGGACAAACTAATGCTCAGCCAGTTTCCTTAGACGCTATTGATCAAATTCAAGTATCTACTGCGCCATATGATGTTACACAATCTGGATTTACTGGAGCTTCAGTCAACGCAGTTACTAAAAGTGGTTCAAATGAATTTAAAGGAACTGTTTATGGTTTTTACAGAAACGAAGACATGACTGGCTCAAAGATTAAGGGAGAGGATATCTTCGTGCCTAGTTTAACACAAGAACAAACAGGATTCAGCGTTGGCGGTCCGATTATAAAAAACAAGTTATTCTTTTTCGCTAATTACGAAGAAGATAAAAGAACTGATTTAGGACAGTCTTGGTTACCTAACAGAGGAACAGGAGCGATAAATGAATCTGTTGTTCTAGAATCCGACTTAATGGCGGTTCAAGGGGCTTTGTCTGCTTTAGGATACGATACTGGTTCATATGAAGGTTTTACTCACGATGCTAACTCAAGTAAAGGTATTTTTAAATTGGATTGGAATGTTAATGATAATAACCAGTTAGCAATTATTTACAACTGGTTAGATGCGTCTAAAGATAAGCCAGCTCACCCAACAGCTTTAGGGTTTAGAGGGCCAAATGCTTCTACATTGCAGTTTGAAAATTCTGGTTATCAAATTAATAATAAGTTAAATTCACTTCAAGTTGAATTAAACTCAAGATTAGCTGGTAATGTGTCTAATAAAATGCAATTTGGTTATACAGTTTTTGAAGACTTTAGAAATCCAATGTCAACTCCAGCGCCAGCTATTACAATCCAAAATGGTCAAGGTCAAAACTATATTATAGCAGGGCATGAGCCATTTTCTATTAATAACGTGTTAGATCAAACAGTTTTACAGTTTTCAAATAATATGACTTTTACAAAAGCAAATCACACTTATACAGTTGGCTTTTCTTTTGAAAAATTTGAATTTGATAATTCATTTAATCTAGGAACCTTTGGTTATGGAAATGCTAATGGATATGTAGGTGCCTTCGGATCTTTTCCGTCAGTTGATTCTTTTTTAGAAGCCTCTAATAATGGTCTTATTTCAGAAGCATTAGCAAATGCACAAAATGTTCAAGATGCAGGGAATTGGGCATTGGCTGAAACAAATGTTGGCCAATTAGCTTTTTATCTTCAAGATGAATGGGATGTAAATGATAATTTCAAATTAACATACGGAGTTCGATTTGATAAACCTTTATTTTTTGATACAGCTGATAAAGCACAAGACGTAATTGATGGAACTACAGATTATTTTCCTGAGATTCCTTATGTAAATCCTAATACTGGTCAAGTTGAGCAATTGAGCAATACACAAATGCCCTCAAGTGATTGGTTAGTGTCCCCTCGAGTTGGATTCAACTACGATGTAAATGGAGACAGCACTTTTCAACTAAGAGGTGGGTCAGGTTTATTCACCGGTCGTTTTCCTTTTGTATGGTTAGGAAACCAAGTTGGAAACCCAAACTTCTGGTTTCAACAAAATGTGGATCCCGATTATAAATTTCCACAAGTATGGAGAACCAACTTAGGAATTGATCACAAGTATGACAATGGATTAATTGTAACGGCTGATCTGTCTTACACTAAAGACTTTAACGGAGCGCATGTTCAAAACTGGGGATTAACACCTCCCTCAGGAACTTTACAAGGAGTTGATTCTAGGCCAATTTATACGTCCGCTGACCATGTTGTAGGTGCTTTTGGAAGTCAAGCTAACGCATATGTCTTTACAAATTCTGACAAAGGGCGTATTTGGAATGCCTCTTTGAAAGCTCAAAAAACATTTAATAATGGTTTATACGCCATGTTAGCTTACAGCTATTTAGATTCAAAAGATGTTAATTCCATTGAAGCTGAAATTACAGGAGATGCGTTTGCATTTAACCCAGTTGTTGGTGATGCTAACGCAGATGAATTATCTTACTCTAGGTATGGAGATACACACCGAATTATTGGTGTTTTGAGTAAAAATTGGACTTACGGGTCTAGCGATCAGTGGTCAACATCAATTTCTTCTTTCTTTGAAATCTCTCAAGGTGGACGTTTTAGTTACACTTACGGAGGAGATATTAATGGAGATGGAAATGGTGGTAATGATTTAATTTATGTTCCTACATCTAGTGAAGTCAATCAAATGAACTTTTCTGGAGCTGGTGAAGCTGCTGCTTATGATGCATTTATAGCACAAGACGATTATTTGAGTGGACGAAGAGGGGATTATGCTGAACGTTATGGAGCAGTTAGTCCATGGACTACTAGAGTTGATTTAAAGCTTTTACAAGACTATAAGATCAAAGTTTCGGAAAATAAAACAAATACGATCCAATTCAGTATAGATATTCTTAACGCTGGTAACATGGTTAATTCTAATTGGGGACTAGTACAACAACCTAATAGTGTTCAACCTATAGGGGTTAGTGTTGACGCAACTGGTACTCCTAGTTATTCGTTTAACGCTAACCAAACAGAATCGTTTGGATATGATTCAAGTTTGGCATCTAGATGGCAAATGCAATTTGGATTACGCTATATCTTCTAGTATTAATTCAATGTAATTTTATAAATTTGCGCCCTATTATCAGGGCGCATTTTTTTTAACTATAATTAAAGATGAAATATACACGATTAACCAAAGAACAGTTTGAAGAGTTAAATCAAGAATTTATTAATTTTTTAGCTACACAGTCTATAACTGCTAAAGAATGGAAAGAAATTAAGAAACAAAAACCAGCTGTAGCTGAAGAAGAACTAGATATTTTCAGTGACTTGGTTTGGGAAGGTGTGTTATCAAAAGTGGACTATTTAGAAAATATTGCGCCACAGCATATGTATCTTTTTAGTGCAGGTAAAACCCAGTTAAGACTGATTGGACTAAAAATTAAACGACAAGAAATAGATCTCACCACAAAAGATGGATTTGCTTGGCTTAGAGAAAACTTAATGTCCGACGAAGTAGAGCTTTTTAATGCCGAAAAATCTATAGAAACGGATAAAAACATAAAAATATTTGAATTAATCAAGCAAGGATCTACCATTACTAAAGGTGAACTTTTTAAGTATTTTGAGGATCTAATTGGATAGGTTCATAAAAAGAAAGATATTTGTAATTAAAGCAATATTATGGTGTCCAAACCACGCATATCTAAAGGGACGAGAGATTTTTCTCCAAAGCAGTTAGCAAATCGCGACTACATTTTTAGTACCATAAAATCAAACTTTAAGAAATTTGGATTTCAACCTATCGAAACCCCTAGTTTTGAGTTATCTGAAACTTTGTTAGGAAAGTATGGTGAAGAAGGGGATCGTTTAATTTTTAAGATTTTAAACTCAGGAGATAAAGTAAAAAAAGTAGATTTACAAGCGCTTGAAGAAGGCAATCTTTCCGGGTTTTCGAATTCACTTACAGAAAAAGCATTGCGATACGACTTAACTGTTCCTTTTGCACGTTATGTAGCCCAATATCAAAATGACATCATATTTCCTTTTAAAAGATACCAAATTCAACCTGTTTGGCGAGCTGACCGTCCTCAAAAAGGACGTTTTCAAGAATTTTATCAGTGTGATGCCGACGTTGTTGGGTCAAAGTCTTTGTGGCAAGAAGTTGAATTTATTCAACTTTATGATGACGTGTTTTCAGACTTAAAACTTGAAGGGATTACTATAAAAATAAATAACAGAAAAATATTAGCAGGCATTGCAGAACTGATTGGCGCTCAAGATAAGCTTATCGATTTTACAGTGGCATTGGATAAACTTGATAAAATTGGTGAGGTTAAAGTTAAAGAAGAAATGCTCAACAAAGGAATTCCTGCTGAAGGAATTTCTAAATTACAGCCCTTATTTAATTTGAGTGGTACTATTACTGAGCAACTTCAATCGCTAAAAAGTATTTTAAACTCTTCTGTTGAAGGAATTAAAGGAGTTGAAGAACTAGAGTTTATAGCTTCTTCAGTGGCTTCTATGGGTCTCAAAACAGCGTTTTTACAAATGGATGTGACTCTGGCTAGAGGTCTTAACTATTATACTGGGGCTATATTTGAAGTTTCTGCACCAAAATCTGTACAAATGGGTTCTATTGGTGGGGGAGGACGTTACGATGATCTTACTGGTATTTTTGGACTTAAAGATGTTAGTGGTGTTGGAATTAGTTTTGGCTTAGATCGAATTTATTTAGTTTTACAGGAGCTCAATTTATTTCCTTCAAACAAGACAGAATCTACTAAAGTTCTCTTTACTAATTTCGGAAATGAAGAGAGTTTATATTGTTTGAAAGCAATCACACTTTTAAGGTCCAAATCAATTGCTGCAGAACTATACCCTGACTCCGTAAAGTTGAAAAAACAAATGGTGTATTGTAATAAGAGGGGAATTCCTTATGTGGTCATGGTTGGTGCATCAGAAATAGCGCAAAACAATTACTTGTTTAAAGATATGGCATCGGGTGAGCAACAGCTGTTATCTTTGGAACAACTCGCAGAAAAAGTTTCTTAAATTATATAAAAAAAACCCTTGAAATTTTCAAGAGTTTTTTTGTAGCGAGAGCGGGGCACGATCCCGCGACCTCCGGGTTATGAATCCGACGCTCTAACCAGCTGAGCTACCTCGCCTTAATTAGATGGCTGCAAATATAAAAACAAAATAACTCCTCACAAATTAATCATCCTATAAAAAAAATTAAAATTTTTTAAAAAAAATAACCAATTAATGTATATATTGAATTTTAAAATATAATATTCAAGATGAGCGATAAAATTAAGTTCGAGTTAGAATTCCCTATTCAAGCATCTTCTCAATTGTTATTTCAATATATTTCAACTCCCTCAGGTCTTTCTGAATGGTTTGCTGATAATGTTAATTTAAGGGGAGAGTTGTTTACTTTTATTTGGGACGATTCTGAAGAACAAGCTAAACTATTGACTAAAAAGAATGGTGAGCGTGTAAAATTCAAATGGTTAGATGATGATACTAATTCATATTTTGAAATCAGAATTCAAGTTGATGGAATAACAAAAGATGTATCACTTATGGTAACTGATTTTGCGGAAGAAGACGAGGTAGAAGAGACTAAGATGTTATGGGATAATCAAATATCCGACCTTAAAAAAGTCTTAGGGTCATCCTAGAAAAGACATTTATTTTTGAACTATATTTGTCCTGTTTTTCAGGACTTTTTTATGATTAATATCAACGGACATTTAAATTCATCTTTAGAAGCTTCTGTGCCAGTACTTAATAGAGGGTTGGCGTACGGAGATGCTCTATTTGAAACGATTAAAACTTTAAATGGGAGAATATTGTTCTGGGAAGATCATTATTTTCGTCTTATGGCTTCCATGCGTTTACTTAGAATGGAAATTCCAATGAGATTTACTCCCGAATTTTTGGAGTCTCAAATAATTGATTTACTTTCTTTTAATGAATCAGATTCAAATTCATTCCGAGTTAAGCTAACAGTATTTAGAAAACATGGGGGGTTTTATACCCCAGAAACAAATGACATTAATTATTTGATTACTGCAGATTCTCTAGAATCAGATTTATATCTATTAAATTCATCTAAATATAAAATTGAGTTGTATAAGGACTTTTATGTGAATCCTGGATTATTATCTACATTAAAAACAAACAATAAGATACTTAATGTCCTAGGTAGTATTTATGCTAAAGAAAATCAATACGACAATTGTTTATTGCTCAATTCAAATAAAAGTATAGTAGAGGCTCTTAATGGTAATCTCTTTTTAGTAAAAGATTGTATTATCAAAACCCCTCCATTATCAGATGGTTGTCTTAAAGGAGTAATGCGCAAACAAGTTATAGAAATTTTTAAGAAATCTCCTGATTACGAATTTATTGAAGACACTATTTCACCATTTGAATTACAAAAGGCTGATGAATTATTTATTACTAATGTAGTTCATGGGATACAGCCTATTACAATCTACCGAAAAAAGTCTTACACTACAACAGTCAGTCAAAATCTTTTAGCAAAGTTGAATATGTCGTTAAGGTTATCCTAGTTACAAGACGGGTTTTCAGGGGCATTAGACCAAATACTATAATCTCCTCCAAGCTCGAGCATTTGTTCCTTCCAAAAATTATTATTTACCTTTTCAATTATTTGTTTGTTATACATATTTTTAGAAAGTATCCATGTATTGGAACGTAACTCAGAACTTAGCTGGTTGTTTTCCCAACCAGAGTATCCTAGAAAAAATCGTATATCAAATGGATTCAATTGTCTATTTATAATCAATTCGGTTACTTTTTGGAAATTACCACCCCAGTACAATCCATCAGCAATTTCTATACTATTTGGAATAAGTTCAGGAGTTTTATGTATATAATAAAGATTGTCTTGTTCTACCGGTCCACCATTATAGACTTCAAAAGGGATTTTAATTTCTGGTATTAGATCTTGAAGGGTAAAATTTAATGGCTTATTTAAAATAAATCCGATTGAGCCTTCTGAGTTGTGGTCGGCGATTAGAATTATAGATCTATTAAAAGACAGATCACCAATTATTGAAGGTTCTGCAATTAATAAGTGACCCTTTTTTAAGTTTATATTTGACATATATGATCAAACTATTCAAACTAAATATAATAAATAAATCTTGATTTTCTGTTGTTACTATTTTTTTTGATTCAAATAATTGATTAACTGTGGGCTTACTTTAAATTTTAATGTATTTTTTGAAGGAATATTTAATGATTCATTTGTTCTAGGGTTACGTCCAACACGAGCAGCTCTTTTGTACACTGTCCAACTACCAAGTCCTTTAAGACTTATCCGCTCACCTTTTTTAAGAGATAGTATAATGCTTTCAGATAATGCCTCCAGTGCTTTGTTGGCAGATTTTCTAGAAATACCAGCATTTAAAGCCATGTTATCAATAAGTTCGTTTTTTGTCATTTTTATAGTTTAAAGCATTTTTGCATTTTCATGAAATGTGAAGCCGTTTAAAAAAGAAGTAGTATCCATTTGACGTTTTCCTGGAAATTTAAAGTTTATTAATTCAATATAGCCTTCTGTTACAGCTATTTTAATCGATTTTTTGGTAATTATTAGTTTGCCTATTTGAAAATTATGTTTAACTAAGTGCTTTTGAACCTTGTAGATCTTTATATTAAATTGTTTATTTCCATTAGACAAAAGCCCCCATGCTGCTGGGTAGGGATTAAGTCCTCTAACTTTATTATAGATAGATTCTACACTAGAATTCCAGTTAATTTTACAATTGTCTTTATTTAGTTTATGTGCTGTTTTTGTTTTCTCAGTTGATTGTGCATGCGTTTTTACAGAACAAAATTCTATCTGTTCGATAGTCTTAATGACGAGCTTAGTTCCAAGTTTCATTAATTTATCATGCAAGCTTCCTGCATTTTCTGAAGGATTAATCATTATTTGTGATTGTAAAATAATTTCTCCTGTATCAATTTTTTCGTCAATAAAAAAAGTAGTTACTCCTGATTTTTTTTCACCGTTAATAATAGCCCAATTTATTGGAGCTGCTCCTCTATAGTCAGGAAGTAAAGATGCGTGTAGGTTAAATGTTCCAAGTTTTGGCATTTGCCATACCTTTTTTGGAAGCATCCTAAATGCTACTACAATTTGTAAATTGGCATTCAGATTTTCTAAATTACTTAAAAAAGTTTCATCTTTCAAATTTGTTGGCTGCAAGGTGTTGAGATTCTTAGATTGTGAAAATAATTTAACGGCAGATTTATGAATTTTTTGCCCTCTTCCTGCTGGGCGATCAGGTGCTGTTATAACCCCTACAACTTTATAATTTGCAAGTAAAATTCCTTCTAGAATAGTGACTGCAAACTCAGGTGTGCCCATGAATACAATACGGATATCATGTTTTTTCATAAAGTTTTAAGTTTGTATATTTTTTCAGTTATGGTATTTAATCTTTTTTATTCCATTAAATGTGTTCAATATCTTAACTAAATTATACACTTCAAAAGTAGTTAATACTTCATTTTATTAGACGATAACTATTATTTATTTCTGTTTTTAGTTTGTTTACTTTCTAAGCAACTTGAACATATACCACATATTGAAGAATTTGTTTCATCAAAATAGGAAAGTAATTTATGACTCTTGCAAATGCCGTCATTTTTTATATAATTCAATACAGATTGAATTTGTTTTCTTTTTAGGACTTGCTGTTGTTTTATTATTTTGGAAATCCTATTAATAGTTTTATCATCTTCTCTAGGTTCGATAAATGTAATTTTAGCATCTGTTTTTGAAGACTCAAACTGTATAATATCTAATTGTTTTAACTGGGTCAATAACTCGATAATTTTTTTTTCAGAAAGCTTAGTTTTATTTATAATTTCTTGAAGCGATATTTCTACTGTATGATTAAATATACCTTCATGACTCCTTAAAATAACTTTAATTACAAGCGCTTGTTTAGGGTGATTTTCTAGATAGTTAAATAAAGCATTATTTTTAATAAGAACTTTCACAAAAGCAGAATTTTTAAGTTTTTCTTCTAAAGAGATGATACTTGTTCGATCTAGAACTTTAAGTGCATTATAGGTTAACATAGATGGGAAATTATAGGAGCTACAAAATAACTTAAAGTTAAAGTTATGAACTGAGTCGACTCCTTCACCATATGAAATTTGGAAGTAATTGCATATTCTTTTATAAACCTTTTTTAAAAAGTTAATGTTTGGTAATAAATTAACTTGTTCTTTCTCAGATTTAATTTCATCAGAATTATTGCTAAGGATCACAGCATATGCTTTATCTCCATTTCTTCCTGCTCTGCCCGCCTCTTGATAATAACTTTCTAAACTTTCTGGAAGATAGTGGTGAATTACAGTTTGAACATTTGATTTGTCAATGCCCATCCCAAATGCATTGGTAGTCACCATCACTTGGTTTTTGTTAGAGACCCAGTGATTAAATTGAGTTTCTTTTTCTTTAATATTCAATCCGCCATGATAATAACTGCTTGAAATCCCGATTTTGTTCAAATAACCTGAAATTTCTAAAGTTGTTTTTCGATTTTTAACATATATAATCGAGGTTCCTGAATATTTTTTTAGGACTTGAACAGTCTTTTTTAGCTTATCATGACACTCCAGATTTAAGTAGGCTAAGTTTGAACGTTTAAAAGAAGTCTTAAAAATTTTCGGAGATATACAGTCTAATTGATCACTGATGTCATCAACTACTTTTGAAGTCGCTGATGCAGTTAGTCCAATAACATTTACTGTAGGATGGATTTTTCTTAGTAATTTTATGTCTCTATATGCGGGTCTAAAATCATGTCCCCATTGGCTGATACAGTGTGCTTCATCTACAGCTATAAGGTTGACATTCATTTGCTTAATTCGTTGTTGAACCAAATCTTGTTGCAGTCGTTCCGGCGATAAATATAGAAATTTATAATTTCCAAAAATACAGTTATCTAACATCCTATCTAAATCACTATGGCTAAATCCACTGGTTAAAGCCATAGATTTTATTCCTTTTGAGTTTAGGTTGTTAACTTGGTCATGCATTAAGGCAACTAGCGGGGATATAACTATACATATTCCTTTTCTTATCATGGCAGGTATCTGAAAGCAAATTGATTTCCCACCACCAGTTGGTAATAGTGCTATACAGTCCTCATTAGACAACACAGCTTCAATAATAGCTTCTTGCTGAGGTTTAAACTCAGAGAAATTCCAATAATGTTCCAATAGTTCAATTGGATACTTCATGCTTGTTTTGATAAATAGTTTACAATAAAATCTATTCGTTCTTTGACGGTTCCAAAAGGAGTTTCAATAATTGTGTATCCAAATTTAGTATAAGACTTCACTAGGTATTCATGTATTACAACAGCTTGTTTAAAGGTTTCATATCGTTCGTTGTCTTGTTTGTAAATTGCTTTCCATGGTTTCAAAATGAAAACATAGTCATATTTGTGTTGAATGCAAACTGTTTTAAAGATTTCTGGGTAACTACTTCCCAAATAATCTAAATAAGCTATAACATCAGGAAGTCCTCGGTCAAAAAACACAAGGTCTTGTTTTAAATCGTTCGCTTGTGTAAACTGATTTTGTCGTCCCAACAACAACTGTTGACTAAATAATAAGGGATCCTTTAAAAAAAGTTGGTCTATACCATTGTCTTGCGCATCTATGGTTACTTGCCTGGAAATCTCTTCCATACAATAATAGCCGCTAGACTTTAGAGCGTTAATTAAAGTAGTTTTTCCTGTGCTAGGCCCTCCAATAAGTGCTATTTTTCGAGTCTTCAATTTTTGATTTTTTTAATACTTGTAAAATTCGTGATTTAAAAGGGAAATAAAAAATGAGATATAATGTATATTTGTATTGTTAGAGTTAAAATAATGGAAACACCTTCTAAAGCAGAAATATTTTATTTAGACTTGAAAGAAAAGCTATATGATACAGCTAGCTGGCCTTCAGTGTATTTATATAAATTTATTATTGAATCAAACCCATCCAAAGAAAATACTTTAGAAAATATTTTTGACAATATTGAAGCTGTTATAAAAAAAACAACATCAAAAAACGGAAAATATGTAAGTATTTCTGTCAATGTACTTATGAATACTCCAGAAGCTGTAATTGAAAAATATAAAGAAGTTGGACGTTTAGTTGACGGAGTTATTTCTCTTTAATTTTTGTATAACTAAGCATACAATTAATTTCTCTCATACACACACAATTTTTTTGTACTTTGCAAAGACTTAATTTTTAAATATTATCGCCAACATGACAGCGTTAACAGATCAACTACAATACAATACTGAACGTGAGCACTTAATTATCCCAGAATATGGAAGACATTTACAAAAAATGATCAATCATGCTGTAGCTCAGGAATCTAAGGAAGAACGTAACCGATTAGCAAAAGCAATTATTTCAATAATGGGAAATATGCAACCTCATTTACGAGATGTTCCTGATTTTCAACATAAGCTTTGGGATCAGCTTTTTATAATGTCTGATTTAAAGTTAGATGCTGATTCTCCCTTCGAAATTCCAACAGAAGAAATGCTTAATGTTCGTCCAGAGCCTTTAAAGTATCCACAAAATTTCCCAAAGTATCGTTTTTATGGTAATAATATAAAAACAATGATTGACGTTGCTAATACATGGGAACAAGGGGAAATGAAAGAGGCCTTGCAATATACTATCGCAAATCACATGAAAAAATCTTTCTTGAACTGGAATAAAGATACAGTTGAAGATTCTGTCATTTTTGGACATCTATTTGAGCTTTCAGATGGTAAGATTGATTTACGAGGTAGTAAAGAAGATTTAAGTGATTCTACAAGCTTACTAAAAACACAACGCAAGTTTACTACTCATAAAAAGCCCCAGAAAAAGACAAATCATCATAGAAATCGCAAGCGTTACTAATTTTGTTTAATATTTAAATAAACACAACATTGAAAACTTTTAAAATTGAAGGTGGTCACCAATTGAAAGGTTCAATACAGCCCCAAGGTGCTAAAAATGAAGCGCTACAAATATTGTGCGCTGTTCTATTGTCTCCTGAAAAAATTACGATTCATAATATTCCTGAAATCATTGACGTAAATAAACTGATTGTCTTACTTGGGAAGTTAGGTGTGAAAGTTAATAAGTTGGGTAATGGAAGCTATTCTTTTCAGGCTGATGAAATTAATTTAGATTATTTAGAAACAGAAGCTTTTAAAGTTGAAGGTCGCGGACTTAGAGGATCTATCATGATAGTTGGCCCTCTTTTGGCTCGCTTTGGTAAAGGATATATACCGAAGCCTGGAGGAGATAAGATAGGAAGAAGACGTTTAGACACACATTTCGAGGGCTTTATTAAGCTAGGAGCGAACTTCAGATACAACCGTGAGGATCATTTTTATGGAGTAGAAGCTAAGGAATTGAAAGGTACTTATATGTTATTAGATGAGGCTTCCGTTACAGGAACTGCTAACATAGTAATGGCTGCTGTCCTTGCAACTGGTACGACTACAATTTATAATGCTGCTTGTGAGCCATATTTACAACAGCTTTGTAAAATGTTGAACAGGATGGGAGCTAAAATTTCTGGTATTAGTTCTAATATGCTAACAATAGAAGGGGTTAAAAACCTTAGTGGTACAGAGCATACTATGTTGCCTGACATGATTGAAATTGGTAGTTGGATAGGACTAGCAGCTATGACAAAAAGTGAATTAACTATCAAGAATGTAAGTTGGGACAACTTAGGAGTTATTCCTAATGTATTCCGTAAATTAGGAATTACATTAGAACGTAAAGGAGATGATATTTTTATTCCAGAACATACTAACGGATACGAAGTTCAAAATTATATAGATGGTTCAATTTTAACTATTTCTGATGCCCCTTGGCCAGGGTTTACCCCAGATTTATTAAGCATTATTTTAGTAGTAGCCACTCAAGCAAGAGGGAGTGTTTTGGTCCATCAAAAAATGTTTGAAAGCCGCCTGTTTTTTGTCGATAAATTAATTGATATGGGAGCTAAAATAATCTTGTGTGATCCACACCGTGCTTCTGTAATTGGTCATGACTTTAAATCTACTTTGAAATCTACAACTATGACTTCTCCAGATATTAGAGCAGGAGTTTCGTTATTAATTGCAGCTCTTTCTGCTAATGGAACTTCAACTATTCATAATATTGAACAGATTGATAGAGGATATGAAAATATTGATGACCGTTTACGTGCTATTGGTGCTAAGATAGAGCGGATTGATCTATGAGGTTAGAAAACGAACTTAAATCAAGAAGTCTTAACTCCTGTGAGTTGTGTAAGACAACAGAGAAATTAAAAATATACACCCTTCAACCCTCAAGAGGGATCAACTTATCTGATAGTATCTATGCCTGTAGTATCTGTATTTCTCAGATTGAAAACTCTAGTTTAATTTCTCCTAACCACTGGAGATGTATTAATGAGAGTATGTGGAGCGAATTTTCTGCTGTTAAAGTGATTTCGTGGCGGATGCTTAACCGAACAATATCTTCTGGATGGTCACAAGGTTTATTAGATATGATGTATTTAAGTTCCGATGATTTAGAGTGGGCAAAGGCACTTGGTGATGGGGTCGAAGATGATATTAAATTAATTCACAGAGATGTAAACGGAGTTATCCTAAAATCAGGCGACAGTGTAGTATTAGTTAAAGACTTAAAAGTTAAGGGGTCCAGTATGACAGCTAAACAAGGAGTTGCAATTAGAAGGATATCTTTGGATCACGAAAATGATAATTATATAGAAGGTAAGATTTGTGGACAAAATATCGTGATAATCACTAAGTACGTAAAAAAAATATAATCATTTGCCCAGAGCTTCTTTGTATGTTTTAAGGCATCGATCTCTAGCGAATTTATGATCAACCATTGGCTCAGCATAGGTTAACTCTTGGTATTCAGGCACCCATTTTTTTATATATAAATGATCTTTATCAAAGTTTTTAACCTGAGTTGTAGGATTAAAAATCCTAAAATACGGAGCTGCATCAACTCCACAACCAGCTACCCATTGCCAATTACTAACATTGCTAGAAAGTTCAAAATCATGGAGTTTTTCAGCAAAATAAGCCTCTCCCCAACGCCAATCAATCAGAAGGTGCTTGCACAAGAAACTTCCAACTAGCATGCGTACACGATTGTGCATGAATCCAGTTTTATTTAATTCTCTCATACCTGCATCTACAAGTGGATAACCTGTATTACCACCACACCATTTTTGAAATTCTGTAGGATCATTACGCCATTTAATTGCATCGTATTGAGGTTTAAAACTTTGCGTAATTATATGTGGAAAATGCCATAAAATCTGCATAAAAAACTCACGCCATATTAATTCTTTTAAAAAAACCGTGTTTTCAAATTGAATAGCTTTAGAAACTATTTGACGAACACTTACAGATCCGAACCTTAAGTGGGGGCCTAGTTTTGAAGTACCTCTCACGGCTGGAAAGTTTCGTGTAGCCTCATAATTTTTTATAATACTACTATCGATATCAAACATTGCCACTTTTATCGGATTTGGCTCAAAGCCCAAGTCCATCAGTTCAACCCAGTTGTGACTTTTAGTTTCATAGCAGTTATGAAGTAAATCTTCTGACTTATAAGCGTTACAATGATTTGTATCAAATGCAGCAAGCCATTTTTTTGAATAAGGAGTATAAACTTTATAAGGAAGCCCATCATCTTTAGTGATTTGATTGCGTTCAAAAATAACCTGGTCCTTGTAGGATTTAAATGAAATTGATTTCTCTTTCAATAGTTCACAAATGGATTGATCTCTTGAAATTGCATATGGTTCATAATCGTGATTGCAATAGACAGAAGTAATCTCATATTCACTAATTATTTCAGTAAACACAGCTTCAGTAGTTCCACTATATACCGCTAGTTGGCTTCCGTGAGATTTCAAAGTTTTATTTATTTCAGTAAGTTGCTTGAGGATAAATTCAATTCTAGCATCTTGCTTAGGTAAGGAGTCAAGAATCTGTTGATCAAAAATAAAAATAGGAAGTACAGAGTCATTGTGTTTCAAGGCCTCATATAATCCGTGATTATCATGAAGTCTTAAATCTCTTCTAAACCAAAAAAGTGTAATTTTTGAATTCATATTAGTATTCTCCAAATAATTCGGTTAATTTTTTCTGTCTGTATGCGAAAATCTCTTCTAACTTTGGTTTTACAATAAAGGGGTGTAGAAGTTGGCCTAGCCAACCCATAGGGACTTTATAGTCAATGATATCCTCCATTTCGACACCCCCATCAATCGCCTTAATGAAATGCTTGTGGTGCCATAACGCATAGGGACCATAGCGTTGTTCATCAACAAAATAGTGTTGATCTTTTACCTGAGTAATTTCAGTAACCCATTTAGTTTTGATTCCTAAAATAGGCGTTACAATATATTGTATAATTTGACCTGGATACATTGGGCGATCTGACCCTGATAAAATATCAAAACTCATGTATTCTGGAGTAATTATTTTTAGGTTTTCAGGATTTGATAAAAACGACCAAGCATTTTCGACACTTATTGGAAAGTTTTGTTTCTTGTGTAGTCTATAAATCTTCATTTTAATTGTATAAAGCGATGTAAAAGTTTAATGAACTAGCTAGGACTAGCCATATGCAATAGGGTAATGCGAAGAATCTTTTGTTTTTAAGTTGATAACTGTACGCTAATAAGAAATAAAACATTAAAAAGGTTAAAAAAAGTATGTTTAATAAACCTATAATTATGTAGTGTTGATTGAAAAACAGAAAATTCCATAACACATTGAGCACAAACTGAATACTAAAGAGTATTAAGACTTTCTTGGACTTGTCTACTTGAACCAAATATGCCATGAATGCAGAAAAAAGCAACATTATACTACTCCAAGCGATACCAAATACCCATCCGGGGGGTGTCCACGGAGCCTGATTAAGATTTTTATACCACAATGTTCTTGGACCATCATTCATTAATAAGCTTCCAATTGCCAAAGCACTAAAATTTATAATAATGAATAAAATGAAATTTTTGTAAAATTTCATTTAGTTATTTAGTAAATCTATTTCATCCAATAACTTTTGTGCTTCAGCATATTTTGAGTCACTCGCTGATCGATTTGTTGTTGAAAGGTCGTGCCACTCAGACATTAATTTTTTGTAACGATCCTGAAGTTTTTCTATTGCAGTCTTTTTCTTAAATATTCCAAACATAACTTATTTTAATTGACGGGTTATTTTACTGCTTAAAGGTTTGGTTATTGAGTAAAAATAATCTAAAAATTTTCCATTTCCATTTACTAGGTATTTATGAAAATTCCACTTGACTGACGTATTTTCAACTCCATTTAAATCCTTATCAGTTAACCATTTATATAATGGGTGTTGGTTCTTACCTTTCACATCTACTTTTTCAGTAATTAAAAAAGTAACTCCATAATTTTTCTTACAAAATGTCTGTATGGCTTGAGATGTTCCAGGTTCTTGTCCACCAAATTGATTACAGGGAACGCCAATTACCATCAGTTTATCCTGGTAGCTGTCATATAGTTTTTGGAGATCCTCATATTGCCCTGTAAAACCGCATTCGGAAGCAACATTTACAAACAATATATATTTCCCTCTGTAAGTGTTTAAGTCGATAGGAACTCCATCGATAGTGTTAATCTTAATATTGTATATGGATGACATGTTTTCTTCAGGTTTTATTTTTGAAATAGAAGTGAATAAAAAAAGTGAAATAGTTAATAAAGCTAAAGTTAGAACAGCAACTTGGGTAGCACTAATTTTTTTTAATTTCATGGTTTAAAGTTTTAGAGATACAATCCCACAATCTAGATTAAATACTTGTCCAGAAATTGACTTAGATAAATCAGATAAAAGATATGTTGCCATAGCCGCTACTTCGTTAGGTTTTAAATATTTTTTTAATGGGTGTCTTTGAATAGTACTTTCCACCATACGATCATTTCTGAGAAATTTTGCTGCTAGATCAGTATCGGTAATTGTTGGTGCTATAGCATTTACTCGGATTTTAGTTGCTAGTTCTGCAGCAATTGATTTAGTTAATCCTTCAATAGCTGATTTTGCAGTTGCTACACTAGCGTGAAATGGCATTCCTAATTTTGTAGCTACAGTACTGAATAGCACAATTGATGCAGAGTCACTTTGCAACAAAGTTTTAGTATAAGTTTGGATTGCTTTAATAGCTCCAATTACATTTATTTCAAAATCTGCTCTGAAATCATCTAAACTTAGTCTGTTGAAGGGTTTGAGGTTAATACTACCGGGGCAGTAAATTAATCCGTCAGCAGCTTCTATTTGAGGCAACTCATCTTTCAATATATCACAGTTGTGATGCGTAAGGTTTTCATGTCTAAGTTCAGGAGTTGACCTACTAATATTGATAATCTGGTGATTAGAAATTAAACTTTCGATAATTGCACTTCCAATTCCTTTGGAACCGCCAATGATAATAATTTTTCTCATGCTGTAAGGGGACGTCCTTTCAAACGTTTTTCAATTTTTTGTTTAATAACTGTTAATCGCTTCATTAGGTCCATTAATTCTGGTTTTTTATCAATTTTATAAATTTCATTTACCCCTAAAATTAAACTTTTAACTTCTCTTGATGCTTCAATTCGTTCGCTCGTAGTTTTGAAGGTGACGGGCTTTAATTCAAATGCTTCTGCTTGTTTGACAATATCCATAATTATTGTTTTAAATAGTTTTGTAGTTCAGCAATTTTTGCTGAGGTATTAAAAGTGCCACCATAAAACGCAGTCACTGTAGCTGAGGTATCATCTTGAATGCCTCTTGACGAAACACAAAGATGTTTGGCGTCAATAATTACGGCAACGTTTTGAGTGCCTAATATAAATTTTAATTCTTCTGCAATTTGATTAGTAAGCCTTTCTTGTACTTGAGGTCTTTTAGCATAGTACTGAACAATGCGGTTTAATTTTGAAAGTCCGATAACTTTTCCTGAGGATATGTAGGCTATGTGTGCTTTTCCAATTATTGGTACAAAATGATGTTCACAGTTTGAATAAAAAGTAATTTCTTTTTCCACTAACATTTGATTGTATTGATATTTATTGTCAAACAATGCAACTTTAGGTTTATTGTTAGGGTTCAAGCCTGAAAAAATTTCATCAATGTACATTTTTGCAACACGATCAGGAGTTCCTTTAAGAGAGTCGTCATTTAGATCTAATCCCATAACATCCATAATTTCTTCAAACAAAATTGAAATTTTAGATTTCTTTTCTTCGTCAGTAAGTTTAAAAGCATCTTTTTTCATTGGTGTTTCTAAACCAGTAAAAAGGTGATCATCACCAATTTCATGAACAGAAAGCTCATTTATTTCTTTTATATTTTTATTAGTTAATTTATTATCCATGTTGTATTTAACGCTTTGAAATTTTATTGTGAGTTATTTGACGCTGTCTGGTACATTTAAATCTACCAGATTCAAAAGGTCTAAGTTTTTGATGTTTTGTTTTTCTTCCTTGGACTCGTGCACGCCATAAACGAAAACTTTTAGGTTTCATGTAAGTACGCATCATTCTAATTACTTCTTGCTCATTGATTTTGAATTGGTGTTCAATGGCTTCAAAAGTAGTTCGGTCTTCCCATGCCATTTCTATAATTCTATCTATTTCTATAGTATTAAAATTCATGAAGAAGGAAGTTTAAATTGTTCATCACACTTTATTTTTTCATTTAGCAGCGAAGAAAGAAAAACTTTATTTTCATAAAAATTTTTAGATTTTTCAAATTGAATAAACTTTCCTTGAGCATGAATACTAAAGCTATTTGTTTTGTAAATAACTAAATGATAAAATGGAATTGCCCAAGTGTAATTTCTTAGGCCTTTGGTGATATGTATTAGAATCCCTTTTTTTCTCAATTCTATATTTGCGTAGTTGATATCAGAAATTGTATTTAGCACAATCTTAAGGTTTTGACTTACGTTTTGTACGATCATGCGTTTTGAGCCAATTCCCTTACGCTTTAAAGCTTCAAATAAGGTATAAGAATTACCAACAAAATTTTCAAGTAAATTTTTATGTTCCTTGTTGTAGTATGTTGTATCTAGAACCAAGCTAATTAATTTATTAATCAAACATACACAATGTGTTGTCATTTGAAATAATAATTAAACAAATATTAACATTTAATATGATAGCTATTAGTAGTTTTCAGGGGATTCTATTATTTTAGAAGCTCTTAGTTTCATTGCAACAAGCTCTTCATTAGAAAATTTATTTAAGACAGAATACATCATTTTCATTCTAAAATTACCGCTTAGTTGAGTGCGTTTATCATCAAGAAAATTCCAGTATAAGCTATTGAAAGGGCATGCTTTTTCTCCAAGACGTTCTTTGACATTGTATTTACAGTCACCACAATAATTACTCATTTTATTAATGTAACTACCAGACGAAACATAAGGCTTGGTAGCTATTAGACCTCCGTCTGCAAATTGACTCATTCCGCGTGTATTTGGGAGTTGAACCCATTCTAGGGCATCAATATAAATTCCTAAATACCAATTATCAACCTCGTCCGGGTTTGTTTGTGTTAATAGTAAGTAATTTCCCGTAACCATTAGTCTCTGAATATGGTGCGCATAGGCGTTATCTAGAGAATTATTAATAGTTTTACTCAGACAGTTCATTTGCGTTTCTCCTGTCCAAAAGAACTCCGGAATTTGGTTTTGATTACTTAATGTATTTAATTTTTTATATTCTGGCATATGGGCCCAATACATTCCTCTCATGTATTCACGCCAACCAATAACTTGTCTTATAAATCCTTCAACTTGGGAAATTGTTATTTCGTCGTTATTCAATCTGTAAAAATCAAGAACAGATGATACAACTTCTTTTGGACTTATTATTTTTAGGTTCATTGCAAACGATAATCTAGAATGGAATAAATAGACTTCGTCGTTATGTAGTGCATCCTGATAATCTCCAAAATGAACTAATAAATTTTGATTAAAATACTCTAGTTGCTCTAATGATTGTTTCCTATTTATTGGGTAAGTTAAAGTTGATCCGTCAAAACGTCCGATAGTATCAATATTGCAATTATTTATAGATTTTAAAATTGAATCAACATTGTTTTTGAAATTAATAAATGGAGGTATTCCAGGCGAGCCTTTCCATTTATTTCGGTTACTTTTATCATAATTCCATTCTCCTCCTTCAGGCTGTTCGCCATTCATAAGTATGTGGTGTTTTTTTCGCATATCTCTGTAAAAACGTTCCATTAAGAATTGTTTTTTTCCTTTAAAAAACTCTGAAAGTTGATTTCTATTTGTATAAAAATGTTCTGAATCAACTTGTTTTGAAGATATTGAAAGAGTTTTACAAATATTTTTTAGCTGGTAATCTAACCTGTATTCGTCTGGAGATTGATATTCTAACTTAGAAATATTTAAAGAGTCAATGACTGACTTTAGGTTTTTTTCAAGGCATTGATGATTAGAAGAATCATCAATAGTCAAATAAATAACTTTATGTCCATCTGAAATTAATTGTCTTGAAAACTCTTGCATGGCTGCAAAAAATCCGACCACTTTCTGAATATGGTGCTTAACATAGTCTGTTTCCTGACGCATTTCAAACATACAGTAGGTCGTTTTGTTTGAAACCGTGTTGTACCAAGAGTGTTGGGAATTTAGTTGGTCTCCAAGGATTAGTCGAAGTGTGCTCATGTAATATTGATTTTAGAAACTATTTATTTCGCTTACTGCTACATTTTTTACTACAATATTTTACAAATTCCCAGTTTTTTTCCCATTTTTTTCGCCAGGAAAAGGGGCGTTCACATCGTTGACAAATTTTTTTTGGGAGGTTAGTTTTTTTCAATACTTATTAGTATTTATTTTATTGGTCTTTGATAATCGATTCGTTGTTTTAAAGATGGTAGTGCATACCCATCCAGCCCGTTAATAGTCATAACATTAGCTTTAGAAAGGTTTATGAATCCATCTTTTTCGATAAGTTCATCTTTAACGTATAAGTCTTTTATTTCTGCAATTAGTTGTATAGTGTTATTAGCCTTAATTTTGTATTCTTCACAAAAAGTTAAAGCTATCTGAATTGGCACCCCTTTTACAAAGGGTGCATGCCAATTATTTTTGTATTCTTCTTCAAGTTCTGTGACATCGAATTCGGATATTCGTTTATCATACTTGGCAGAGGTATGGTGTGCTTGCTCAATAATATCCCGATGAATGTGATTTATCGTAAATTGACCGGTTTCTTTAATGTTCTCATAAGTGTTTCTAGGAACATCGCTAACAGGTCTGAAAATAATTCCAAGTAATGGAGGATTTGATCCGAAGTGTGTTACTGAGCTAAAGATAGCCACATTAGGGATTCCATCATTTGATTTTGTACCGATTAAATTAGCAGATTTAAACCCTGAACAACTGTTAATTAGGTTAATTCTGTGGAGATGATCTAAATCATCAAAGTCTTGCCTTTTTAAATGTAACATTTAGTAATTTTTGAATTGATTAATTTTGACATTAGATGCTTTCAAGTCAAACATCAGGCTATAAAGTCCAAAAAAAGTTCTGTTTATGTATATAAAGTGCTTGGAACCTCTATTTGCATTAAATTTTCTAAGCTCTGTGTTTTTACTGTAGCTTTCGCTAAGTTCTCCTATTTTATTAAAAAATTCTGGATTAGAAAAATCAAAAATTTCATTATGAAAAGGGAGTGTAAAAACACTCAATAGTTCATGAAACATATTTGTGAAAAAAGCTAACTCTTCTTTAGTATCATTTGGTGTTAATATTTCTAGTTCATAAAGCTTTTTTTTGAATGATACTGGATCATTGATTGTATTGACATTCGAGAGTTCAAAGTAGGGTGTGTAGAAATTATTTGGGATTGATTTCATGCAGCCAAAATCTAAAGCAATTAATTGTGTATCTTCATTAACTAAAAAATTTCCAGGGTGAGGATCCGCATGCACTTTTTTTAGTGTGTGAATTTGAAACATGTAGAAATCCCACAGTGCTTGACCAAGTTGATTTGATTTTTTTTTGTCAGTATTGTATTTAGTAAAAACAGATAAATGCTCACCTTTCATAAAATCCATTGTAATAATACGATCTGAAGAATAGTCGTCGTAGTATTCTGGAAATAACAAGTTAGGAATATGAATACAGGATTGAGCGATTTCTTTACTTTGTGAGATTTCAAGATCATAGTTAGTCTCTTCTACTAATTTATCTTCAACTTCTTGAAAATACTTATCAGAATCCTTTCCTTTGATATTAAACATTTTGATGGCAATTGGTTTAACTAAAAACAAGTCTGATTTTATACTATCAGCAACTCCTGGATATTGAATCTTTACAGCAAGCTTTTTCCCTTTTAATTCAGCCATATGTACTTGGCCAATACTGGCGGCATTTACGGAGCTAGAGTCAAATTTGTCAAAAATTTGATTTGGGTGGTTGCCAAAATATTTTTTGAAAGTTTTTATTACAAGTGGAGGAGAAAGGGGGGGGACAGAAAATTGTGCTAGTGAAAATTTATCTACATAAGCCTGAGGTAGTAGACTTTTTTCCATGCTTAACATTTGAGCAACTTTCAAGGCACTACCTTTTAGTTGCTTTAACCCTGAATAAATATCTTCAGCATTATTTTTGTTAAGATTAAGTTTTGCTGCAGATTCAGATTTAACTAATTTCTCTCCATAATACTTTAGATAATTGATTCCGACTTTGGCACCAGTTGTAACAAGTTTTCCTGCTCTCTTAACTTTTGAAGTTGGTATACTATCGATTGACTTCATTTAGTTCATGCTTATTTTTTCTTTGATTAAGAACTTGCCAAAATCAACGAAGCTTTTAAGTGGGGATATATTTATTAAGTCGAAACTAGCATTGATAGATTTCTCTATAAAAATATCTGTTTTTTCAAATGATTTAGAGGAATCATCTATCCAAAACTTGAGTGTAAGCATCAGTTGAATCCAATAGGTTTCCTGAACAACATTGTCTTTAATTTGTTCTAATTGTTTGTTTTTAATTTTCATTACCTCGATATCTAATTGATCTATAAAATTTAAAAATTCGTATCGTAACCCTTTGAGTTTTTTTAAGTTTTCTAGTTGATTTTTACTTTCGCTTAAAGCGAAAATCACATAGCTTCTGTTGGCGGTAAGGAATTCAAAAAATGTAAAATAGAAACTTAGTAATTGATTTCTGGAATCGTATGTAAGGTAGTCTTTACTTGACTCTAAAGTCTCTTTAGTGTTTGTGAAAAACTGTGTAAAAACAGCTTTTTCTAAAGATTCAAAGTTGCCGAATATTTCATAAAAATCAGCTTCCTCAAAACCATTTATTTTTGAAAATAAATAAATTGATTTTGGAGCATGGTTATGTTGTAACACATAATCCATGTAAAGCTCTATTATTTTTTTTTGGGTAAATAGTTTCTTTTTGGCCATAACAAATTTAAATTATAGCGTAAAAGTACAGGTAGTTTAAAATTAAATTTATATAATTAAAAAAATATTAACATTTGTCATCACAACAATTTTCATCTTTAACCAGCTTACAGCTAAACACTGCTAACAGCATTCCAGCAAAAGGTGCTGTGAGATAAATCCACAGATGCGAAAAGTTTCCAGATGCAAGAGCAGGAGCAAGAGAACGAATAGGATTCATAGATGCTTTTGTCAAAGGTCCAGCAAACATCGCCTCTAGCAAAACAACACTTCCTATAGCTATTCCTGCTACAGGACCAATCTCTTTGCTTCCTGTAGATACATTTATGATTACGAGCATCAAAAAGAAGCTAAGCAGTAATTCAATGATAAAAACCTTTAATGGCTCAATGGTTGGAATAGTAGCTCCTAAATCACTTTCAGGAAACAAGAAGAGTAAGACGTATGAAGCGGTAAGAGCACCAAATAATTGCGCAATCACATACTTTGGAACTTCAATCCATTTAAATTTTTTAGCTACTGCAAAACCAAGGGTAACAGCGGGATTAAAGTGTGCGCCTGAAACATCTCCAAATGCGTAGATCATAGACATAACAATGAGCCCCCATGTTATGGCAACTCCAGGGTGTGTAATTGATCCGCCAGTAAAATCATTAATTACCATAGCACCACAGCCACAAAAGATCATACTAAAAGTCCCAATAAATTCTGAAAGATATTTTTTCATTTTTTTTTCAAAGATACAATCTAATTATCATTTTGACAGTATTTAGTTTGTTGAAGTATGTATATATTATAGCTAAATATTTATTGGTAATTTTAAAGAAAATAGTTATTTAATCAAAACAAATAACTATTAAACCTTAGGTTTGCTAATTAAACTTAAATAATTGAAAATGAATAATTTAAAATATAACTATAAGAAATATCTATGGCTTAAAATAATGTAATTTTAATATTTATCCAAATAGATTGAATAGCTTTTTTAGCTTATTAAGTTTATTAGTATAAGGTGCATATCTTAGTGTGATATCTAACCAGTTTTTTTTAACGACAATCCCTTTTTTGTGAGAAAAGGTATCAAAACCTAATTGTCCATGGTAGGCTCCAATACCACTTTCACCAACTCCTCCAAACGGTAAATTTGTATTTCCGAAATGAATCATAGTATCATTAATTGTTCCCCCACCAAAACTATAGGTTTTGATCATTTTTTTATAAAATGTTTTATTATTTGAAAACACATAAAACCCTAACGGCTTTTCATATCTATTGACGATTTGGTTTATATCAAATTCGCTATTGTAGCTCAAGATTGGTAAAATAGGACCAAAAATTTCTTCTTTCATAACGTTAGAGTCTAGCGAAGGGGCATCAATTAGCGTAGGTGCTAAGTAGCAATCAGAAATATCAGACTCACCACCAAAGATTACTTTAGAATCCTCAAGCATATTTAAAAGTCTAGATAGATTTTTTGTATTAATGATTCTAGGGTAGTCTGGAGATTCTTTCGGGTTTTCGCCGTAGGCTTCGATGATTTCTTTTTTAAGATTAAAAATTAACTCTTCCTTCACCGATTTATGAACTAATAAATAATCTGGAGCGATGCATGTTTGACCTGCATTAACAAATTTCCCCCAAACCAATCGTTTAGCTACTAATTTTGTTGATACTGTTTCATCTATAATACATGGAGTTTTCCCACCAAGTTCAAGGGTTGATGGAGTCAAAAATACAGCAGCGGCTTTTGCTACAATTTTACCAACAGGAACACTTCCTGTAAAAAAAATATAATCCCAGCGTTCTTTTAAAAGTAGGGTAGTTTCGGGAATTCCACCTTCAATCACTTTTACGTGTTCTGGCTTGAAAACGTTGCTAATGATACTTTCTAATACTTTAGATGTGTTTAATGTATGTTCACTGGGCTTTAATATAACTGTATTGCCAGCTGCAATAGCAGCGATGAGTGGGGCGATTGCAAGTTGAAAAGGGTAGTTCCAAGGAGCTATTATTAATACACTTCCGTAGGGCTCACTATAAATATAATCTGAAGAAGGGAAATTTAATAATGATGATCTAACTTTCTTTGGCTTAGACCACGAATTAACTTGTTTAATTGTAGATTCAATTTCTGCAATAACAATTCCAATCTCACCAAAATAAGTTTCAAATTTAGACTTTTTAAAATCCCTGTATAGCGCTTCGTAAATTTCGTCTTCTCTTTTGATAATTTCAATACGCAACTTAGCGAGGAGTTTTTTAAGCATTTTAACATCTCTTGTTGACTGGGAATTAAAATATTCTTTCTGAAGTTCTATGATGGATTTTAAATTCATGGTTTTGTATTTGTTTTGGAACTGCACTCTGACCACAATATGTCATTTGGTGTTGGGGCAATAATTGATATTTTCTGTTCATTAACTGGGTGAATAAATGATATTTTTTGAGCATGTAGGTGAATGCTTCCGTCGGGATTACTACGATCAAACCCATATTTCAAGTCGCCTTTAATAGGGCTACCTATATTCGATAATTGGCTTCTAATTTGATGATGTCTACCTGTTTCTAATTTAACCTCAATTAGGTGGTATCGATCCATGCTATGAATTAATTGGTAATGTAAAATTGCTTTCTTGCTTTGGTTTACTTGCTTACGGTAAGCCGTTGATTTGTTATTTTTTGGATTTTTTTTTAACCAATTGATAAGGCTGTCTTTGTGTTTTTCAGGCTTATTTTTTACAATGGCCCAGTATATTTTCTCTACATTATTATTCAAAAATAGAGTATTCATTCTAGAAAGTGCTTTCGATGTTTTTGTAAATATGACAGCACCAGAAGTAGGGCGGTCTAATCTGTGAGTAACTCCCAAATATACAGCACCAGGTTTATTGTATTTCTTTTTTAAATATTCTTTTACAACCTCACTTAAAGGTTTGTCACCGGTTTTGTCTCCCTGAACAATATCACCAGGGCGTTTATTTACAATTATTACGTGATTATCTTCGTGAAGAATTTGAAGGTTTTCTGAATTTGAAATTATTTTATATCTTTTTTTAATATTGTTCATTTTTATTGGGAAATTCAGAAGATTTTACATCTTGAACATATTCTGAAATTGCTGTTGTCATTTCTTCATGTAAATTCATGTAGCGACGTAGGAAACGTGGATGAAACTCTTGGGTCATCCCTATCATGTCGTGAAGAACAAGTACTTGGCCATCAACCCCGCCTCCAGCGCCTATACCAATTACAGGTATGTTTATGTTTTTTGCAACTTTTTCAGCTAAAGTTGCTGGAATCTTTTCAAGAACCATGGCAAAACACCCCAATTTTTCTAAAAGTTTGGCATCTTCTATTAGTCTTAGCGCTTCTTCTTCTTCTTTTGCTCTTACTGTATAGGTTCCAAACTTATATATTGATTGTGGGGTTAATCCAAGATGTCCCATTACTGGAATGCCTGCGTTTAATATTTTTTTAATGGAATCTTTGATTTCTTTTCCACCTTCTAATTTAACTGCATGTCCACCACTTTCTTTCATTATTCGAATTGCAGAACGTAATGCTTCTTTTGAATCACTTTGGTAAGTTCCAAAAGGCAGATCTACAACTACAAGCGCTCTATCAATAGCTCTCACTACTGAAGAAGCATGGTAAATCATATGATCTAATGTAATTGGTAATGTTGTTTGGTGGCCAGCCATAACATTACTTGCAGAATCACCAACAAGAATTACATCAACTCCTGCTCCATCAACAATTTTAGCCATTGTGTAATCATATGCAGTTAGCATAGAAATTTTCTCTCCCAAGGACTTCATTTCAATCAATGATTTTACAGTAACTCGTTTATATTCTTTTTTTGAAACTGACATATTGTTTTAATTATTATAATAGTTTGTAAAAGTAATGAAAAAGTAATTTACAGAACATGACAGCTTGTCATATTTTATTGAGTGGCATAATCATTGTCTATATAGTCATGTAAATATAAATACAAGTTAAATATACATATTATGAGTAAAATAATTGGAATTGATTTAGGAACTACAAATTCATGTGTTTCAGTAATGGAAGGTAATGAGCCTGTAGTAATTACTAATGCCGAAGGTCGTCGTACAACACCTTCCGTAATTGCCTTTGTTGAAGGTGGTGAAATTAAGGTTGGAGATCCTGCTAAACGTCAGGCAGTTACCAATCCAACAAAAACAGTTTATTCAATCAAACGTTTTATGGGTAATCAGTTTTCTGATTCAAAACAAGAAGTTGGACGTGTTCCATATAAGGTAGTCAAAGGAGACAATAATACTCCCAGAGTAGATATTGATGGTCGTTTATACACACCACAAGAGCTATCTGCAATGGTTCTTCAAAAAATGAAAAAAACAGCTGAGGAGTTTTTAGATCAGGAAGTAACTGAAGCTGTAATTACGGTACCTGCTTACTTTAATGATGCTCAACGACAAGCAACAAAAGAAGCTGGTGAGATTGCTGGACTTAAAGTAAGGCGAATAATAAATGAGCCCACTGCAGCTGCACTTGCTTATGGAATGGATAAAAAAGGTAAAGACCAAACCATAGTTGTTTTTGATTTTGGTGGAGGTACGCATGATGTTTCAGTGTTAGAACTAGGAGATGGTGTCTTTGAGGTACTTGCTACTGATGGAGATACGCACTTAGGGGGTGATGACGTTGATGAAAAAATTATTAATTGGTTAGCTGAAGAGTTTAAAACTGAAGAGAATTTAGATTTGAGAAAAGATCCGATGGCGCTTCAGCGTTTAAAGGAAGCTGCTGAAAAAGCTAAAATAGAACTATCTTCTTCTGCACAGACTGAAATAAATTTACCTTATGTAACAGCTACATCAAGCGGTCCAAAACACTTAGTGAGATCACTTTCAAAAGCAAAGTTTGAACAGTTAATAGATGATTTGGTGAAACGAACTATTGAGCCATGTCAAACAGCTTTAAAAGCGGCAGGTTTATCAACTAGCGATATTGACGAAATTATTTTAGTAGGAGGTTCTACAAGAATCCCTGCAGTTCAAGAAGCAGTTGAGAAGTTCTTCGGGAAGAAACCCAACAAAGGAGTAAATCCTGATGAAGTTGTTGCTGTGGGTGCTGCAATACAAGGTGGTGTTTTAACAGGTGATGTTAAAGACGTATTATTGTTGGATGTAACTCCATTATCTTTGGGAATCGAGACGATGGGTAATGTAATGACTAAATTAATTGAATCTAATACAACCATACCAACAAAAAAATCCCAAGTATTTTCTACAGCTGCTGATAACCAGCCTTCAGTTGAAATCCATGTGCTTCAAGGTGAACGGGCGATGGCAGCCGACAATAAGACTATTGGACGCTTTCATTTAGATGGTTTACCTCCAGCACAAAGAGGAGTTCCTCAGATTGAAGTTACTTTTGATATTGATGCTAATGGTATTATTAAAGTTTCTGCAACGGATAAAGCAACAAATAAATCTCAAGACATTCGAATCGAAGCATCTTCTGGATTAACAGAGGATGAAATCCAAAAGATGAAGCAAGATGCTGAAGCTAATGCAGATGCAGATGCAAAGGCGAAAGAAACAGCTGATAAGTTAAATGCTGCTGATGCAATGATCTTTCAAACGGAGAGTCAATTAAAAGAATTTGGCGATAAACTATCTGACGACAAAAAACAACCAATTGAAGCTGCATTAGAAGAGTTGAAAAAAGCTTATGAGACTAAAGAAATCGAAGTTATCGATCCAGCTCTAGAAAAAATTAATGAAGCTTGGAAGGTTGCTAGTGAGGAAATGTACAAAGCTCAACAAGATGCTCAAGGCGCTACTCCACAAGATGCTCAAGGTGAATCAACTTCTCAAGAAGACGATGTTGAAGATGTTGATTTTGAAGAGGTAGAAGAGTAAGTTAAATTTGTTAATTGTTAATAAAGCACGATCATAATTGTTCGTGCTTTTTTTTTGAAAACATTTTAACCATTACAAATGCATGGGGAAAGGTAACCGCTGCAATAAATGCAAAAAATAGTGAATAGAAATGTTTTTCATTGTTAAACATAAAATAAAGAATAACCATTCCTATAAGTGATACTATCCAATAGGGAGCAGCAGATTTACAGTATTTCAAAGTAGTTTTTAATTTAAATTCTCCGTAAACAAACTTAATTTGCTCTGCTAGCGATGGGACACTATGCCATAAAATAAAGTAAATTGTGAATCCCCAAATAAGTGAGGAAGAGTTAAATATTATAGTGAGGATCAATAATGAGAACAGCTCGGTTAATGCTATTTCAGAAGAAATACGTTTAAAGTGTAGTTCAATAGCAGTCATGATTAAAACTAAACTTCCCAGAATGATTATAATAGGAAAACTATTTAGATTTGCTATTTGGTAGCCAGTGATTTCTTTAACAATGAATTTCACTCCGATATCGTTAAAAGTGAATAGTAATTGTAGGATTAACATTCCATAGCAGAAGTAAAAAATTGATTTTAACGAATTGTTGGATTTTATAAAACTTTTTTCCCAATGCTGTTCTCCAAAATGATAGGCACTAAATATAACAAACATTGATAAAGCTAAAATAGGGGCCATGTAAAAAATTAAAATAGCTAGCGAAACTATCATTAAGTAAGCTACAAGGATGTTAAATTTTGAATAATATTTTGATTTTTCTAGAATTTTGTTAATTATTAACAGATCATTTGACCCGTGAATCATCCCAAAAGAAAAAATTAAAATAAAGCCAAGAATTAGTTCAAATTTTTCAGGAATATGGGTTGCAATCCACAGCCCCAAGAAGCTAGTAACGATTGAGAATTTGAAAATATTATTCATAAATTATTGTTAAATCACTAATTTACTTTAACAAGTTTAGTCAATCTTTTATTGTAAGTTAATTTTTTTTATATATTTGTTTAAACAAAACTAACAAAATTTAAAAAAATGACAAACTTATTTTTACCTTTAGTAGCCAAGATGGATCCTACTGATTATGTAGGATTTACATTCTTTGTAGGATGTATGGCAATGATGGCAGCTTCTGCCTTTTTCTTTTTATCATTAAATCAATTTGACAAAAAATGGAGAACTTCTGTTTTAGTTTCTGGTTTAATTACATTTATTGCAGCTGTTCATTATTTCTACATGAGAGATTACTGGGCATCAAACATGGAGTCTCCAACATTCTTCAGATATGTAGATTGGATTCTTACCGTGCCATTAATGTGTGTTGAATTTTATCTAATACTTAAAGTAGCTGGTGCTAAGAAATCTTTACTAACTAAAATGATTGTTCTTTCAGTTATTATGCTAGTAACAGGTTATCTAGGTGAGGCTGTATATGCAGGTCAAGCTGCATTATGGGGCTTTTTCTCTGCTGTAGCATACTTTGCTATCGTTTACGAAATATGGTTAGGTGGAGCGGCAAAACTAGCTAATGAAGCTGGTGGAGATGTATTGGCTGCACATAAAGTTCTTTGCTGGTTTGTACTAGTTGGATGGATTATTTATCCATTAGGATACTTAGTTGGTACAGCTGATGGACAGTGGTATTCTTCTTTTGCTAACCTTGGTTTAGATATGGATGTTTTATACAACATCGCTGATGCAATTAATAAAATTGGTTTCGGTTTAGTTATCTATGCTTTAGCTTGTAAGAAAACAGCTTAAGTTTTATAAACTTTAAATTACAAATTAGCACAACCTTTGGGTTGTGCTTTTTTTTGCACTATTTTAACGTTCTTAGGCTATTTCATTTCTTTGGCTTTTGTAACTTTGAAATATCAATAATTTGCTAATGAAACTATCAAAAGACGAAATAATAAAAAAAGCCAATGCCACCTGTAAAGACACCTTGATGGAAACACTTCAGATTGAATTTGTAGATGCTGGCGACGATTATGTGATTGCTAAAATGCCCGTTACTAACAAAGTGCATCAGCCAGATGGAATTTTACATGGAGGGGCAACTGTAGCTCTGGCCGAAACAGTTGGGAGTTTTGCATCTCACATTTTTTTAGATACTGATGCATTTTTTGTTCGTGGTATAGATATCTCGGCAAAACACGTCAAAAGTGTAAGAGATGGCTTTGTTTACGCCAAAGCATCTTTTGTACATATCGGGAGAACCATGCAGATTTTTAATATTGATGTTACTGACGACCATGATAATTTAGTATCTACTTGTAAGCTCACAACGGTATCATTACCAAAAGAGCGCTAATATATGACTACTCCGAACAATTTTTTTGATAAAATTGAAGCGGTATTGCATTCAAAACATCCATTTGTTTTGTTTTCGAAACCTGGACTTTCTTCAGTTAAGTCATACATTCAGTTAGATTCTGAGTCGTATACCATCAATGATTTTTCTGAATCAGGTTTTGTATTTGCTCCATTTGATCACCTTAAAGATTGCTATTTTATTCCTACTCACAAATCCTCTTTCAATGAGATGGAGTTTGCTGAATTTGAAATCAGTTCTCTAACAAATACATCAATAACAAAGGAGGATTCAATTCACCATATAGAGCTAGTAACTAAAGCAATTGAAAAAATAAAGTTTTCTGAATTAGAAAAAGTAGTGGTTTCAAGACCGATTAAATTCACATTAGACAATTGCGATCCAATTCAAATTTTCAAAAATTTATTTCAAAAATACCCCAACGCTTTTACATATTGTTGGTTTCATCCAAAAACAGGTTTTTGGTTTGGAGCTTCACCAGAAAGGCTTCTTAAGTTAGAAGGTAAAACCTTTTCTACAATGTCACTTGCAGGGACCCAACCATACACAAATTCTAAAGAAATACATTGGGACAAAAAGAATAATAAGGAGCATGCTTTTGTAACAGACTATTTATTAGAAGTACTAAAAGACTATCTAGACGGAATAAAGTCAATTGGACCAAGTACACTAAAAGCAGGTGAATTACTTCATCTTCAGACACTTATCACTGGACGCTTAAAACCCTCTAAAGAGGCTTTAAAAGACTTAATTCATGTCTTACATCCTACACCAGCTGTTTGTGGAACTCCAAGAGAATTAGCATTAGACTTTATTAAATCTCATGAAGGTTATGACCGTGATTATTATACAGGTTTTTTTGGTGAGCTAAATATCTCTAACATCTCAAAAGCTAGAAACGCTAAAAGAAATATTGAAAACAGAGCTTATCATAGGATTAAGAAATATACAGATTTGGCAGTTAATTTGCGATGTATGAAGTTAATTAATACCACGGCAGTTCTTTACAGCGGTGGCGGAATTACTAAAGATTCTGAACCTGATCAAGAATGTATTGAAATTCATAATAAGATACAAACAGTTAAAAGTATTCTTTAAATCTTTAGCAAATATTTATTATCTCAATTCAATTTAAACTCTAAAAATTAAATAACTTTGTTTGAGTATGATACAGCCAAAAAATCCTTTAGCACAATCCATAATACAGAGCTGCCAGGCTCATAATATTAAACATATTGTAATTTCTCCTGGTAGTCGAAACGCACCATTGACTATAGGGTTTACTGCAAACGATTTTTTTAAGTGTTACAGTATTGTAGATGAGCGTTCTGCTGGTTTTTTCGCTTTGGGTATCGCCCAGCAATCACAAAAACCAGTAGCCTTAGTATGTACTTCTGGAAGTGCGCTAGTTAATTATTACCCTGCTGTTGTCGAAGCATTTTACAGTCGAATTCCACTTGTAGTTATTTCTGCAGATCGTCCTGATCACTTGATCAATATTGGGGACGGTCAAACCATTATGCAGCCCCACATATTTGCACCTCATGTTATTTATGAAGCTAATTTAAAGCAGGTGATAAAGAAGTCATTTATAAAACTTTTTAAAAATAACGAATCACTTATAACTAAAGCCTTGGAAGTTGCTAAGACAGCCAAAGGACCTATTCATATTAATGCGCCATTTTCGGATCCTTTATACGAGACTGTTGATGTTCCTAAGGAAGATCATAATAGCAACTTAACTTATGTAACAAAACCCTCAATCTCAATTCCTAAATCCATTAAAAAAAAATGGTATTCTTCAAAAAAGAAAATGATTTTAGTAGGGGTTAATGCTCCTGAAAGTATTATAAAATCTTACTTAAATATAATTGGGGAAGATCCATCTATAGTGGTGCTCACAGAAACAACATCGAATTTACACCACTCCAATTTTTTCTCTTGTATTGATCAGTTAATCACCCCCCTAGATGCGACTGATTTTGAAGCACTTCAACCAGAAATACTATTAACTTTTGGTGGAATGGTAGTCTCTAAAAAAATTAAAACTTTTTTACGCAAATATGCACCTAAACTCCATTGGCATGTAGATCCAATTCAAGCCAATAACACCTTTTTTTGTTTAACGAAGCATTATAAATATACTGTAAATAGTTTTTTTAAATCTCTACTTAATACGAATATTGCATCTAATGATAGTGCTTATTTTAAAACTTGGAACGCTGTTAAGAATAAACGATTAGAAAAGCATAAGGCCTATTTGAAATCTATTCCTTTTAGTGATTTTAAAGCGTTTGATAGTATATTGAAACACATCCCATGTAATTCAATGGTTCAATCAAGCAATAGTTCTACCATACGATACTTACAACTGTTTGATTTAGACCCCTCTCTCACTATCTTTTGTAACCGTGGTACTAGCGGCATTGACGGATCAACAAGTACTGCTGTTGGTGCTTCCTGTGTTTCTAAGAAACCAACTGTTTTTATTACTGGAGATTTGAGTTTTTTTTATGACAGTAACGCGCTTTGGAATGACTACATTCCATCTAGTTTTCGAGTAATAATTATAAATAATAGGGGTGGAGGGATTTTTAGAATTTTACCAGGAAACAAAAATTCTAAAAACTTTTCAACTTTTTTTGAAACAAATCATTCTCTAACATCAAAATCAATTTCAGAGCATTTTAAGTTTGACTACACCTCAGTAAGTTCAATAGCAAATTTAGAAACAAAATGGAAAAAATTTTATAGCTTAAGTGAGAGACCCAAGATTATAGAAATTTTTACTCCATCAACAGAAAATGATAAAATACTTTTGTCTTACTTTGACTTTATTAAATAATATTTTAATTAAATTATCCAATATTCATATCATGAAATTTGTTGTAGCGCTTTTTTATTTTCTCAATTGATAATCATTACCTTTGTGAAATGATACAAATAGGTGACTATAATAAACTAACTATTTTAAGGGATACTGAGCCTGGATTATTTTTGGGTGATTCCGAAGACCAAGAAGTCTTACTTCCAAACAGATATGTGCCAGATAACTTTGAAATTGGTGAACAGATAGACGTTTTTGTATATTTAGATAACAATGAACGCTCTGTTGCTGTCACAGATCACCCATATATCAAAAAAAACGAGTTTGCATTATTAAGATGTAACTCAGTAAATGATATTGGCGCTTTTTTAGATTGGGGTTTAGTCAAGGAACTATTTTGTCCATTTAGAGAACAAGTTTTTCCAATGAAAGCAGGTGGGTGGTACTTGGTGTTCTGTTATCTAGACGAAACTTCCGACCGCCTAGTTGCTTCAAGTAAAACCAATCGCTTTCTTGATAATAAAGAATTGACTGTTGAGGCTTTTGACGAGGTAGATTTAATTGTATCCCATCCATCTGATTTAGGAATGAATGTTATTGTAAATAAAACGCATTTAGGTCTAATATTCAATCAAGATTTATTCAAAGATATTAGTGTTGGCGATAAGCTTAAAGGAATTATTAAGAAAATTAGATCAGATAATAAGTTAGACATAACCCTTGAAAAAATTGGTTATAGAAACATTGAACCAAATGCCCAATTAATTTTAGAATATTTAGAAAATGATAAAAACGGATTTATAAAGCTAACCGACAAGTCTTCTCCAGAAGCTATCAAGTCAATGGTTCAGATGAGTAAGAAAAGTTTTAAAAAAGCGGTTGGTACTTTGTACAAACAAAGACAAATCCGAATAGAATTAGATGGGATTTATTTAATAACATAAAATAATAATCCAATGAGTAATATAGAATGGAAAACTGTCAAGGAATATGAAGACATAACCTATAAAAAATCTAATGGGATTGCTCGTATTGCCTTTAATCGACCCGACGTTAGAAATGCATTTAGGCCAAAAACAACACTTGAGTTATACCAAGCTTTATACGATGCGAACGAAGATACAAGTATAGGAGTTGTTTTGCTAAGCGCTGAAGGACCATCTTCAAAAGACGGTGTTTATTCATTTTGTAGTGGCGGTGATCAAAAAGCTCGTGGTCAAAAAGGATATGTTGGTGATGATGGTTATCACAGATTAAATATATTAGAAGTACAGCGTCTTATCCGATTTATGCCCAAAGCGGTCATAGCGGTTGTTCCAGGTTGGGCGGTCGGCGGCGGCCATAGCCTACATGTGGTATGTGATTTAACAATCGCTAGTAAAGAACATGCTATTTTCAAACAAACAGATGCAGATGTGACTAGTTTTGATGGGGGCTACGGTTCAGCATATTTAGCAAAGATGGTAGGTCAGAAAAAAGCTAGAGAAATATTTTTTTTAGGAAGAAATTACAATGCACAAGAGGCATTTGATATGGGAATGGTTAATGCAGTCATACCGCATTCAGAGTTAGAAACAACCGCATATGAATGGGCAAAAGAAATTTTATCTAAATCTCCTATTTCAATAAAAATGTTAAAGTTTGCCATGAATTTAACTGATGATGGGATGGTTGGGCAACAAGTATTTGCTGGTGAGGCAACTCGCCTTGCTTATATGACCAATGAAGCTAAAGAAGGCCGAGATGCCTTTTTGGAAAAAAGACCTCCAAACTTTGAAAAAAAATGGATTCCATAGCATGAAAAAATTACAAGTTTGGATTTCAGCCTGCAGACTTAGAACATTGCCTTTGTCAATTTCGGGAACTATAGTTGGTTCTGGAGTAGCCTATTCAATGAGCTTTTTTAATCTGACTATATTTGTATTTACAATACTCACTACTTTAAGTTTTCAGATCTTATCTAACCTTGCAAATGATTATGGTGATGGTGTAAAAGGAACTGATAATCAAAATCGTATTGGTCCTGAACGTGCTTTACAGAGTGGCGTTATCAGTCCTAAACAAATGCGAAATGCTATTATTTTCAATGTGATTACTTGCCTTTTATTAGTTATAACTCTTATATATCAAGCTTTTGGAGCCGATCAGTTTTTTACTTCATTTATTTTTATTGTGTTAGGAATTATAGCAATTACAGCAGCCATTAAATACACTGTTGGGACTTCTGCTTATGGCTATAAAGCTTTAGGGGATGTCATGGTGTTTTTATTTTTTGGATGGCTAAGTGTTTTAGGAACTTATTTTTTATATTCTAAAGAAATTGATTTATTAATGCTCTTACCAGCTAGTTCAATAGGGTTCTTGAGTGCCGGAGTACTCAACTTAAATAATATGCGTGATTTTGAATCTGATAAGTTATCTGACAAACACACCCTTGCTGGATATTTAGGTTTAAAAAATGCTAGAAATTATCATTTAACTTTGATATTGGTAGCAATGGTATTTATGTTGTTATATGTTTTGTTATCGTCACATAATATTTCAATTTGGGTAATTATGATAGGATTTATTCCTCTATTAATACATTTAATTATTTTTTATAGCGTGGTCAACCCTAAAGATTACGATCCACAACTCAAAGTATTAGCCTTATCAACATTTTTACTAGCACTAATTTTTGGTGCAAGTCATATTTTTATTTAAAATAATAATAACTATTTGATATATTATTTATGAAGGCTACTTTTTTTAAGCATACGCTTCAATTTAAACAAGCCAGTGGCACTTCTCGTGGGGTATTAACCCTTAAGGATACTTGGTTCATTAAATTGGAGAACAATATCTTAAAAGGAATAGGTGAGTGTGGAATGTTTAAAGGCCTGAGTATTGATCATCGAGACGATTTTGAGTTAAAGCTTAAATGGACTTGTCAAAATATTGACTTAGGACTTGAAGTTTTGTTAGGTCAACTTGTTTCGTTTCCATCAATTCAATTTGGTTTGGAAATGGCCTTTGCATCATTGAATAATAAATCTCCTTTCGAGTTATTTCCTTCTGAGTTTACTAAGGGAAAAGACTCAATTCCGATTAATGGCCTTATTTGGATGGGTGAATCTTCATTTATGAAACAACAAATTAAAGATAAACTAGAGGGAGGATTTTCATGTATAAAGCTGAAAATTGGCGCATTGGATTTTGAAACAGAATTAGCACTTTTAAAATCCATCAGAAACGAGTATGATATGCAAACTATAGAAATCCGTATCGACGCAAATGGTGCTTTTAAGCCAAATGAAGCTTTAGAGAAATTAAAACAACTTTCAGATTATAATCTTCATTCAATAGAACAGCCAATAAATCAAGGGCAGATTGATGATATGGCGCAGTTATGTTTAGATACGCCTATTCCAATCGCCTTAGATGAAGAATTAATCGGTATATTTTCTGTAACAAATAAGCAATTTTTACTACAAACTATCAAACCTCAATATATTATCCTTAAGCCAACTCTAGTGGGTGGTTTTAAAGGAAGTCAACAATGGATTGATGTTGCTGAGTCCAATAAAATTGGATGGTGGGTAACTAGTGCCTTAGAAAGTAATATAGGTCTAAACGCGATCGCACAATGGACCTACACTCTAAATAATACTTTACCTCAGGGATTGGGAACAGGTGGCTTATTCACTAATAACGTTCAAGCACCTCTAGTAGTGAGATCAGGTCGCTTATTTTATGATTTAAAAACAAAGTGGAATTTAAAATTTTAATTTATGTATATCAAACAGGCATTTAAAAACAAACACGACTGGTGGCTTTACTTAGCTGGACTAGCACTTATTGTAATCGCTGTTATTTTAGGGCAAATCCCTCACACAGTCGCATTAATTTCTAAAGCATTACAGTCAGGGGTTGAACTTGGAGGATTAGATCCAAATAAAATGATGCAGTTGTTAGAGTCAAATTTGAATTTATTTCTAATGCTATTGTCTTTCGCAGTTGGACTTCTTGGTCTCTTTATTGTAGTCAAGTTTTTACATAAACAATCGATTACAAGTTTAACCACTTCAAGATCAAAAATTGATTGGAAACGTTTTTGGTTTGCATTCTTATTTTGGGGTTTTATATCCGTTATAATGATTATGATTGATTACCAGTCTTCTACTGAAAACTATGTATTTAATTTTGAGTTAAAACCTTTTTTAATTTTGGTAGCTATTGCAGTTATTTTCGTACCTCTTCAAACGAGTTTTGAAGAGTATCTTTTTAGGGGGTATTTAATGCAAGGAATTGGAGTGATTTGTAAAAATAAATGGGTGCCTTTAACTGTAACCTCTGTTCTGTTTGGGATGCTTCATCTTGCCAATCCAGAAATTGATAAACTTGGCTATATCTTGTTAGTACATTACATTGGTACTGGATTCTTTTTAGGGATTATTACATTGATGGATGAAGGGCTCGAATTGGCTCTAGGATTTCACGCTGCTAACAACTTATTTACTGCACTATTAGTCACTGCAGACTGGACGGCTTTCCAAACAAATTCCATTTTCAGAGATATTTCAGACCCAGACATAGGAGCTTTTGAAATATTTAGCTCTGTTTTAATTATTTACCCAATCTTAATTTTTATTTTTGCAAAAGTATATAAGTGGAAAAATTGGAAAAGTAGATTAATTGGGCCTGTAACTAAAGAAGCTTAATTATTCGTATGTTAATCTATTAAAATTGATCAAAGATAGTACATACAGGAAGCCACACAGTTCATTCAAATTAGATGGTGTTTTTTATGATAATACTAGTTTGTTATCACTTGCCATGGTTTATGTTGAATGTAATGATGATTATCTAGTTTCTTTGGGTGTTTTTATTCAAAAATGGGTAGATCCAAATCATGAAATTAGTCTTCAAACATCCGGTTCAACAGGTGTTCCCAAAACTTTTTTAATGTCTAAGCAATCTATGGTTAATTCTGCTTTGGCTACTGGAAGCTATTTTAAATTAATCCCTGGTGATTCTGCTTTATCTTGCTTACCGTTTAATTACATCGCTGCTAAAATGATGTTTGTGAGAGCCTACACTCTGGGATTAGAATTAGATTGTATAAATCCGAGTTCAACTCCACTAGAGTCGCTTTCTAAATATTATAATTTTTGTGCAATGGTGCCTCTTCAACTTGAAAAGTCAATCAAATTTCTACATCGTATTAAAACACTTATAATAGGGGGTGCTCCACTCTCAACTGCTTTAATGGAGAAATTGAAGTCATCAAATTCAAACGTTTATGAAACTTTTGGAATGACAGAAACAGTTAGTCATATCGCAGTTAAAAACATAAGTAAATCTTTTTCTTTATTTGAAGTGTTACCTTCGATTTCTATCGCTGTTGATTCTCAGGATCGCTTACTTATAGAAGCTCCTGAATTGGCTTCAAACACAATCAAAACAAATGACCTAGTCCATTTACATTCTAAAACTACTTTTGAATGGGTTGGACGATTTGATGCGGTTATTAATTCTGGAGGGGTTAAAATCTCACCTGAGCAACTAGAACAGCAATTGGAAGGACTTATTAAGAAACGTTTTTTTATATCATCTCAAAAAAATGCGATGTTAGGGTCTATTGTAATTTTAGTCATTGAAAGCGCTACTACTTGTGAGCTCTTAGATTTTACATCTATTGCTCCACTAAAAAGGCCTAAGCATGTCTATTATGTAGATAATTTTATTGAAACACTTTCTGGTAAGGTTAAGCGTCAAGAAACGCTCGCACTTGTTAAACTTGTATAACCCCCATGTTAAAAACTTTCTTTATGGGGGCATGATTAGCTGCTTCAATCCCTACACTAATCCAATCACGAGTATCTGTAGGTTCAATAATAGCATCTGTCCAAAGCCTAGCAGCAGAGTAATACGGAGATACTTGCTTGTCGTAACGTATCTTGATTTGATCAAATAATTCTGTTTCCTTTTCAATCGTAATCGTTTCCCCTTTCTTTTTTAATGAGGCGGTTTCTATTTGTAGTAATACTTTTGCAGCACTGTTTCCACTCATCACTGCTAGTTCTGCACTAGGCCAAGCGACGATTAATCGAGGGTCATAGGCTTTGCCACACATGGCATAATTTCCAGCTCCATAGCTGTTTCCAATAATAATAGTGAATTTAGGAACCACACTATTGCTTAGTGCATTGACCATCTTAGCACCATCTTTTATGATCCCACTGTGTTCACTTTTACTACCAACCATAAATCCGGTAACGTCTTGTAGAAAAACTAATGGTATTTTTTTCTGATTACAATTTGCAATAAATCGGGTGGCTTTATCTGCACTATCATTATAAATGACCCCACCAAATTGCATTTCTTTGTTTGCACTTTTAACTAATTTACGTTGGTTTGCAATAATCCCGACAGACCAGCCGTCAATGCGCGCATATGCTGTAATAATAGTTTTTCCATAGTCTGCTTTATATTCTTCAATTTCTGAATTATCAACCAATCGCTTTATAATTTCGTACATATCGTATTGGTCAGCTCTTGATTTTGGAAGCAGCCCGAAAATATCATTAGGGTTACTTTTAGGTTTTTTTGAAGGTATTCTATTAAAGCCTGCTTTGTCAAAATCCCCAACCTTGTTCATTATCGATTTAATTTTATCCAAAGCATCTGCATCATCCTTGGCTTTATAATCAGTGACTCCGCTTATTTCGCAATGTGTAGTAGCACCACCAAGCGTTTCATTGTCTATAGACTCACCTATGGCTGCTTTTACTAAATAGCTTCCCGCTAAAAAGATACTTGCTGTTTTATCAACGATGATTGCTTCATCGCTCATAATTGGTAAGTAAGCGCCGCCAGCAACACAGCTTCCCATAATAGCTGCTATCTGGATAATACCCAAACTACTCATTTGTGCATTGTTTCTAAAAATCCGACCAAAGTGCTCTTTGTCAGGAAATATTTCATCTTGTAATGGTAGATAAACCCCTGCAGAATCAACTAGATAAATAATAGGTAGTTTATTTTCCATGGCAATTTCTTGAGCACGAAGGTTCTTTTTAGCTGTTATAGGAAACCAAGCTCCAGCTTTTACTGTAGCATCATTAGCAACTACAATACACTGTTTTCCTTTAATATAGCCTATTTTAACAACTACTCCAGCTGAAGGACAACCTCCGTGAGATTCATACATGTCTTCTCCAGCAAACGCACCGATTTCGATTGATTTTGATTTTGAATCTAATAAATAATCAATACGTTCACGTGCTGTTAGTTTACCTTTAGCATGTTCTTTTTCGATTTTGGACTTACCACCACCTAATTTAACTTTCACTAATCGCTTCTTTAAATTAGTAACAAGTAGTTTATTATAATCTTCGTTTTTGTTGAAGTTTAAATCCATTGCGTTTATATTTGTTATACAAAAATAACAATATTATTGAGTTTCATGTTTTTTTGTTAACTAACAATTATTAATAAATTATTATATGAATTTAGTGTATCATGAGGCTTCTTCAAGAGGGTTTGTTGATCATGGCTGGTTACAAGCTAATCATTCCTTTAGTTTTGCGGATTTTTATAATTCTGAAAAAATGAACTTTGGAGCTTTAAGGGTACTGAACGACGATTTAATTGCTCCTGGCATGGGATTTGGAACTCATCCACATGAAAATATGGAAATTATTACAATTCCATTATCGGGTCATTTAAAACATAAAGATTCAATAGAGATTAATTGGAAAGAAGTTAATGCTGGAGAAGTTCAAGTTATGTCAGCAGGAAAAGGGATTCAACATTCAGAAATTAATGGCTCAAAAACCGAATATTTAAGTTTATTTCAAATATGGATTCTTCCAAACAAAAAAAATATAAATCCTAGATATGATCAAGCCCATTTTGAAATCCCTATTGTCGGGAAACTTCAAGTTTTAGTATCTTCAATTAATCATGTCGCAGGCACTGGTTTAAAAATTCACCAAGATGCCCAAGTATCAAGAATCAATTTGGAAGCTGGGTCTAATTTTAATTATTCCTTAAAATCGGAATCTCACGGAGTTTATGTTATGCTAGTCTACGGAGCTTCTGAAGTAGCTGGTCAGCGTTTAAATCAAAGAGATGCATTAGGCGTTTCAAAAGTTAATACATTTTCAGTTAAAGCTATTGATAGCATTCAATTGCTATTTATTGAAGTCCCTATTTCCAACTTGTAACTTTTTAAATTTAATAATTTTAAATGGAAGTTAAATTGAATGTTTTAAAAATTGACGATATTTGGTTTCTAAAATCTTAATTATGACAATGAATAAAAATACAGTACTTGCATTAGCTACATATATAATGATATTCATTGGAGTATCTCTAATTGCCTTAGGTGCTTTTAGGTACAATGAGGTAGCTGGATGGGGATTTGCTTCAGTAGGAATTGGTTTTCTCGCTAATGCTTGGGTGTTTAACGCTTTAAAAGGTCGCGTATAATGAGTGATGATAAAAAAATCATATTTTCAATGTCAGGAGTCACAAAGTCGTATCAAACAGCTAACACTCCTGTTTTAAAGAATATTTACCTTAGCTTCTTTTATGGCGCTAAAATAGGCATTCTAGGGCTTAATGGGTCTGGGAAATCCACATTATTGAAGATTATTGCAGGAGTTGATAAAAATTACCAAGGTGATGTTGTTTTTTCTCAAGATTACTCTGTTGGATATTTAGAACAAGAGCCAAAATTAGATGAGTCTAAATCTGTGATGGAAATTGTTCGAGAAGGCGCAGCAGAAACTGTAGCTATTCTTGATGAGTATAATAAAATAAATGACATGTTTGCACTAGAAGAAGTATATTCTGATGCTGACAAGATGGAAAAATTAATGAACCGACAAGCTGAATTGCAAGATCAGATTGATGCGGCTAATGCCTGGGAATTGGACACCAAGTTGGAAATTGCAATGGATGCCCTTAGAACTCCTGACGGTTCAAAAAAAATATCTGTTTTATCTGGAGGTGAACGCAGACGAGTAGCTTTGTGTCGCCTATTACTACAAGAACCGGATGTTTTATTATTAGATGAACCAACCAATCACTTAGATGCAGAATCTGTTCATTGGTTAGAGCATCATTTAGCTCAGTATAAAGGGACTGTCATTGCAGTTACTCATGACCGTTATTTCTTAGATAATGTTGCAGGATGGATTTTAGAATTAGATAGGGGTGAAGGAATTCCTTGGAAAGGAAATTATTCTTCTTGGTTAGACCAAAAATCAAAACGTTTAGCACAAGAAAGTAAAACTGCAAGTAAGCGTCAAAAAACACTAGAGCGTGAGCTGGAATGGGTTCGTCAGGGGGCTAAAGGTCGTCAAACAAAGCAAAAAGCACGTCTAAAAAGTTATGATAAGCTTATGAGTCAAGATCAAAAATTACTTGACCAAAAGCTAGAGATTTATATTCCAAATGGTCCACGTTTAGGGACAAATGTAATACAAGCAGAGGGAGTTAGTAAGGCCTATGATGATAAGCTTTTGTATGATAATTTAAACTTTAATCTCCCTCAAGCAGGAATTGTTGGTATCATAGGACCCAATGGTGCTGGTAAAACTACTATTTTTAGAATGATCATGGGCGAAGAGATTTCAGATAAAGGAAATTTTAAAGTTGGTGAAACTGCTAAAATTGCTTACGTAGATCAAAGTCACTCCAATATAAATCCAGATAAATCAATTTGGCAAAACTTCAGTGATGAGCAAGAACTTGTTATGATGGGGGGGAAGCAAGTTAATTCACGAGCCTACCTAAGTCGTTTTAATTTTTCAGGAAGTGAGCAAAATAAAAAAGTAAATATGCTTTCCGGAGGAGAGAGAAACCGCTTGCATTTGGCGATGACATTAAAAGAAGAAGGAAATGTCTTGCTTTTAGATGAACCAACCAATGATTTGGATGTAAACACCCTAAGAGCTTTAGAAGAAGGTTTAGAAAACTTTGCTGGCTGTGCCGTGGTAATTAGTCACGACCGTTGGTTTTTAGATCGCGTTTGTACACACATACTTGCTTTTGAGGGTAACTCTGAAGTTTATTTTTTTGAAGGAAGTTTTAGTGATTATGAAAAAAACAAGAAGCAACGATTAGGTGGTGATTTAATGCCTAAACGTATAAAATACAAAAAACTTGTGCGATAGGTATTTTAAAAATACGTTCCGTTTGAGATCACTTTATCAATGCGTTATTTTTAGATATTAATGAGTTAATGATTTGTAATTGCTAATAAATGTGCTTTTTACGAACTATGCTTAATCAACTCTACATCAAAAATGTCTAAATTGTGGAGTAACTTTTGAAAAGTGTCTAGGTAAAAAAATTAGTTAGCTTTTTTTATATAATGGTATTAAATAACTAATGTTATAACCAAAGCCCATACCAAATCTTCCACTATCATAGGTGCGTCCAAAACCTGGAATATAAATAGTTTCAAAGTTATTTATATTTGTCTCAAACATACGCCCTTTGATTTGTAAATTTAAACCCATGAAAAGATTGTTTAAAACTTCTGTTTTGAACCCTAAAATTATTTCTATCCAACCAGAGTTTAGTCCTGAAAATTTATTGTTAGCAACCATTTCGTTTTGCCCCCATGTAAGGCTATTGATATTATAAATTGTATAACTGTTTAGTGTTTGATTAAAATTTGCAAGCCCAAGTCGAAAACCAGAAAAAATCAAGTTATCCATTCCAGCCCAATTTGTGTACATGTTGTAATCTACTCCAGCTTTTATATAATTGCCTTTTCCAGTGCTGTTTAAATAGTTGGTAATGTTTGTTTTTTTTTCAGATCCAATCTCTGCAGCAATGTATAAGTTTTTTGATAAACGATAATCTCCGTTGATTTCAAAACCCATATAATCTGTATCCAAAAAAGAACGGGTTATTTTACTTAAATCAACTCCAACACGTAAACCATATTTTTTTTGGACTATAAGACTGTCTATACCGTTTGACTTAGTTTCTTGAGCGCTGAGACCCATTAAAAGACCAAGACATCCTAATATGTTAATGAAGTACTTTGACATGGATTTCATTTTCATTTATTACTTGAGTTAATAAAATTTCAGAATTTATTATCCATTGATCGTTATCCGAACCAATACTAAAAGTTTGAATGGAATAATTATTTATATATCCACAAGCTCTAGATACATATAGAGTTTCAATTTCATATGTAACCGTTATAATATCTGGATTACCATTAACTGTAGAGTTAATAATGTCATAGCTTTCATATAATTTAAACTGGGTTTGACTACTATTATTTTGTAAGGGCAAAGCAATTGAGGACCGGGTTGAAACAAGTTCGTTGTATATAGGAACTTCATTGAAGTCGGAATCTAATCCAATTGCAAATAAACCTGGAACAGATTTAATTTGATCTGGAGCAGTAATATCATAAAATTCAATTATTAATCTGGGAGTAGTTTGGGTTGTGGACGGGCATACGTCATCCTTTTCACAACCTAAATAAACAAACGCAATAAATAATAAAAATATATAATGTTTTTTCATCTGATACCCGTTAATATCTATTTTTGTTCAACTTCTATGATTTTTTCAATGGATTCAGCTAATTTGAAATCTAATTCAGTTATCCCACCAGCATCATGAGTAGATAGTTTTATTTTTAATAAGTTAAATGTATTAGACCAGTATGGATGGTGGTTTAGTTTTTCACATTCGAAGGCTATTCGAAATACAACACTCATACATTCTTTGAAATTATCAAATTTAAATTCTTTAGTTAAGGCATTATCTTGATAATCCCAATCTGGGAAATCAATTAAAAGCTTTTCAATTTCTGAATTCTTTAGTGATCTCATATTAATTTCAGGTTAAACCAAAAGTACAACTTTTTTAAAAGCATTAAAATGTATTAACGGGAGTTTTTTCGAAAAGAACAACTGTTTCTATATGCGATGTATGAGGAAATTGATCCACCAGGCTTATTTTTTTTAATTCATATCCGTAATTCCTCATTTCTTCAGTATCTCTTGCTTGAGTTGCTGGGTTACAAGAGACATAAACAATCCGTTCTGCATTGATATTAATTATTTTTAATAATGTCTTGGGAGCAATCCCTGCACGAGCTGGGTCTAAAATAATAGTGCGTATTTTATTTTTATACTCAGGATGTTTCGTTAAAAACTTTCCAACATCAGCAGTATAAAATTGCAAGCCATGTATGTTATTTCTTTCTGCATTTTTTATCGCATCTTCGACTGCAGACGCAACGATATCGACACCAATAATTTTTGTATTGGTGCTTCGGGATGCTAGAATCTGACCTATAGTTCCAGTGCCACAAAATAAATCCATAACCACAGAATTATCAATAGTTTCTTTATTTTCTAGCGCATAATCAATGACTTTGGTATACAGTTTTTCTGCAGACTTGGGATTAGTTTGAAAGAAGCTTTTCATACTGATTTCAAAATTTAAACCGAGAAGTTGTTCAACGATCTTATCGTCTCCAGCTATGAGTTGACTTTTTCCAGTTGTAGCGAGTGTTCTATCGCCTGTTTCATCATTGATCGAGTGTATCAGTCCAGCAAAGCGTTCTTTGAAGAGATCTTGAAGAAGTTCTGAAAACCCTGTTAAATCAAACTCAGGAAGGTCATAAGAAGTTGTTACTAAATTAAATAAGAGTTTATTGGTTTTGTAAGACTTCCTCACAACAAAAAACCGAAAGAATCCTTCTTTTTTAGGTCCATGCCAAGGCGCTAATCCGGTCGCTTCACAATACCTCCTTATTGTACTAATATTGTCCTCAACTTGTGTATCAAATAAGCCAGAGTCTTTTTCTAGGTTGTCTCCCATCCACCATACTCCACGTCTCTTAAAACCTAAAGTAAAAACATCAATATCAGTTTTATTTATCCGGTCGTATCCAATTGCAGAAAACCCATACTCCATTTTATTTCTGTAATGAAATACATTAGGGGACGTTACCAATTCGTCAAAAAGAGACTCAATATTTGAAACTTTCCCGATTCGTTTAAATAAAGACATGGTACTTTCTTTCTTGTATTTGTGCTGTAATTCAATGGGTAGATTTATATAAGGTGCTCCGGGGATATCTTGAAATGGAACATCGACTTCGTTTGGTGAACTTTCTATGACATCCATCAAGCTGCATTCCGCATACTTTTTAGTCGATTTTTTCACTTGAGCTTTTACTGTTTGCCCAGGGATAGTATTGGGAATAAATACAATAAATTCGCCATGTTCAGATCGAATTCTTGCAATTCCTTTTCCTCCGAAAGCATAGTCTTCAATTTTTAACTCTAATATCTGACCTCTTTTTACAAATTTATTTCGTTCTCTTTTTGGCATTTGTTTCTGTCCTAATTATTGATTGCAATATTAACAAAAGATATGAACCTAGCCGAAGAATAGTAGTGAAATTGATGTGTTTGTTATGAATTATATTTACTAAATTGCAATTCTTAGGGATGATTTCTTTCCCATGCTGATTTTTCGAAATCTCGAAAGAACAACGGTAGATAAGGAATAGTTATTTTATAAATTTATTAAATTATTAAAAATGGCTGCTTTAAACCAATTAAATTCACAACAAGCAATCGAACTAGAAAATAAGTATGGGGCTCACAATTATCACCCTCTTCCAGTAGTACTATGTAAAGGCGAAGGTGTTTATGTGTGGGATGTAGAAGGAAAAAAATACTTTGATTTTTTATCCGCTTATTCTGCTGTAAACCAAGGGCATTGTCACCCTAGAATTGTAGATGCTTTAACAGAACAAGCGAGTATTTTAACACTTACTTCTCGTGCTTTTCATAACAATGTATTAGGAGAGTATGAAAAGTTTGTAACAGAGCTATTTGGATATGATAAAATCTTACCGATGAATACTGGTGTTGAAGGGGGAGAGACGGCCTTAAAGCTATGTAGAAAATGGGCATATAATGTAAAGGGAATCCAAGAGAATAAGGCTAAAATTTTATTTGCCGAAAATAATTTTTGGGGACGTACTTTAGCAGCTGTATCTTCTTCAACAGATCCTAGTGCATTTAAAGACTATGGTCCTTATCTACCTGGTTTTGAAATTGTGAAATATAATGATTTAAGTGCATTAGAAAAAGCATTAGAAGATCCTAATGTTGCAGGCTTTATGGTAGAGCCTATACAAGGAGAAGCTGGAGTTATGGTCCCCGATGAAGGGTATTTAAAAAAAGCATATGATCTATGTAAATCTAAAAATGTATTATTTATAGCAGACGAAGTCCAAACAGGAATCTCTAGAACAGGTAAGTTATATTGCTGTCAACATGAAGGCGTAAAGCCAGATATCTTAATTCTTGGTAAAGCACTTTCTGGTGGAGTTTTTCCTGTTTCAGCTGCTTTAGCAGATAATGAGATAATGATGACTATAAAGCCTGGGGAACATGGATCAACCTTTGGAGGGAATCCTTTGGGATGTAAAGTAGCCATGGCTGCCCTGCAAGTCGCTGTTGACGAAAATTTGGCCGAAAATGCAGAAAAACTAGGAAAAATTTTCAGATCGAAACTTACTGAATTTTCATTTAAAAGTAATTTAGTAAGGACTGTTAGAGGTAAAGGTTTGCTAAATGCGATTATTATTAATGACAATGAAAAAAGTGATACCGCTTGGAATATATGTTTAAAGCTTAGAGATAATGGTTTGCTTGCTAAGCCAACTCATGGAAATATTATACGTTTTGCTCCGCCACTAGTAATGAACGAAACTCAACTTTTAGATTGTGTAGATATTATAATTAAAACTTTAAAAGATTTTGAGCAAAGTTAATATATTTAAAAAAAAACCATTCAACTGAATGGTTTTTTTAATGTAATATTTTAATAATTTTTATTAATTATTGACGAGCAACGTGTGCGTTAATTTGAGTTTGCATCCCTGTTACATCCATCCAGTCTGAAAACATTACCACTTTTCCATCTTCATTAAATGACACTACTGCATACCATTTGTTATTAACAGTTGCACCAGAAGCCGTATGTATTCCCGTCCAAGTTCCATAGATACGAACTCCATTTGGTTTAGATGTTTGTTCTCCCAATTCCGAATAAAATGAGCCTCCCCAGTAAGCACTGTTACTATCAATTCCACCATCACCAGCTAAGAAAGTAAGGTTGTCAAATTCAGAAAAGTACTGTTCTGCTGCTTTCATAAGGTCACCTTTTCCTAGTATCTTATTGTCATTCCACATTGGTGGGCTCCATTTTACAGTGTCAGCAAAGTATGAAGATAGCAGCTCCAAATCTTCTGTTGCAAACCCCTTGACATGATGATTTTCAAAAGCTTTTATGTTGCGGGCAAATGTAGCTTTGTCAGCTTCTGATGGATTAGCAGATTCTGTATTTGTGTTTTTACAAGCTGTAAAAGCTAAAATAATTGTAATCAATAATGTTATTTTTTTCATTTCTTTTTTTTTGATTAATAAGATGTAATTTAGGTTTTTTTTTATTAATTTCAAAACACAACTTAAATTTAAACTCTTTTTTTTTCTGTTTAAAAAACAAAAAACCCTCTGCTGTGAGAGGGTTTTAAATAGTTAATGAAAAGGTTTCTTAAAGCAAGTACTCTGTGCTTATGAAGTTTGATTTTTTAGATTCTAAAAGATCTTTTAAAATAGAATTATTTGAACTGTTCTCTTTAGAAGCTACAAAAGTTCTTATGGAAAACGATCGTAATGCATCTCTAACACTCAAGGTGCTGAATGCTGAATCTTTTCTTCCTGTAAAAGGAAATACATCTGGTCCACGTTGGCATGAACTATTTAAATTTACTCTACAGACAAGGTTCACTAATACATCAATTAAAGGCGCTAATGTCTTTACATTTTTTCCAAACACACTTACTTGTTGTCCGTAATTTGATTCTGCCATGTCGTCCAAGACTTGTTGAACGTCGGTAAAAGTAATTATTGGAATTACAGGTCCAAATTGTTCTTCAACATATAGATCCATTGTTTTATTTATATTTGACATAACTGCTGGATATATATAATTATCAGAGATGTTTCCACCTTTAGAATTTAATATTTTTGCTCCTTTAGCTTTGGCATCTTCAATCAAACTTTTTATGTACGCTGGTTTGTTTGGTTCTGGTAGAGGGGTTAACTTTACACCATCTTCCCAAGGGTTTCCAAATTTTAATGCATCTACTTTTTCACAAAAGCGTTTATTGAATTCTTCTGAAATACTTTCGTGAACATATAATATTTTAAGAGCTGTACAACGCTGCCCATTAAAAGATAATGTACCAGCAATACACTCATCAACAGCGAGGTCTAGATCTGCATCTGGCAAAAGTATACCCGGGTTTTTAGCTTCCAACCCTAAAACCGATCGTAAACGGTTACTCTTTGGATGGCTATTTTGCAATGCATTTGCCGAGCTACTGTGCCCAATTAAGGCTAGGACATCTATTTTCCCTGTTTCCATAATAGGCGTAGCAAGTACACGTCCACGTCCATACAATATGTTTACAACTCCTTTTGGAAAGCTATTTTGAAATGCTTCTAAAAGTGGAGATAATAGTAACACACCAAGTTTAGCTGGTTTAAATACTGCAGTATTACCCATTATTAAGGCAGGGATTAGTAGTGCAAATGTTTCATTTAAAGGGTAGTTGTAGGGGCCTAAGCACAAAACAACTCCAATAGGTCCTCTTCTAATGTGGGCATGTACTCCAGAGTTTTTTTGAAATTTAGCAGAATTACGATCCAACTGTTTGTAGTCGTCTATAGTGTCATATATGTAATCAACAGTCCTATCAAATTCTTTTTCTGAATCAATTAGATTTTTACCAATTTCCCACATAAGATATTTTACAACCGTCGCCCGTTTTGTTTTCATTTGTTGGGCAAATTTTAGCATGCAAGAAATACGGTCCGCAACTTTCATTGTTGGCCATAACCCTTGGCCATTGTTGTACGCCCATGATGCTGCATCTAACGCTTCAAAAGCCTGTTTTTTTGTGAGCTCAGGAACACTTCCAAGTAATGTTGGTTGGTAATCTTCAGTTGATGAAATGGTAGAGAATACATCAGTCATTTTTCCTGACCATTCTTTTAACTCCCCATTTACTAGATAGTTAGTTTGATTTATTAAGTCATTAATTTTGTAAGCTTCCGGAGCTTTTTTGAAAGTCATATAAAAGGTTGTTAGTTAGATGGTTGCCAAATTAATTAATAATTAAACGTGTTAGTGCTAACGAAACGTTAATCTTATTTTTGAATACTTAACAAAACAAAAAAAATCCCCATATAATCATGGGGATAAATATTATTTTAATTATTTTTTTCAATTTCTTTCATTGCCTCTTGAAATTCTAGAAAAACATCATCAAACCCCCCTGTTGAATATAAATATATATTGTAAAATAGATAAAGTAAATTAATGATTAAAATAATTAATGCTACTATTTTTGCTGTATTCATAGCATTGAAGTTTCCTTCATAATCATCGGGATTTTGTTTAGCATCTTTAATTTTGTTGTGTGCGATTAGAAACGCAGGTCCTGAGAGTAAAAACCCAAAACCTCCAATGCAACAGCATAATAATCCGATAATACTTAACACGTATGTAAGTGTTGTGTTTAATTGTTTTTTCATTTTGTTTTATAATTGTTTAATAGTGTAACTTATTATTATTGTAGTTATCGATACTATAGAAAGTATGTTAACTCCTTTTTTGTGGTACTGAAATTTATAAAAGCGAGTTATTAGTAAGTAGCTGAATAGAAAAATAAGTGGGTAAATTGCGGGATACATGTAAAAAGCTTGAATAAAAGAACCTTTAAACATCAAGGCTACCGCTCTTTGAAATCCACAACCCATGCATTCATAGCCAAAAATGGTTTTGCTTAGGCAGGGAATCATAAAATCTTCAAATAACACAGGTCTATTTTTTTTTAATCACATTCAAATAAAGAAAAATAATTTTTAAATAAAAAATGTAACTTATAATTTTTCATTTATACAAAAGTTTTAATTTTGAATGTAAATTACTGAACATGTTTTTCAAGCTTTTTTATTTTGGGTGTTTTGGTTTCGGTTTTTTTTTGGTGTTGTTTCAAGAATTTTTCAATCAAAAAAAATCATTTATTTTAATTATTGGCTTCTGTCTATTAATGTTTGCTTTATACAATATTTCCAAAGGAATAGGCGATCGCCCTAATAATGAAACATTCATAGAAAATGAAGAAGAAGAATGAAATTTAAAATTAATGATAAAGTTTCAGTGCTTGACGATGATATAAATGGTATAATTTCATGTATAAGAGGTTCTGAAATAACTGTAGCAACCTCTACAGGGTTCGACTTGGTTTTTGATTCCAGTGAATTAGTGAAAATTAATGAAAATTTAATGAGTTCAAATACTTTGTTTTCTAAAAAATCTATTAATAATGTGCTAATAGAAAAAGATTCAAATAAAAAGCAGATTCTTTCGAAGCTTTTTTTTAATGACCGAAATAAATCTGTGATAGAAGTCGATCTACATCTTAATCAGCTTATAAAAAACACGCGGGGAATGCAAAATCACGAAATGCTTAATTTACAATTAGAGACAGCCAAGTGGCATTTAGAAGCTGCAATAAAACAGCGCATTCAACGTATTATATTTATTCATGGAGTGGGAGAAGGAGTCTTAAAAATTGAACTCGAATATTTATTTAATCGTTATGATGGGATAAAGTACTATGACGCTAATTATCAAAAGTACGGTCAGGGAGCCACAGAGGTTTACATACTTCAATCAAAAACTACTTAATAATCAACGGAGTATTCATAAAAACCTAAGAAAAAACTATCTGTAGAGAGTATAGATATATCTATATTTTCAAGAGTGACATTAACTGTGAAATCTCTACTAAATTCATTTAAATTTGAAAAATCACTTTCAAATACCGTCATTACAGTATTGTCTAAAAATCGAGCTACAGATGCTCCAGTAGCAAGGTCGTCGAATAGGTTTCCATTATTATTTTCATCTTCAAACTTTGTTAACGTACCATCTCCATCATCATCATTATCTAAATAATCGGGAATTAAATCTCCATCTGTGTCTTGCATGTCAGCTAAATCACCATCTCCGTTAGGGTCAGGTTTTTCATTTATTGTAGGAACATTATCTCCATCATCATCATTGTCTTTATAGTTGGGTATTCCGTCATTATCAGTATCTCCATCGAATTCTAAAGCTGTAGGAACTCCGTCATTATCATCATCTAAAAATGTAGTAGTAAATACAGCATATCCACTCAAAGCTTCGTAATTGTTTATTACAGAAACATTAGCATCAGGTATGTCTTGACATATGTAAGTATTCGGATCAGCGTTGTAAGTTCTGTAATTAAATTTTACAGAACTTCCATCTATATTTATCGTTCGAATATCTCCTGAGTTTTCTGTGTTAAATATAGATTGTGCTTGTGAGTTGTTACTAAAAAGAAGAGTAAGTGACTCAAAAGGAGCACTTTTTGTATCGAATAAAATATAATTTTGTGACGATTCGTCCCCACATAGAGTTAAATTTTTATCAAAATCTAATTGAACGGAAATAACATCTCCATCGTTACATGAAAAAGTAAAAACACTTAGAATAAATATTAAAAAGTTTCGCATATTAAAAAATATATTTAATACAAAAGTAACTGAATTGTTAAATATTTCGAATAATTTCGTCTATAATTTAATTTTACTATTTTTGAAAAAATCCTGATTTCTTATGAATCCGATATACTTAGACAGCGCAGCTACTACTAAAATAAGAGAAGAAGTTGTTTTAAAAATGTCAGCAGTCTTAGAATCAAATTATGGTAACGCTTCATCCACTCATGGTTTTGGCCGTTCATCAAAATCAATTATTGAAAATTGTAGAAAGCGAATAGCTTCTCATATAAACGCGTCTCCCTCAGAAATAATATTTACTTCTGGCGGTACCGAAGCTGACAATTTAGTTCTAAGATCTGCAGTTAAGGATTTAAATATTAATCACATAATTACATCAAAAATTGAACACCACGCGGTTCTTCATACTGTTGAGCAGTTAGAGAAAGATTATTCTATCAAAGTCAGTTATGTAAATATTTTAGATAACGGATTTATCGATTATACACATTTAGAAAAACTTCTAAAATCTAGTTATTCAACTTTAGTTTCATTAATGCATATAAATAATGAAATTGGAAATATTCTAGATATTCAAAAAGTAGCTATTTTGTGTAAAGATAATAATGCTCTTTTTCATAGTGATACCGTTCAATCTTTAGGACATTATCATATAGATGTTAAAAAAACTCCAATTGATTTTTTGGTAGCAAGTGCTCATAAATTCCATGGTCCTAAAGGAGTTGGGTTTACTTTTATTAGAAAAAATTCAGGTCTTAAGTCCTTAATTACTGGAGGTACCCAAGAACGGGGTATTCGTGCAGGAACAGAAAGTATTCATGATATTGTTGGATTGGACGAAGCATTGAATCTTTCGTATCAGAATTTAGAAAAAGATAATTCTTACATAATGGATTTGAAATCATATTTTATTTCTCAATTAGACATTAATATTCCAGGTGTTAAGTTTAATGGGGCGTGCAGTGATTTTATAAACAGTACTTACACATTAGTTAACATATGTTTGCCAGTATCATCAACAAGTGCTCCAATGTTTCTTTTTCAATTAGATTTGAAAGGAATTGCGTGCTCTAAAGGTAGTGCATGCCAGAGCGGAAGCGGGAAAGGATCTCACGTTTTATCAGAAATCCTAAATGATAACGACATGAACAAGCCATCAATTCGATTTTCATTTAGTGTTTACAACACGAAAAAAGAGCTTGACTCTGTTGTATCGATTCTTAAAGATCTGGTAAACAATACAATTTCCTAAAATCGCATCCCTAACCTTAAATTAAAGACTCGAGGCGTTAAGTAATTAGGTATTGAGTATTGTCGCTTTGAATAGACGTCTCTAACCCATGTGTTAGTAATAGAGTTTTGAACATCGAACATGTTAAATATTTCGAGACCTATCGACAATTCTTTAAATCGTTTTTGCCATTTTTTTATTCTTTTTTTGTTCGAGTCAACAATAACATATGACATTCCTACATCTGCTCGCTTATAATCTGTTAACCGGTTTTGATAACTATAAGGACTGGCATAACTAGGTGAGCCCCCAGGTACACCAGTGTTGTAAACCAAATTTAGATACATTTTCATATTAGGTATCTTGGGAATGTAATCCTGAAATAAAATTCCGAATTTTAAACGTTGATCAGTTGGCCGGGCAATATACCCCTGTTTGTTTATATTCTCTTCTGTTTTTAGGAAGCCAAAGGAAAACCAGGATTCACTTCCAGGGACAAATTCACCGTTTAATCTCACATCAAGTCCATAGGCATATGCTTCTGAGTTATTTGCTGCCGCATATCGAATTCTAACATTTTCAATAGTATAAGGGTTGACATTGTTTAACTTTTTGTAGTAGGCTTCCGAAATAAGCTTAAAAGGACGGTCCCACATTTTAAAACTATATTCGTTAGCAATAACTAAGTGGATAGACTGTTGTGCTTTCACGTCGTTATTAACAACTCCATCATTGTCTCTAAGTTCACGATAAAATGGTGGTTGGTAATACAGGCCTCCACTCAAACGGAATAACATATCTTTGTTCCAATCAGGCTTAATTGCAAGTTGAATTCTTGGGCTAATTACTCTTTGAAAATTACTTTCGCCTAATTGATTTTTAACAGACCATCCGTGATAACGAATTCCAAAATTCGCATATACTTCATTGTTATTAATGATTGATCGTCGGTTCCATTGTCCAAAGGCTTGTATTCTGTTGAGTTGTGTTTTGTTCGTCGCACGGATATTTTGAAAAGGTACAATAGGGCCTTGATCGGGAGCATAGGGCTGATCATTAAATTGATCTAAATTTGGTGGATTTATTGAAAAACCTGCCGAGTCAACTAGTTCCCATTCTACAATACGGTCTCTAATATCTTCATTTGTATATTTAATGGACCATTCGAAATTGTTATTTTGAGATTTTAAGTATCCTTTATGCTCGATATTTGTTATTAGAGCATCCAAATCATTTCTTGCATGATTTAGCTGTGAGCCAATTCCTTCCGTAAACTCTACCTCTCCTAAGTTTTCGTCTCCTATGTTACTATTAACCTCTCCCAGTCGATATTGAGCAAGAATGTCGAAATGTTCTTGTTCAGTCGTATGAAATGTAGAAGTAATTAGTTTTAAGGTCAAATTGTCATTTACAAAATAACTTCCTTTGAATGCTCCAAAATAGGTCTGATATTTATCATTTTCTTGTCCTTCATAAAACACTAACAAAGCGATCGGATTTTCTAAAGTACCAAAGTTGGTTTGGCGTGTAGTAGGTTCATATTGATAGTCATTTATTGCAAAATTCCCTAAAAAGCTTAAATGAAATTTTTCTGAAAATCGATAGGTTAAATAGCTTTGAGCGTCAGCGAATGTTGGATTGAAATTGGTTTCTGTTTCTTTTGATTTTACAAGAAGGCTGTTGTTTCTGTAGCGAAGTCCTGTTATTGCTGAGAATTTAGAGTCTTTGGAAACAGTTTCTGTGGTAATACTTCCACCCAATAAATTAACGTCGATACGGGCTCCAAAATCAATAGGGGTTCTGTAAGTAATGTCTAAAACTGAAGATAATTTATCTCCATATTTAGCTTGAAAACCACCTGCTGAAAAGTCTAAATTTTGTACTAACGCTGTATTTACAAAACTCAATCCTTCTTGTTGTCCAGATCGAACTAGAAAAGGACGATAGACTTCTATTTCATTTACATACACAAGATTTTCATCAAAATTACCTCCTCTAACAGAGTATTGTGTACTCAATTCGTTCGTGATATTTACTCCAGGAAGTGTTTTTAATAAATTTTCAACTCCTGGCTGAGCTCCTTTGACACTTCTAATAATTTGAGGTGATATAGTTGTGATTCCTTCCAAATTTTTTCGTTTGGAGCCTGAAATCACAACTGTTTCAATTTGCTCATAACTCTCTTTTAAAACTGGGTTAAACTCAAATTCTTCTCCAATTTTTAAATTGAATGAAACTTCAATAAATTTATAGTTTATGTGTGAAATTCTAATCTTAATATCTTTTTTGGCTGGAATTTTAAGGATATAAAACCCATTAAAATTTGTGGTAGTACCATCATTGCTTGATGTAATGTTCGCTCCTTGAACCGGCTGGTTTTGATCATTTAGTATAATACCCTTGATTGTTGATGTTTGTCCAACAATTAGAGTTGGCACTAACATTGAGAGTAATAAAACCGTATGAGTAAATATTTTTTTCAATTTTATGGAGAACTATTTTTTATAAAACAAAGATTCAAATGTAGAAGAATTTCCTACATTATCTGTGACTACGATTTTTAAATTATTTTCTATTTCTTTTGTAATATCATCATCAAAATTATAGATTAATAATTGTGTTTTGATATCGTATTCCATTAAAATCCAACGCCCATTCAAAGTTGCTCTGTAGTTTTTAACACCTGAACCTTCATCATTAATTTTTACTTTTAAATGACTAAGATTACTAATCCAACTTTTATTTTTAAAGTTAATTGCTTCAATATCAGGTTTTTCGTTATCGATACCCAATGTATAATTTCCTAAATACTTAGTACGTGTTGAAAGGCTGTTTCCTCGTTTTTTTGTATTGGAGTAGATGAGTCTGTTTCCGCTCTGGGAAATACGCCCTATAAATAGATAGTCTTTATTACGTCCATTGTACTTACTAATATCAAAATTGATATCAATAGATTTTTTTAAGGGAATCGATGCGGTATGTAGATTTAGAGTATCATTTGTAACTTCAAACCGTATGTTTACGTCTTCGTAAAATGTGTTTTTTGATATCTGAACAACAACATGATCTTTTTTTAGAATCATTTTTTGAGAAGCATTGATGTATTGAAGTTTGGTGTTGTTTTGTTTTGATTTAATTAAATTTTTATAGGCTCTTTTTATTGGGATTTTTAATTCCGATTTATTGCCTTTAAAATCACTTACTATTACTTTAAATATAGAAACTGTGTCATTTTTCAGCTCTACGATTCCATTATTAGTGTATGCTTTCAGAATTGAAAGGGGGTTGTTTTTTTCAATGAATAGCTTTTGAATTCTTTTGTTGTTGTTAAAAAAAAATTCATAATCTACATAGCGATTAAGGTGCTTTGTTTCATCAAAAGAAAAACGATTAAAATTAACTTCCAAACTTTTTTGATTATTGTACATAGTTTGAATTTTATTTACTCCATTGTTATTAGATGCTAAGTCTTGTCTATCAGTACTAACTATTCCAAATCCAATTTTACCATAAGCATTTATAGTGTCAGATTTGTAGGATCCATCTTTTTGTTTTGAAACTCTAATTTTGATTCTTTTGGTCCTGCCTTTAATATGGCTATATTCAGAAAGTGGATAACCATATAATCCAAATATAACAGGGGGAGTAGTATCTTTAATGTCAAAACCAAACATCAGTGGGTTTAAAGGCCGCTCTTGATTGTCTCTAATTTCAAAATGTAAATGTGGTCCTCCAGAGCCTCCTGTATTTCCCGAAAAGGCAATTAACTGCCTGTCTAATACTTTAAGAATTCCCGCTTTGGGGAACAATTCTAACTCAAATGTTTCTCCCTGGTACTGACGTTTTTTAACATATGCTTCAATTTCAGGTGAGAACTTTTGAAGGTGCGCGTAAACACTTGTGTAGCCATTAGGGTGTTTAATGTATAAGGCTTTTCCATATCCATATCTAGATATTTTTATACGACTCACATATCCAGAAGCAGATGCATATATTTTTAATCCCTCCCTTCCTTGTGTTTTTATATCCAAGCCTGAGTGAAAATGATTATTTCGTAGTTCAGCGAAAGAACCAGATAAAATTAAATCAATATCTAGAGGTGAGGAGAAATAATTTTGCGGATAATTGGATTGTCCGTTACAAATAGAAATAAAAAAAAATAGGCTAGCAATTGTAGTTTTCATAAAGAGTAATAGAGTTGCTAATTTATACAATTGAACACAAATACAAAAATTATTACTACGTATCCAGAAAAGTAGCCTCAAATAAAATTAAATTTAAGCTAAAACAATTGTGTTATTAATTATGGAATGTTAAATTTGTGAAATAGGTATTGAAAAAGTAAATGAGTAAAATTGAACTAGTTGTTTATTCTCTTGAAAAAAAAGTGCAAAAAGTTTTGTATGAACTAACTAAACTAAAAAAAGATAATTCAACTTTAAAACATCAGTTAAATGATGTTAAAGCTGAAAATTTTAAGCTTTTGCATTCACTTCAAGAAAAAGAAAGTGATTATGACACACTCAAATTTGCTAATTCAATCCTTGGCAGTGATGAAAATAAAAGAGAGACTAAACTTAAAATAAATTCTTTAGTTAAGCAGATTGATGATTGTATATCTAAGTTATCTGATTAGAAAATAAATATATGAGTGAACGGTTAAAAATAAAATTATCCATAGCCAATAGAGTATATCCATTGACTATCACTCCTGATCAAGAAGAAGGACTACGTTCAGCGGCTCAAAAAATTGATTTGACTATTAAGCAATTTGAGAAAAGTTACTCTGTTCAAGATAAGCAAGATGTATTGGCCATGTGTGCACTTCAATTTGCAACTCAAAACGAACAAAAGTCAATTGATAATACTAGTTTAAATGAAGATTTAGAATCTCGTCTAATTTCAGTAGATAAATTAATAGATTCACATTTAAATAATAACGTTCTTTAAATAAATAAGGTTACTGCCTATATTGATCACTTTTTTGATAAACTCAACGGAAATTTTTTAAATTGGGTGCGTTTAAGTTGTAAAAGCATGCTGTCTTGTAGCAGATTCTTGATCAACTTTTCAACTCTAAATCTTGTATTTATGGAGTTTATACAAAAACAGATTGATATAGGCTTTTTTTTTAATTTTAATAATTATATATGGAAACTAATACTATACTCATTGTGTGCACTGCTGCTATTTTAGGACTTGTTTTAGGATTAGTCGTATCAAAATTACGCGAAAAGAATAACGCATCTCAAGTTACTAAAAATGCAAAAAGGGATGCGAATTCTATTATTTCTAAAGCTAGAATTGATGGAGAAGCAACAAAAAAAGATAAAATATTTCAAGCTAAAGAACGGTTCTTAGAATTGAAGTCTGAACATGAGCAAGTTATTCAGTCTAGAGAAAAGAAAATTAGTGAGGTTGAAAAGAGAACTCGAGACAAAGAATCTCAAATTTCATCTGAACTTTCAAGAAATAAAAAATTATCTGAAGAACTTGAATCTAAAATAAATGATTATGACCAACGTTCAACTTTGCTAGGTAAACGCAAAGAAGAAGTTGAGAAGGCTCACAAAAGTCAAATAAAACAGCTTGAAGTTATCTCTGGCTTGTCTGCTGATGATGCTAAGCAAGAGCTGGTAGAGTCTTTAAAATCTGAAGCAAAAAATGACGCTATGGTATATATTCAGGACACTATGGAAGAAGCTAAATTAACTGCTGAACAAGACGCAAAAAAAATTATAATTAATACAATTCAAAGAATTGGAACAGAGGAAGCAGTAGATAACTGCGTTTCTGTTTTCAATATTGAATCTGATGATGTCAAAGGTCGTATTATTGGTCGTGAGGGTCGCAATATTAGAGCTATCGAAGCAGCAACTGGAGTCGAAATCATAGTCGATGATACTCCAGAAGCCATAATATTGTCTTGTTTTGATTCTGTACGTAGAGAAGTTGCTCGTTTATCTTTACACAAATTAGTAACAGATGGACGTATTCACCCAGCTCGTATTGAGGAAATTGTTAAAAAAACTCAAAAACAAATAGAGCAAGAAATTATTGAAGTTGGTAAGCGTACGGTGATCGATCTAGGGATTCACGGATTACATCCTGAGCTAATTAAAACAGTTGGTCGAATGAAATATCGTTCTTCTTATGGACAAAACTTATTACAACACTCCAGGGAAGTTGCGAAACTCTGTGGAGTTATGGCTGCAGAATTAGGAATTAATCCAAAGCTAGCAAAGCGCGCTGGTCTTCTTCATGACATCGGTAAAGTTCCGGATGCAGAAGCTGACATGGAAACACCTCATGCTATTTTAGGAATGCAATGGGCTGAGAAATATGGAGAAAATGAAGAAGTATGTAATGCAATTGGAGCTCACCATGACGAAATTGAAATGAAGTCCCTTATGTCCCCTATAGTTCAAGTATGTGATGCTATTTCTGGTGCTCGTCCTGGAGCGAGAAGACAGGTTTTAGATTCTTATATCCAAAGACTAAAAGATTTAGAAGACATAGCCCTAGGCTTTAGCGGTGTTCAAAAAGCTTATGCTATCCAGGCAGGTCGTGAATTACGTGTAATTGTTGAAAGTGAAAAAGTAACAGATGATAAAGCAGGAAGTTTATCTTTTGAGATATCTCAGAAAATTCAAACAGACATGACCTACCCTGGACAGGTCAAAGTGACAGTTATTCGTGAAACTAGAGCCGTAAATATTGCTAAATAAATTTTTATTTTCTGGGGTGAAATTCGTCTATAACTTTCTTTAGATGACTTTTATCTATATGCATATAAATTTCTGTTGTAGTAATACTTTCGTGTCCTAGCATCATTTGAATAGCTCTCAAATCCGCTCCATTTTCAAGTAAGTGGGTAGCGAATGAATGTCTAAAGGTGTGAGGGGAAATACTTTTTTGAATCTTCGCTTTTTCTCCTAATTTTTTTACAATTGTAAAAATCATTGCTCTAGTGAGTTGTTTTCCGCGACGGTTTAGAAACAGAGTATCATTAGACGCAATGTCAATTTTCATAGTAATTCTAACCTGGTTTTTGTAAAGGTTTATATGTTTTTGAGTCAATTTCCCAATTGGTACGAAACGTTGCTTATTTCCTTTCCCGGTAACTTTTATAAACCCTTCATCAAAAAACAAATCAGAAATTTTTAGTGCTGTTAGTTCACTAACTCTAAGTCCGCAGCTATACAAGGTTTCTATTATTGCACGGTTTCGTATAGCATTTGAATCACTAAGATCGATTGTTTTTACTACTAGATTAATTTCACTAACTGAAAGAGTGTCCGGTAATTTACGTCCTATTTTAGGAGCTTCTATTAGTTCCAATGGATTTGTTTGCATATAATCCTCAAAAATCAAATAATCATAAAAACTACGTAAACCAGAAATTAATCTAGATTGACTTCTAGGACTAATCAATTTAGCTATTTCATATATAAATTCTTGAATTTGTATACTAGTTATTTCAATCGGACTAATGGACATGTTATTACTTTTTAAGTACACTACAAGTCTCTGAATATCAAGATTGTAATTTTCTACGGTATTTTTGGACATACCGCGCTCAATTTTTAGAAATAAAGAATAATCATTAAGTGCTTCTTGCCATTTCATTTAAATCAGTTTTACTTAAATACTCAAGTTACAAATATAATTAGCATCAATTTTAATGCCTATTTATTTTTTTAAAATAATTAATAAAATTATTTGAAAGACCCAAAAACCTATTATATTTGCACCGCATTGGAGAGTTGGCAGAGTGGTCGAATGCGGCAGTCTTGAAAACTGTTGAGGGTCACACCTCCAGGGGTTCGAATCCCTTACTCTCCGCAAAATTAAAACCCGTAGCAATTGTTATGGGTTTTTTTCAAATCTTTTGTTACTAACTTATTTTTCTTTCTTATGTTAATATAATAGATTTCAACCGTGAAACATTTTAACGAGCGCAATATTAAAAGAAATACAAAACCAAAAGTCACACTAAAACAAGCCTTTAAAACAATTATTTGGCCTAGAAGAAACTTAGTATTATTGGGTCTTTTACTTATTGTTGTCCGGAGTTTATCAGGTTTTGTACTACCAATACAAAGCAAGGTTCTATTAGATGAAGTAGTTCCAAACAATGATTATAATTTATTGTCTTCTTTAATTTTGATTGTAATTATCTCTATTGTTGTTCAAGCGCTGACTTCTTTTTTACTCACTAAAGTGTTAAGTATTCAAGCACAGTATTTAATTAGTGAATTACGAGCACAAGTACAGAAGAAAGTGTTGTCATTACCAATTAGTTTTTTTGACAATACTAAATCAGGTGTCTTAGTTTCTAGAATAATGAGTGATGTTGAAGGGGTAAGAAACCTCATAGGTACTGGATTAGTTCAGTTAGTTGGTGGGTCTTTTACCGCTATTTTAACCTTAATTATTTTACTTAGAATGAATATATGGATGACCCTATTTACCTTCATTCCGCTCTCTGTTTTTGCAATGATTGCTTTAAAGGCTTTTAAGTATATTCGTCCTATTTTTAGAGCAAGAGGAAAAATTAATGCTGATGTAAAAGGACGGTTAATAGAAACATTATCGGGAGTTCGTGTGATTAAAGCATTTAATGCTGAGTCTCAAGAAACTGAAATTTTTGCTAGAGGAATAGATGCTATTTTTCAAAATGTTAAAAAAAGTTTAACTGCTACTGCAATTATGACTAGTTCTTCAACTTTTTTGATTGGCCTGGCAACTACAGGAATTATGGGTATTGGAGGCCACTTTATGATTAAAGGGGAAATAACGCCTGGCGATTTTCTTCAATTTACTTTTTTATTAGCATTTATGGTAGCCCCTATAGTACAAATGAGTAACATTGGTAGTCAATTAACAGAAGCTCTGGCAGGTTTGGACCGTACAGAAGAATTAATGAGTATGGAAGCTGAACATGACGATCCAAACCGTATAATTGAACTAAAAGATCTTAAAGGTGAACTAGTGTTTAGCGATGTATCATTTGGTTATGTAAAAAACCAAAACGTTCTTCATAACATAGACTTTAAAGCTACTTGTGGATCTGTAATTGCATTGGTTGGCAGCTCGGGTTCTGGAAAATCTACTATAGCTGGTCTTTCTGCTACGTTTTTAAACCCTCAGTCTGGAATTATTACTATTGATGGTGAGGATATATCAAAAGTCAAACTACATAGCTACAGAAAGCACCTAGGAGTAGTTTTGCAAGATGAGTTTTTGTTCGAAGGTACTATACGAGAAAATATAATATTTCCTAGACCGGAGGCTAATGAAGTTCAAGTAAATGCAGCTGTAAAAGCTGCTTATGTAGATGAATTTACTGATCGTTTTGATGACGGTTTAGAAACTTTAATTGGTGAAAGAGGCGTAAAGCTTTCGGGAGGTCAAAGACAGCGTATTGCCATTGCTAGAGCTATTTTAGCAAATCCCAAAATCATTATACTAGACGAAGCTACATCAAATTTAGACACAGAAAGTGAAGCTTTAATTCAAAAAAGTCTAGATGAATTAACAAAAAACAGAACTACGATAGTGATAGCACACCGCCTGAGTACAATTCGTAAAGCTGATCAGATTTTAGTGATTGAAAATGGCCATATAGTGGAGCGAGGAAACCACGACGATTTAATAACAAATGAGGGTAGATACTATGATTTATTTACGTACCAGGCTAAGATTTAATTTTGAGTTAATATCCTTTATGTTTTAATTAGTAAATTTTGTAATTGAAAGCTATATATTATTTTCTATTTTTATAAAAAATTTAATTAATGAATATTATTAATGCACTTAAATGGCGCTATGCAGCCAAAAAGTTTGACGCTTCTAGAACTATTCCTGATAAAGCTATAGAAATAATTAAAAAATGTTTTAATCTTACAGCTAGTTCATATGGTCTTCAACCCGTTAAATTACTTATTGTGAGTGATAAATCTGTTCTTCAAGAGCTAGTTCCAATCTCAAGTAATCAACAACAAGTAAGTCAAGCATCACATTTATGTGTGTTTTGTGTTGAAACCAATATTGATGAAGCTTACATACGCAGCTATTTTGAAAATATTAAATCTATACGAAATACACCAGATGCTGTTTTAAGTTCATTTCGTGATAGTCTAATTTCCAGTTTTGGTACAAAGTCTTCACTTGAGATATTCAATTGGGGAGCCAAACAGGCTTATTTAGCTTTAGGTAATATGCTTACCGTTTGTGCTACTCAAAAAATTGACGCATGTCCCATGGAAGGTTTTGACCCTGTTGCTTATGATAAATATTTCAAGCTTGCGGATCAAGGCTTACGCTCCGTTCTTATTATGCCAATTGGATATCGTTCAAACGATGATGTATTTGCAAGCATGAAAAAGGTAAGAAAAGATATCAAAGACTCTATTATAGAAATTAAATAAAGATTATGCCCGGATTCGAGTTGTTTGGTGAAGCAGAAAAAAAAGAAGTTCAGGATGTGTTAAATAGTGGAGTTTTAATGCGTTATGGCTTTGATGGTTTACGGCAAGGGCATTGGAAGGCTAAAGAACTAGAAAAAGAAATTGAATCTAATTTTGATGTTAAGTATGCTCAACTAGTTTCAAGTGGTACAGCAGCTGTAAGCCTTGCTCTAGCTTCAGCAGGAATAGGAGCTGGTGATGAAGTAATAATACCTTGCTTTACTTTTGTTGCGAGTTTTGAAGCTATTGTTATGATAGGAGCAACCCCTGTAATTGTTGATATTGACGACACGTTAACCTTAGATATTGTAGCTGTTCAAAATGCAATTACTCATAAAACTAAAGCTATAATGCCTGTGCACATGTGTGGTAGTATGGCTAATTTGGACGCTTTAATAAAAATTTGTAGATCTCATAATTTGATTTTAATAGAGGATGCTTGTCAAGCAATAGGAGGGTCTTACAATGGAAAAGCATTAGGGACATTAGGAGATCTTGGTTGTTTTTCATTTGATTTTGTAAAAACAGTAACTTGTGGAGAAGGTGGTGTTGTGATCACCAATAATAATGATTTATATACTAATGCTGATCTTTATAGTGATCATGGGCATGATCATCTTGGAATAGATAGGGGAGCAGATACACATCCGTATTTAGGATATAACTTCCGAATATCTGAGCTCAATGCAGCTGTTGGTTTAGCTCAATTTCGTCGTTTGGATGATTTTATTAATATCCAAAAAAAACATTATACAATTATAAGAAATGAGTTAGAAAATTTAAATGGTTTAACGTTTAGAACAGTTCCCAAAGGAGGCGAAGAAAGTTATGCGTTTCTAAACTTTTTCTTAGACGATTTAGATACCGCTCGGAAGGTAAATAGTGCTTTTAAATCAAATGGTATTGATGTCTGTTTCCATTATTACGACAATAATTGGCATTATATTCGAAATTGGGGTCATTTAAAGAGTCAGAATTCATTAATTCCATTAAGCAAAGAATTAAAAAATGGGCTTTCTTACTTGAAGAAAAAATCGTTTGAGAAATCTGATCACTTTATAGGGCGTAATATATCTTGTCTAATTAAATTGTCTTGGAAAGAATCCGAGGTTGTAAAAAGAGCTAAAGTCATGGCTTCGATCATTAGTAGTATTACTTCTTAGTACTGGATATATTTAATAATTTCAAGCCCATATCCAATAATACCAACTCGTTTTGTTTGTTCACTATTAGAAATAAGTCCTAGTTTATGTATATTTAAATCGTGGAGTATTTGCGCTCCTATTCCAAAATCTTTGGCATCCATTTTAATATTTGGAGCTTTGACAACTGTACCTTTTTTTTGGGTGGACCTAATAATATCTAATCGTTTAAGTAGATTTGTAGGCTGTATGCTTTGATTGATGAAAATGATTGCCCCTTTTCCATTTTCATTAATTTGTTTAAACATCTTATCTAACTTGTGATCAGCATTATTTGTAAGTGTTCCTAGTATGTCATTATTAACTAATGTTGAGTTTATTCTTGTTGGTACCATTTCATTAGTACTCCAAGTTCCTTTGGTAAGCGCAATATGAACAGCATCATTAGTTGTTTGTTGGTAGGCTCTTAACCTAAAATCTCCGAATCTTGTTTCAATTTGATAGTCTTGTTTTTTTTGTATTAGAGAGTCATGTTCCATTCGATAGGCCACAAGGTCTTCAATAGAAATAATTTTAAGATCAAATTTATTAGCTACTTTTCTTAGTTCTGGCAATCTTGCCATTGAACCATCATCATTAAGAATTTCAACTAAAATGCCTGCTGGTTGCAAACCTGCTAACCTTGCTAAATCTACTGCAGCTTCAGTATGACCTGTACGTCTAAGTACACCACCATTTTTTGCTTTTAATGGGAAGATATGACCTGGCCTCCCTAGGTCGTTTGGTTTAGTATTTGTTTCTATCAGAGATTTGATTGTTTTGGATCGATCTGAAGTAGAAATACCAGTTGTACATCCTTGCCCTATCAAATCAACTGAAACTGTAAACTGTGTGTTGTGTAAAACAGTATTATTTTGTACCATCATATTTAGGCCAAGTTCATCGCAACGAGTTTCTGTTAATGGAGCACATATTAGTCCACGTCCGTGTAGAGCCATAAAGTTGATCATTTCAGGGGTGACTTTTTCAGCTGCAGCAATGAAATCACCTTCGTTTTCTCTGTTTTCATCATCAACAACAACTACAACTTTTCCAAGACGAATATCATTTATAGCATCCTCAATACTATTTAATTTTGAGTAGTTTGTCAAGTTCTGTTCGTTAGCGGGCATTTTTATTTTTTTGTAAAGATATTATAACTAATTCAATACTTAAGATATTTTAGTTAATTGTTCTTCCATTTTGGAAACGAAATAGCCCCTATAAAAGTAAAATAAGGGAAGTCCAAAGAGAATCCAAATTATAGATTTTCTCACGAAATTTTCTGAACTCAATTTATAAAATTCAGTTTGATTTTTTATAGACTTTAAAAATAATATTAGGAAAAATATGATACAAATAATTGCGATTACCATTGATAAAATCCAAACACTACTAAAACTACTGTTTTTAACCAATGATGCAACTGAAAAGCTTGATATTGATAAGAAGTTAAATATTAAGGCTACTTTGGAGATCTCTTTAAAGTCTATATATAATTTAAACGCAGTTTCGTAGGTCGAGTTTGTAATATATCCAGATAACTTAAGTTCTAGTTCACTAATTCCTCGTTGTTTAAGCTCTTCTAACGCTGAATTTCTATATATCATAGAGTGTCCTAATGTTCTAAAATCTCTAATTATAGTCTTTAGTTGAATATTATCATAATTATCTAGTTCATTAATTTTTTCATTTGTTGTAATGGAACTTTCTTCTATTTCTTTGTCGCTAGGTGAAATAAATAAATCTTTAATAGGAATATAAATACTATCAAAGTCTATTAATGCACGATCCTTGGTTGCTCTGTTTGTTAGATAAATACTAAATGGTAGTAAAATCAATGAGGATAACCATGAAGCTAAAACAGGATTCATACTTCCATCTTCTGAACTGTTTTTTGCAAATATGCTAATAAAATGATATGTAAGGAAGATTAATATAGCAATAACCAAAGGTAGCCCAATACCTCCCTTACGAATAAGTGCACCTAAGGGAGCTCCAACGAAAAATAAAATAATACAAGAAAGTCCTATAGCAAACTTATCATGAAATGCAACGATATGTTTATTGATATTAACTTGTGAGATTAACATCGATTTGGACCTTATTTTTAGATCTTTTTTAGCGATTTTAACAGAATTTAGTGAAAGATCTATTAGTTGAATCGCTTTACGTTCGTCATATAACTTTAAAAGATTTAGGTTTTTAATAGTCGTATCATTTTCACGGATTTTATAATTTTTATTTAAACTAGGTTTATTACTTCTTTGTAACATAGTCTTTGAAAAATTAGCTAACATTAGGTCTTTAGATTTATTTAGCGAGTCAAGTGCTGTATTTAAATCTACAACGTTTAACATCGTATGTTTTGTCACTTTGTCTTTACTTTCAAAGTCTATATCGTTAAATTTTGAGAGATCAATGTTAATTATATATTTGTCAAACGTACTTTTTACTGAAGGTTTATTTTTAGTTCTTTGTATGTAATCTTTTGGTTGAATCTCATCATAATAATTCCCATCAATTAATACTAGCTGTAATACGTCAGAAAATTCATCGCTAACAAACTCCCCAGTATTTGATTTTATTACTGTGAAATTCCCTTTAACTCTTCCTTTCTTTTGGTGTATAATTACATCTTTGAGATATTGACCATTATTACCACTTTTTTCATCAACTTTGATATTAATATCATTTAATTGATTAAACTGACCTTCAGCTATAGCCATAGCTGGTTTTACTTTTGCAATATTCCTTCGCAGACTGAAAAAGTTGAACTCAGCAAGAGGAATCACACTATTAGCAAAGAAAAAACTAAGTACCGCTAATAAAACAATAAATATACTGAGACTCTTCATAGCCCTCTGAAGTGAAATCCCTGTTGATTTCATTGCTGCAAATTCATAATTTTCAGAAAACCCTCCAAAAACCATAATAGAAGCCAATAGTATTGTCAATGGTAAAACCAAAACAACAATTCTTGGAGATACATACAATAAAAACTTTAATATAATTTCAATTTCTAATTCTTTTCCTGCTAATTCAGAAATATAGACCCAAACAGATTGTAATAAAAAAATCATCATTAGTATTGTAAAAACACTAATAAATGTCTTAAGGAAAGTAGATAATATGTAGCGGTCTAGAAGTTTCAATTTTATCCTAATCTAATCGATTTATGTAATAGGTACTGTATTTATCTATATCAAATTGAAAAAACATAACCGAAATGGGTTGATTTGTTTTAAATGAATTTATAGTTAGGGTTGTTTTAGTATCATTATTTCCAATTTCGATTAAGTTATGAATGTGTTTTGTTTTATTATCTATTCCAAGCAATACATACTTAATCTCCGATTCAGAGTTAATCGGATTTAGCCTAACATATTGTATTTTTTTTCCCTTAACATTTTGGATTATATCTAGTTTATAAGTGTATCCATCTTCGTAAAAATTTAATAATTCACTAGGAGTAATAGTATTTTCATCTGACGTATTGTTTGATGAGATAGTTACTTCCTCATCTTCAGCACTTATAGTAAATAGTGACTCTCCGTCATATATTCTTGTTACTCCTAAAATATTTAAAACATATTTATCCCCTTGAATTGTTACCTTCCCTTTAGTTTCTTGTCTAATGTTTTCTTCTGTATTTTCAAGAACATATTTAAACTCTAGCGTTAAATTTCTATAGCTTTTTACTTTAGCACTAACTTCATTAAGAAGCAGTTGTGCTTCAGAATCGCCACTTTGAGCTTGACCTGCAAATGAAAATAAGGTCCATAAAATTAAAATATAATTTCTCATGTTAATCTTTGATTTCTTGATCTAATAATTGGTTAAGAGCCCCTAAATCGCTTACCAAAACTTGTCTTGCTTTGCTACCTTCAAAAGAACCAACAATCCCCGCAGCTTCTAATTGATCTATCAAACGCCCTGCTCGGTTATAACCTAATTTTAATTTTCTTTGTAATAAGGAAGCTGAACCCTGTTGAGCGATTACAATTACCTCAGCTGCTTCTCTAAATAGTTGGTCTCTTTCATTTATGTTATTGTCTATACTTGAGCTAGATTCTTCACTTATGTACTCAGGAAGTATATAAGCGCTAGGGTAGGCTTTTTGTGATCCAATATAATCTGTCAGTTTTTCAACTTCAGGTGTATCAACAAATGCACATTGGATTCTAACCATATCATTTCCTTGGGTGAACAATAAGTCACCACGGCCAATTAGTTGATCAGCTCCAGAGCTATCTAAAATAGTCCTAGAATCTATCTTTGAAGTTACTCTAAACGCAATACGAGCTGGAAAGTTAGCTTTTATAATTCCGGTTATTACATTCACAGAAGGTCTTTGGGTGGCAATTATTAAATGAATTCCTATAGCCCTTGCTAGCTGTGCAAGCCGAGCTATAGGAGTTTCTACTTCTTTGCCAGCTGTCATAATTAAATCAGCAAACTCGTCTACAACTAAAACGATATAAGGCAAAAACTTGTGGCCATCATTAGGGTTGAGTTTTCTAGCTTTAAATTTTTCATTATATTCTTTAATGTTCCTACAAAATGCGTTTTTAAGCATTTCATATCGATTATCCATTTCAATACATAAAGAGTTTAGGGTGTTTATAACTTTCGTGTTATCCGTTATTATTGCATCTTCACTATCCGGAAGTTTAGCTAAATAATGACGCTCAATCTTATTGAAAAGTGTTAATTCTACTTTTTTAGGATCAACCAAAACAAATTTAACTTCCGCAGGATGCTTCTTGTATAGTAAGGAAGTTAAAACGGCATTTAGACCAACCGATTTACCTTGACCAGTAGCTCCAGCCATTAACAAGTGAGGCATTTTAACCAGATCAACTATAAAAGTTTCATTACTAATAGTTTTACCTAAAGCAATTGGTAACTCCATTTCTGATTTCTGAAACTTCTGCGAAGAAATTACAGAGTTCATTGAGACAATTGTAGCATTTTTATTCGGCACTTCAATACCAATTGTTCCTCTTCCAGGGATTGGAGCTATAATACGAATCCCCAGTGCCGAAAGAGATAGTGCAATATCATCTTCAAGGTTTTTTATTTTAGAAATTCGAACGCCTGCTTCTGGGATTATTTCGTATAAAGTAACAGTCGGACCAATAGTAGCTTTAATACTAGCAATTCCTATTTTATAATTATTAAGTGTTTCAACAATTTTGTTTTTATTTTCCTCTAATTCTTCTTGGTTAATTGTGATGCTCTCTGTGTCATATTTTTTAAGAAGGTCTAAGGAAGGGAATTTAAATTTTGATAGTTCTAAGGTAGGGTCAACCTCACCAAAATCTTCAACTAGTTTAGCAGCTAGATTATCTGTTTCTGAAACTTCTTCTTCAATAATTTCAATTTCCATCGCAACAGTTTCTTCATCCGACTTTTCAATTTCATTATTAGTTTTTTCAGCACCAGATTCTGAATAGATACTTGAATGGTTTGAAATGGTAGGCTCTAAATTTTCTAAAGGAATTTCAAAAGATGATTTAATAGATTTAGCTTCGTCACTGAAACTATTATCGATTAATGTTTCAGATGAAGAATTACCTTCTAAAAATTCAGATTTAATTTCATTTTTAGTGCGAATAAATAGACTTCTAATTTGTTTTGGAGTTACCTTAAAACGAAGAGCTATATAAGTAATGAAAATAAAAATAAGCAAAAGAGCTGTTCCGATTTTTCCGATATAGTCTTGTATAAATATATTTAATTCGTAGCCAATGGTACCGCCTAAATTAGGAGCTCTATTAAATATAAATCCAAATAATATTGAACCCCATATAATAATTAAAGTACCCCAAAACCAATTACGCCAAAGTCTTTTTTTGTTTGAATTAGCTAAAACTGAAACACCAGATAATAGTAAAAGTCCTGAAAAGATAAATGAAAAGACTCCAAAGCCTTTATATATTAGTAATTCGCTTACCCAAGCCCCAATCTTACTTAACCAATTTTCTGCTTGTGTCTTTCTGTTTGTGAAATCATTTAGCGTACTTTGATCGTTTTCTCCAGTAAATAAGTAAGACAGAAGAGCAATAAATAATAAAATGCCAATTATTGTAAAAAAACTACCCATAACTAATCTCTGAGAGCTAGTTAGTTTTAAGTTTATTTTAGAAATACGTTTTTTTTGGGTCTTATTTGTTGATGCTCTAGCCATTCCTATTCCTATAATTTTAACAAAAATACAAATTACAAACTTTTATCCTATAAATGGTGGTTAATTTGTTTTTAACTTTATACTGTAGAAACATTTCAGTTATATTCTTTAAAATGTTATGATTTTTAATGATTATAATGTTTATTTATTTAAATACTTAAATAATAATTCAACCCTATTAAATTACTATTTTTATGTAAATTTGAATTTAATAAGCAATTAAACATGGAAAAAGATTTAGGGAATTATCGTAAATCCTATGAAAAAGGTTCACTTCTAGAACACTCAATCAATAAAGATCCGTTCGACTTATTTCAATTGTGGTTTAACGAAGTCGATACACACTTTCAAGAAACAGAAATCAATGCAGTGACGTTGTCTACAATTGGTAATGATGGATTTCCAAAAAGTCGTGTTGTACTTTTAAAGAAATTTAATTCAGCTGGTTTTGTGTTTTACACTAATTATGAAAGTGAAAAGGCGAAGGCATTATCGAATTCACCTAAATGTTGTCTTTCTTTTCATTGGCAATCAGCAGAACGACAGGTTATAATTAAAGGAGTTGCTGATAAAATTGATCCTTCAGAAAGTGACACCTATTTTCTTTCTCGCCCTAAAGGGAGTCAGCTTGGCGCTTGGGTTTCCAAGCAAAGTACCGTTATCAAAAACCGAGCTGTTTTGGATACACAATTACAGTCTTTAGAAAATGAATACAAAAGCAAGCCGTTAAAACGTCCAGAATTTTGGGGTGGATATATTGTTAAGCCAGTTGAAATAGAGTTTTGGCAAGGTCGCGCTAATCGACTTCACGATAGAATTAGATTCAAGTTATCTATTAATAACTGCTGGGATATGGACCGTTTGTCTCCATAATATTTTTTATGTATTTTTAATTTGTCAATTAATATTAATTATAACTCAATGAAAAATAATATTTTATTTATATTTTTATTTACTTTTTTTCTATCGTTTACAAATTTAGCTGAAGCTCAAAATTATCTTTATTCTGAAGTAGAAAACCTTTCTGTTAGAATAGAACCAGATTTAGATTCAAAAAGAATTGCTAAACTCAAAGAAGGTGAGAGGGTAACCGATTTAGGTAGAACCTCCCGAAATGAGATTAGTGTTAAATTACGTGGTAATCGAACCAGTGGACCATTTCATCTTATTCGAACTCGAAAGGGAATAGAGGGTTGGGCATATAGTCGTGCATTAAGTAATCGACCAGTTTATGTTGAAGATTTCATTGAAATTATAGCCTTCTCAAAATACAATCAAATTGACAGTAGAGTTAAAAGTACAATCAGACAAATTGTAGACGATTGTCCAAAAAGTTTTAGAGATTATATTTTAATAAATTATAAATTTTTAACTAGAAATTTCGAAGAAGTTATTATTAAAAATGATAATGGAGAAATTATTGGCAGTGAAAATATTTCAAGATTGGTTGATAAATACAAAAACGGGGTTGTAATTTTACAAAAAGGAAGTGAGCCATATTATATTGATCTTGTACCTCAGAATCCTAGAGTGGGTGATAAGTGGGAATCTGTAGATTTGTATTGTACTATTGCTGCTAAATTACGATGTGATTGTTGGGATTAAGTGTTACTTTATAAACAATCACTAGAAATACCATTTACAAAATCTTTAATCATACTTAAATCATCTGCTAGATCTGAACCTATGAAACCATTTATATCATTGTAGTTAATTCTTTCATTATATTTTTTTAAGTATATTTTAGATTTAGGAATATAGCTCCAATGCCACGCTTCGTTTAGATAACCGGAATTCCTGTCCTTTTTTTTGAAATTAGTATATACTTGACAAAAACCAAATCTACCTGCATTATTTACTAACCAATCGTATTCTCTTTTACCCCGACCAGATTCAAAGTAGCTAGGCTCTAAGCTATTAATATCTATGTCTGTGCCCCAGTGGTGCCTAGATGTTGAAGGCATGGAGCTATATCTTAATATTTTGCGAGCATTTTCTAATGGATTTAGTCCTCTAGACTGATTATTTTTGAATTTTCTTTCCCATATAGATTTTTGTGAATAATAATTACGTGCCCCAGAAACAATAATTAAATTAATACCATCTTTTTCAGCCGCAGATTTCATTTTTTTAAATGAGACAGCAGTTTGTTTTTCTAAATACATTTTAGATTTGGTATGATATTGATTTTCTAATTTCACAAATATGCTATTAGTAGATAAGTTAGTTTTTCCCAAAAGGAATAATTTTGTTACATTTTTATCATTTTTAATTGTTTTAACTTTTTTTATTTTTGAATTTAAATTCGATTTGGCAGGATTATATTTTATAGTTTTTGGTCTTTTGATCTGCGAAACTTTTTTAATCACCAAATTAGGATTAAGGATAACTTCTATTATTTTTTCTTTTGAGAATGAGTGAGTGTAAGAAATTAGGGTACTATCCAGAGGGTTTAACACAAGCTGGTACTTTTGTCCAACATCAAATAAATTGAAATTTAGACCTGAAATAGAAGTTTCTGAAATTTTCAATATTGTTGAATAAGGAACACCATTTATCGGAGTTAGTATACTAGATAATGTTTCTCCAGGTTTTACTTTGAAATCTAGTATTATTAATTCATTTGATTTAGTTATTGAATCTGTAACCCTATAAATTTCAGAGTTTACTTTGGTTTGTGAAATTTGAACTTGTTGAACTTTGTCAGAATAATCTATTTTTTTTTCTTCAATTTCACCAAATCTTTCTGCAGAGGCTTTAGGCGATTTTGTTGACTCTTTGGAAATATTTGTAGAGACCTCTGAAGTCCATTCACAAGTAATCAATAAGGCTGTCGCCATAAAAATTAAAACAATACAATATAAAATATTTTTTATAGATAATAATTTAACCATGTATAGTTTGTGAATTAGTTAGATTAATAATAATTTCTTTCTCGAACTCCAACAAGTCATTCCATTTTTGATTTACTTCTTTAATTTCTCCATATTTTCTAGCAAAACCCAAAAACAAGGTGTAATGATTAGCTTCACTAATCATAAGTTTTTTATAAAATTTGGCTAATTTTTTATCATTCAAATGTTCTGACAAAAGTCGGAATCGTTCACAACTTCTCGCTTCAATCAGGGCAGCTAGTAACAAACGATGAACTAATTGCATGGTTCGACTACCACCTTTTGGAAAAAATTTTAATAATTTTGAGATATAAGCATCTTTTCGATCTCGGCCTAAGCTATATCCACGCTCTAGTATTAAATCATGTACCATTTTAAAATGACTCATTTCTTCTTCTACTAAAGATATCATTTCTTGAACAAGCTCCGTATACTCAGGAAAACTTACAATAAGAGAAATAGCAGTACTCGCTGCTTTTTGTTCACAAAAGGCATGGTCTGATAAAATTTCCTCTATATTTTTTTCAGCGATATTAACCCATCTTGGGTCTGAAGGTAATTTTAATCCTAACATAAATTATAAATCTAAATCAAATGTTTTCCTTAAAAGTTCAATATTCTTGTTTTTTTCTGCTAATTTTTCATATTTATCTTTAGGAGTATAGGCGTATTTTTTTTCTAAAGTTTCATTCACTGTTATTTTTAAAGTGATTGAGAAATTATTTACTGCTTTTCTTAAGTATTGCAGTAATTCATGTTGTTGACGTTCAACTTCAATTTTATTAGTATTGTTAGGAAACTCCAAGCCAATGATTTGGGTATCGATTAGTTTAGGTTTATCAATCTGAAGTATTGCAGCTAGATTATACCTTCCGTCTGTTTCAAGTTTAGTAACAAAAATAGACCAGTATTTAATTAGGTCTTCTTCTGTAAAAGGGTCGTTTGGTAATTCTTCTTCTTTTATAGTGACTTCCATCAGTTTTACCTGATGTTCCTTTTTCTTGCGAATACTGCTTAACGAGAGTCCAGATGCAGGTCTTTTAGTCTTTTTAATAACTGGAATATGGGAACTAATATTTAGATCAACGGATTTGCTGGGTAGAGTTTTTTCAATTTCCTCAAAAACAGGAATGGTCTCCTTGACAAGTACTTCTTCAGCTTTGGTTGCTTTTACGGTAGAAATATTTTTAGATTTGAAATATGAGGCAGGTATTATATACCCATCAGGCTTTTTTTTTTCTCCATCAAATTTGATAGAGGCAAGTTGCATTAAGCAAAGTTCGACCAACAGGCGTTGGTTTTTACTAGTTTTATATTTCAAATCACATGAATTAGCAAGATCAATAGCGTTTATTAAAAATGCTTGAGATGTTAATTCCGATTGTTTTTTGTAGATACTTTTAGTATTCTCCCCAACTTCAATTAGTTCTATCGTCTGAGGGGTTTTACTAACTAATAAGTCTCTAAAGTGAGATGCTAATCCTGTGATAAAATGATGCCCATCAAATCCCTTTGATAAGATATGATTAAAGTGTACCAATAAGTCAGGTATTTTACTTTCTAAAATTAAATCGGTAGCCTCAAAAAAGGTGTCGTAATCTAAAACATTTAAATTTTCAGTAACAGCTTGACGTGTGAGGTTTCCCCCAGAAAAGCTAACTACCCTATCAAAAATTGAGAGCGCATCTCTCATAGCTCCATCTGCTTTTTGAGCAATAATATGTAACGCGTCATCTTCTGCATTAATACCTTGCTCTTCTGCAATAATCTTCAGGTAATTTTTTGCATCGTTAACTGTAATTCTTTTGAAGTCAAAAATTTGACATCGAGAAAGAATAGTAGGAATTATTTTATGTTTTTCAGTGGTAGCGAGAATGAAAATACAGTGCTTAGGCGGCTCTTCTAATGTTTTTAGAAATGCGTTAAATGCAGATGTAGATAGCATGTGAACTTCATCTATAATATATACCTTATAGTTCCCAACTTGAGGAGGTATCCGTACTTGATCCGTAAGGCTACGAATGTCATCAACAGAATTATTAGAAGCTGCATCTAATTCAAATATATTAAACGCAAAGTCTTCGTTTTTGTTTTCCGAACTATTACTATTAATCATTTTAGCTAAAATACGGGCACAAGTTGTTTTACCAACTCCTCTAGGTCCTGTAAATAATAAAGCCTGAGCTAAATGGTTTTGATCAATTGCATTTTTTAAAGTATTGGTAATAGCAGTCTGTCCCACAACATCTTTAAATGTTTGGGGTCTGTATTTTAGGGCCGATACTATAAATGGTTCCATAAATATCTTATACAAACAAATTTAAAAATTCATTAATTAACGACTAAATTAAACCTTCTTTAATTAAAAGTAGTTATTAACAATTTGTGTACTTTTGTGATAAAGCAGATCGCCTTATCGCTGTTCATTTTTAATGGATAGAGGAAAGTCCGGACACCGTATTGTACTATAGTGGTTAACAACCACCAGTCGTGAGGCTAGGAAAAGTGCAACAGAAAGAATGTACAGGTAATGCTGTAGTGAAATCAGGTAAACTCTATAGGGTGCAATGTCATGTATATCAGTGATTGAGCGCGACACGTGCGATGCTGAAGGGTAGGCAGCTAAAGTTTACTGGTAACAGTAATCGAAGATAAATGATAAGGGCCACAATTTATGTGGTACAGAATCCGGCTTATAGATCTGCTTTTTTTTTAGTTTTCAAAAAAACTAAAACGATTACCTCCGTAGCCTTTAACTTCAGAAAAGTGAGGAGATTCTGAAAGGTCCGTTTGCTTTGAGTGCTCGATAATTAGTATTCCACCTGTTTCCAGAAGCTGATTTTCAAAGACAAGTTCAATTATTTTTAAAAACTTTTCATGATTTAATTCATAAGGTGGGTCTGCAAAAATTATCGTTCTAGTCTGCTTCGTTTTTTCTAAAAACCCAAACACTTCTGCTTTAATTACTTGAATAGGCATCTCAAATTCCTCAGCTATTTTCCTAATAAATTTTATACAGTCAAAATTCTGGTCTACAGAGACTATAGATTCGGTCCCTCTAGAAGCAAATTCATAACTGATATTTCCTGTTCCAGCAAATAAGTCTAAAAAAGAAATATCATGAAGATGGTAACGATGGTTAAGAATATTAAATAATGCTTCTTTTGCCATGTCTGTTGTTGGACGGACAGGTAGTTTTTTTGGAGCAATTATTCTCCTTGCTTTAAATTTTCCTGAAATAATGCGCACTACAAACTGTTTAATAAGTTGAAATGATTAGAACTTGAATCCTTACTATGTAACATAGATTTACTATGCAGTAAACTAACATTTCTTATGTATTTGTATGCAATTTGATACAAATCATCACCTTCAATAATTTCACCAATCAATACTAAGGGAAACTCTTCAGGGTTTAGTTGGAGTTGTTCAGCAGTAAAGAGTAAGTAATAAATAAAATCTTCTTTGGTTATAAATTCAAATCGATTATAAAACTTCAAAAGATTATTTTCGACTACGACTATTTGGAAATGCTTATGCTCAATATTGAGAAACATTTTTGGTTTTTTTGTGTTTTTTTCTAGAGTTAAAACACGATTTATTAAAATGGACGCACTGTGTTTGTATTCAAAACTTCCGAACCGATCAAAAATAAAATTATTGATATTCATTAGAGGTACGTATACAACCATTATATCTAATCCATTAAGTTGATCATAAGTTATGAAGTCTGTTTTAAGAATCTTTGAATTAAACTTTAGATATTCTATTAAATTACTTTCATCAAATAATGGTTTAGGAACAACAGCGGCTAGTTCATTGTTGTGAACAACTGTTACTTTAGAAAACTCCTGATCAAGCACTGGAGTCGATTTAAAGAAATTAACGAGATTATCTAAAAGTTCTTTTGGTGTTTGTTTATTCTCAAAGTTTACACACTCCAAATATTCAATATTTGAAGTCATAGAATTTAAAACAAAAAAAGAAAGTCCACTCAAGTTTACTTGAATGGACAATTCATTTATGGGTTGTGATATGTTATTGTTCTGAGTAATTTTTTGGCCAATTTCCGTTAGTATTTACTTCTTCCATAGATCCAACCCTTAATGTTGGTCCGTTAACTCCTTCGACAGAAACTACTTCAGACTCTAAATCTACTAAGTTTTTGTCTTGGTCGAATAAAATTACTTTTTTTGAAACAGAGGCTTCAAAAACAGGTATATTAACTCCGTTTTGCTCTAAAAGTCCTGATTTTAATTCAAATAACTCGCCTTCTTTTCCCGAAGGAACATTCATCATGGTTTTGTAACGAGAATCAGCTCCAAATAAGGAATCTAATACAGGAACAAATCCAAGTGTATCAATTATAACTATATCCTTAGTTGTATCAACGCCATATAATTTTGTTAATTCTTTGTCAATTATTGTAGAATCTCTTCGTTGGGTAATAGTAAACTTTTCATTTTCAATAAACTTTACTAAAGTGTCCCAGTTTCCCTGAAACTGTCCTGTAACTGATCTATGTGCTAATTCTGCATCTCTAATGTCTTTAAGGTTTTCAATGACTACTTTATAACGCTTTTCTTTTAGTTGGTTAAACTTAATTTCACCATAGACTGACATGAAGGTTATATATCCAAGGAAAATGATTAATGTCCATAATCCTAGTAAAACAAAAGATTTATATTTTTTGGGAAATGTTTTATCAATTAGATATACAATCACTACAGTTAAAAGAATGACTAATATTACTCCTAAGATTACCATATTTTTTAAATTAATTTTAAACTTCACAAATTTACAATTTTTTTTTGTTCAATAAAGTGAATGTTAGCAAAAATCATTTCTATATTTGAATAAATAATTATCTGTACTATTACTTGATGGATTCTAATAACTTTTACACATGTTTGAAAACTAGTTTTCCTTTCACCCCAACAATTAAGCAAAATATAGGGCTCCAGAAGCTTTCTAATTTTATTTTTAGCACACTTACAAATGATATTTTTGTGTTAAAGGGTTATGCTGGGACAGGAAAAACAACAATAATAAGTGTTTTAGTAAAAAACCTTTGGCATGCTCAAAAAACTGCGGTTTTACTGGCTCCAACAGGTAGAGCTGCGAAAGTCATAAGTAATTACTCCAAAAGTGAAGCATTTACGATTCATAAGAAAATTTACGTTCCACGTGCGGAAAAAAACGGTAAAATCTCTTTTGTACTCGCTCCAAACAAGCACAAAAAAACATTATTTATTGTTGATGAAGCCTCAATGATTTCTGATATTTCAAATCAAGCTAAATTATTTGGAAGTGGTTCGCTATTAGATGATTTGATTCAGTTTGTATACTCAGGTTCCCAGTGTAAGTTATTGCTTATTGGAGACACCGCACAGTTACCACCAGTTAAATTAGATTTAAGTCCCGCTTTAAATGAATCTAATTTAGAGCTTAATTATAATAAAGAAGTGATTCGTTTAGAACTTGATGAAGTAGTAAGACAGGGAGAAGATTCTGGAATTCTATTTAACGCTACTCATTTAAGGGAGGCCGTTTCAAATTCTTACTTTGATTCTTTTCATTTTAATTTAAACGGGTTTAAAGATATTGTAAGGCTCAATGATGGATATGAAATCCTGGATGCTATAAACGACGCTTACAGTACATTAGGTAGCGAAGACACGGCTCTAATAGTACGTTCTAACAAGCGTGCTAATTTGTATAATGAACAAATCCGTTCTCGAATTTTATTTAATGAAAATGAATTAACAGCTGGTGATTTTTTAATGATTGTAAAAAATAATTATTTCTGGTTAAAGCCAACTAGTGAGGCCGGATTTATTGCAAATGGAGACATTATTGAAGTACTAGAGATATTTAGCATTAAAGAATTATACGAATTTCGGTTTGCAGAAGTTAAAATTAGGATGGTAGATTATCCTAAAATGCGGCCATTTGAGACAGTTCTAATGTTAGATACCATCAAACTAGAAACACCTTCATTACCTTATGAAGAATCTAATAAGTTATACCAGGAAATATTAAAAGATTTTGAAGACGAATCATCTTCTTACAAGAAGTTTTTAGGAGTAAAGAAAAGCAAATATTTAAATTCTCTTCAAGTTAAGTTTTCATATGCTATTACTTGCCATAAGTCTCAAGGAGGGCAATGGGATACTGTATTTGTCGAGCAACCTTATCTTCCAAATGGTATTGATCGTGATTACCTACGTTGGTTATATACAGCAATTACTCGCGCAAAAGAAAAGCTTTATTTAATAGGTTTTAAAGATGATTTTTTTGAAGACTAATTATATACTGTTTTCATATATTTAATTTATTAATTTTATGTAATTTTATAATCAATTTAGATTTCAATGAAAATAATTGCTATGATTCCTGCTCGATATAGTGCATCCCGATTTCCGGGTAAACTGATGCAGGACCTTGAAGGTGAAAGTGTGATATTAAGAACCTATAAAGCTACCTTGAGAACTAAATTGTTTAGTCAAGTTTATGTTGTGACTGACAGTGAGATTATAGCTCATGAAATTAAAAGTAATGGGGGTCAGGTGATTATAAGCACTAAAGAACACAAGTCTGGAAGTGATCGTATTGCAGAGGCGATTCAATCAGTTGACTGTGATGTTGTTGTAAATGTTCAAGGAGATGAACCATTTACTGATAGTGAAAGCCTGAAGAAATTGATAAGTGTATTTGAAAATGATGGTGAAAAAGAAATAGATTTAGCTTCCTTGATGGTTCATATTACAGATTCTAATGAAATTCAAAACCCAAACACGGTAAAAGTTATTGTTAATCAACGAAATTTTGCACTTTATTTTTCAAGGTGCCCGATACCATACCAAAGAGATTCAACAGTCCACACCAAGTACTTCAAACATAAAGGCGTTTATGCTTTTAGAAAAGAAGCCTTGTTAGATTTTTCGAATCTTCCAATGAAAATGTTGGAGGTTTCTGAAAAAATTGAATGCATCCGTTATTTAGAGTTTGGAAAAAAAATTAAAATGGTTGAAACGAATGTTCAAGGGGTTGAAATTGATACTCCCGAAGACTTACAACGAGCAAAATTTTTTTTAAGAGAGACAAACTAAATTAGTATATATTGAAAAAAATAAATTTAACAAATTGGAATCGTAGGCAACATTATCATCATTTTATTGCCCTTAAAGATCCCTATTTTGCAGTTACTATTCCTTTAGATGTATCTATTGCGTATAAAAAAGCTAAGGAAAATAATCATAGTTTTTTTGCTGTTTACCTTCATGCTTGTATGATGGCCATAAATTATACCGAAAATTTTAAATACAGAATTATCGGAGATGAAGTATTTGAACTAGATGTAATACATGCTTCTGCCACCATATCTAGAGAGGATAATACATTTGGATTTAGTTATATTAATTTTTCGGAAAATTTCAATGAATTTAATATTAATATCATTAATGAAAAACAACGTATTAAAGAATCTTCGGAACTATATCCACCTTTGTATGGGCAAGATTGCATTCATTGCTCTGCCTTACCTTGGATCAGTTTTTCGTCACAAAAAGAGCCTTTTTCAGGAATTCAGGACTCTATCCCTAAAATAGGGTTTAGTAAAACCTTCAATGAAGGAAGTAAACTCATTATGAATGTATCAATTAGTGTTAATCATGCATTGGTAGATGGCTATCATGTTGGTCAGTTTTCTGAAAAATTTCAACAATTCTTGAATATTAAATAATTTTTTAATAAACAAAACGTTTACAATTATGAGTTTCAAAAATTTCCCTATGGTTGCCAAAGTTGTTTTTGGTCGAGGTAGTTTCAACCAGCTTGGAGAAATAATAGCTCCTTTGCGTAAAAATGAACTTGCTCCCTTTATATTTTTAATAGATGATGTTTTTGAAAATAAGTCATCCTTTTCTTCTAAAATCCCATTACTATACAGCGATCAAATCATATATATATCATCTGATGAAGAACCCAAGACTTCTCAAGTTGATGCTTTAGTTGAAAAAATAATTTTAACTACCAGCAACTTACCGTCAGGAATTATTGGTATTGGAGGTGGTACAATTTTGGATTTAGCAAAGGCAGTTTCATTATTGTTAACAAATAACGGATCAAGTGAAGATTTTCAGGGATGGGATTTAATTAAAAACAAAGGAATTTACCATCTTGGTATTCCTACTATTTCTGGAACAGGTTCTGAAGTATCAAGAACAACGGTGTTAACAAGTCCTACTAAAAAACTAGGAATTAACAGTGACTTCACCCCATTTGATCAAGTAATATTGGACCCCGAACTTACAGTTGGAGTTCCTAAAAATCAATGGTTTTATACAGGAATGGATTGCTACATTCATTGTATTGAATCTCTTAACGGAAATTTTATAAATTCTTTCAGTAAAACATACGGAGTTACCGCTTTAAAGTTGTGCGAAGAAGTGTTCTTAAACAATCTAAGTATAAGCGAAAGTCAAGATAAATTAATGATGGCTTCTTGGCATGGCGGTATGAGTATTTCGTATTCACAAGTTGGCGTGGCGCATGCGTTGAGTTATGGTTTATCTTTTTTATTAGGAATTAAACATGGTTTGGGGAATTGTATTGTATTTGATCATCTTGAAGGATTCTATCCCGAAGGTGTTCGGTTGTTTAAACAAATGAAAGCAAAGCATAATGTTTCATTTCCTAAAGGAGTTTGTGCGAATCTTTCAGATCAGCAGCTTGATACCATGATTGATATAGCTTTAAGTCTTGAACCATTGTGGGAAAATGCTGTAGGAAATGAATGGAAGACCCGAATCACTAGATCTTTGTTAAAAGATCTTTATTTAAAAATGTAAATATGCAAATAATTTCAAAATTTATATACCATCGCTTATTGGGATGGAATTTTACTGGTTTCAATGAATTTAGTACTGTAAAAAAAGCGATTGTTATTGCTGCTCCTCACACTAGTTGGCATGATTTTTATATTGGTGTTTTACTACGCTCTATCATCCAATTACAAATAAATTTTGTTGGGAAACAGTCTTTATTTACTCCATTAACAGCCTGGTTTTTTAGATCCCTAGGAGGCACGCCTATTAAACGTAATAGCAATGAAAATCAGGTAGATTCCATCGCTAGATTATTTGACAATAAAGAGATATTTCGTATGGCAATAGCACCTGAAGGAACCAGAAAAAAAGTGGATACTTGGAGAACAGGTTTTTACTATATTGCAAAAAAAGCCGATGTGCCTATAGTGATGATCACTTTTGATTTTAAAAACAAAGTAAATTCTATTTCTACCCCATTCATTCCAACAGATGATATAGTTGCGGACTTTAAGTTTATGCGTTCTTTTTTTGATGGAATAATAGGAAAAATTCCTGAGTACTCTTAGTTATTCTTGCATTGTGTGATATACGTTTTGAACATCATCATCTTCTTCAAGTTTTTCTATTAATTTATCAACGTCTATTGTTTGTTCCCCACTTAAAGTTTTTGTCACTTGTGGTATGCGATCAAATCCAGAAGAAAGAATTTCTATGTTTCGCGATTCTAAAGCTGATTGAATTGCCCCAAAACTTTCAAAGGGTGCGTAAATTAAAATACCATCATCATCTGCAAAAACCTCTTCAGCTCCAAAATCTATAAATTCAAGCTCAACTTCTTCGGCATCTAGTCCTTCAGCATTAATTCTAAAATTACAACTATGGTCAAACATAAAAACTACCGAACCTGAAGTACCCATGTTACCATTACATTTATTAAAATAACTTCTTACATTCGCAACTGTTCTCGTATTATTATCGGTAGCTGTCTCTACTAATATGGCTACTCCATGCGGAGCATATCCTTCAAATAGGACTTCTTTATAATCTCCTTGGCTTTTATCACTAGCGCGTTTAATAGCTCGTTCAATATTGTCTTTTGGCATATTAACAGCCTTGCCATTTTGAATAACGGCTCTTAATCTTGAGTTACTATCTGGGTCAGGTCCGCCTTCTTTTACAGCCATAACGATGTCTTTTCCTATACGTGTAAATGCTTTGCTCATTGCTGACCAGCGCTTCATTTTTCTTGCTTTACGAAATTCAAAAGCTCTTCCCATAGGTTTATGTGTATTAAGTTTAACAAAAATAAAAATGCTATACTGAAAAACAAATATTATAGGACTTAATTAGTCAAACGATATCGTCAAGGACTTCTTCACTCTTTATTTGAAGATGTTTTGGAAGTTTATTTTCTCTAGGTAAGACTGCTAGATAGCGAGAGTCGTTAGTTGTGTAAACTAGTTTATAACGAGTGTTATTAAAATTCATTTTTTTGACGAGCTCTTTAATGAAATCATCATGACACACCAAGTCAGAGCTTCCCAGGTGATAAATCCCATTTTTATTTCTGTTTATTATGTAATGTAATTGTTGGGATACTTTTTTTGCTGTAGTAACATTCATTATAAGGTTTGGGAATAGCTCTATTGGCTCATCTAGTTTAAATAGTAATTTAATTTCGTTTATGCGAGGTGATAGAGCTCCAAATACCATTGGTAATCTAATAATTGCGACCTTTTTGGTTGGTAGTTTTAGAAATAGTTGTTCTAGTCGTATCTTTAAATGTCCGTATTTGCTGTTGCTAAATGTGGTGTCATTTTCATAGCTTGGAAATTTGCTGTAGGCATCAAATACATTAGCAGAGGACAAAAACATTACCTTACACTGTTTTTTATGTATGATATATTCGTACAGATGGTTATGTGCTGTAAGTTGACCCGAGAATTCACCTCTAAGTGATGAAATTATAATGGTCGGTCTAACTTGGTTTAAAATTTCAAAGATATCATCTTCTTCAAAATCATACCGATAAAAATGCGTGTTATTTTCGTACGTAATACACGAAGTTCTATACGTTCCAAATGTTTGAAAGTAGGGGTGGAGTTCTCTATAAATAGCCCTACCTAAAAAACTACTAACCCCCAATATTAGAATCCGGTGTTTTTTTAGTATTGCCATAATTTAAACAAATTATTTTTTGTAAAATGGAAGTTTTACTACTTTTGCAGGTACTTTATGTTTACGAATCACAATACGAATATCAGACCCCACTGTTTTGAAATTACTCAACACATAGCCTAAGCCAATACCTTTTCCAAGTGACGGCGCCATAGTCCCAGAAGTAACGATTCCTATTTCGTTTCCTACGGAATCTTCAATTCGATAGTCTTTTCGAGGGATACCGCGTTCTAATAACTCAAATCCAATCAAGCATCGTTCGGTTCCCTTTTGTTTTTGTATTTCTAGAGAGTCAGAATTTGTAAATGATTTTGAGAACTTAGTCACCCATCCCAGTCCTGCTTCTATTGGAGATGTTTCATCATTTATATCATTTCCGTAAAGACAGTATCCCATTTCTAGTCTTAGGGTATCTCTGGCAGCTAACCCGATAGGCTTGATTCCATATGAGTTTCCAGCTTTAAATACACTCTCCCATATTTGCTTTACTTCAGAGTTCTTGCAATAAATTTCAAATCCTCCACTTCCTGTGTAGCCAGTTGCCGATATAATCACATCTTTAACCCCAGCAAAATCAGAAATTTTAAAATTATAGAAGTCAATTTCTGATAGATCCTCACTTGATAAGGACTGCATTGCTGCCACTGCCTTTGGACCTTGAATCGCTAAGAGTGAGTAATCATCACTTCTATTTATCAATTCTGCTCCAATTGAATTTTTATAAACAATCCAATCCCAATCTTTTTCAATGTTACTAGCATTTACAACAAGTAAATAAGACTCTTCTTTGATTTTATAAATAATCAAGTCGTCTACAATACCACCAGTATCATTTGGTAAACAACTGTATTGTGCTTTCCCTATCGTTAGTTTAGAAGCATCATTTGAAGAGATACTCTGGATAAGTTCTAAAGCCTTAGGGCCTTCAATAATAAATTCACCCATGTGAGACACATCAAATACGCCTACCCCTTCACGAACAGTTTTGTGCTCAATATTGACCCCTTCATATTGTACAGGCATTATGTAGCCTGCAAAGGGAACCATTTTAGCGTTAAGTGCTTCGTGCACTGAATGGAGAGCTATAGTTTTCATAGTGGAATATATTTCTAATACAAATCTAAACAAAAACAGGAATTGAAAGTGCTTATATTTCAGTTAAAAAAGCCTTAAATTCTAAGTAGTTATTAATTTGAGTAGCTACTTTGACTTTATCAATAACTGCTTTAATTTGTTTTGGTAATGGAATATCAACAGTAACAACCTCTTTCACAACATCTAAAAATTTAGTTGGGTGTGCTGTTTCGAAGAAAACACAATGAACATCAGGGTTGGTCTTTAAATATGATTTACTACCCAAATAACCTACAGCACCATGAGGATCTGCAATGTACCCTGTAGTTTTATAGATTTCATTTAACGCTTCTTTCGTTTCTTTATCTGAAAAACTATAAGAAGATAGGTTTGACTTTAATGACTCAAAATCATTATTATAAATTGCTTGAATGCGAATAAAATTACTTGGGTTTCCAACATCCATTGCGTTACTGACTGTTTGAATTGAAGGTTTCGGTTTGTAATCTGCAGATTTTAGATATCGAGTAACTACATTGTTATCATTATTTGAAGCAATAAAATGTTTTATAGGTAGCCCTAGCTTTTGTGCAATCATTCCAGCACATACATTCCCGAAATTTCCACTGGGTACTGAAAACACAATATCTTTATACTTATTTTTTAACTGTTTATAGGCAAACATGAAATAAAATAATTGTGGAAGCCAACGAGCTACATTGATTGAGTTTGCAGATGTTAGTTGCATTTTTGAGGTTAGTTCATAGTCTAAAAAGGCTTTTTTCACCATGTCTTGACAATCATCAAAAGTTCCCTCAACTTCTAACGCAGTAATATTTTGCCCTAAAGTTGTTAGTTGTTTTTCTTGAACGTTACTTACTTTTCCACTTGGATATAAAATAACGACTCTTACGCCTTTTACTCCAAAAAATCCATTTGCAACAGCTCCGCCAGTGTCACCAGAAGTTGCGACCAACACTGTTACTTCACTGGAATTATTTTTATTAAAGTACCCTAAGCAACGTGCCATAAATCGAGCTCCAACGTCTTTAAAAGCCATTGTTGGCCCGTGAAATAATTCAAGTGTAGAAATCGAGTCTGTCAGTTTGATAACTGGAAATTCAAAACTCAAGGTTTCAGAAACAATTTCTTTTAAAATAGCTTCTGGAATTTCTGGACTTATGAATTGTTTAATGGCTTCATAAGCAATTTCTTTATTTGATAAGGTTTCTATTGTTTCAAAAAAACAGGGGTCTAATGCTGTTATGGTTTCCGGAAAATATAAACCTCTATCTGGTGCAAGACCTTTAATTACGGCATTTTCAAATGTAGTATTGGGTGCTGTATGATTTAAACTGTAATAGTTCATTTTTAATTCTAGTTTAGTTTTTTTATCCCGTCCATATTGATTTTTGAAACATAGATTTCAAACGGTATAGTATATTTTGAATAAGCTTTTCTAATCGCTTTTTCAACTTTAATTGCAGTTGTTTGACTTTTACATAAACTAAATACTGAGGGTCCAGAGCCAGAAATCCCAGTACCCAATGCGCCATGTTCTAATGCGGCCTTTTTGATGGTTCCAAACCCAGGTATTAATTGGCTTCTAAAAGGTTCTACGATCACATCTTCTAACGAACGACTTATTAGCTCATAGTTATTCGAATGTAAGCCGTGAATAAGACTGCCAACATTGGACCATTGAATGATAGCATTTTTTAAAGAAATATCTTTCGGAAGGATTTTTCTAGCATCAGCAGTTTTTATTTCAATTTGTGGATGTATAACAACAGCAAATAAATCATCGGGAGTTGGAATTTGTAATATTTCTAAGGGCTCTAAGCTTTTCACTAATGTAAAGCCTCCATATAGAGCAGGTGCAATGTTATCTGCGTGTTCGCTTTTACTTGCCAAAGCTTCTCCTTTAATTGCAAAAGAAGTGAGTTCAAGAGGCGTATATGGGGAGCCCAATAAAACATTCATTCCATACACACTGCCAGCTGCACTCGCAGAGCTACTGCCAACGCCACTTCCAGGTTTGATTTTTTTATAAATTTCAATCTCAAATCCGAAATCAGGATTTGCAGCTTCGTATAAAGCCAATGCAGAAACGCCAGCTACATTTTTTTTAACTTCGAAAGGTAAGTCATATCCTTCAATTTTTGTAATTTTAACTCCTTTGTTTGCTGTTTTTCGAATGACCATTTCGTCTCCAATAGCCTCTAAACAAAACCCCAACACATCGAAGCCACAAGATACATTGGCAACTGTAGCTGGTGAAAAAAGTTTTATTTCATTCATTTAGTTATTTTTTTGAGATTCGAATGATATCAGCAAATAAACCTGAAGCAGTCACTTCAGATCCTGCTCCTGCACCTTTTATTATCATTGGCTGATCATTATATCGATTCGTATAGAACATTACAATATTATCTTTACCTTCAAGATTGTAAAAGGGGTGCCCTTCAGGAATTTCTTTCAAGCCAACTTTGGCGACTCCTTTTTTATATTCGGCTACATACTTTAATTGACATTTATTGGATTCTGCAGATGAGAAAAGCTTTTGATAATGAGCTTCTTCAGACTTTAATTTTTCATAAAAGGCTTCCACTGAAACAGCATTCATACATTCTTTTGTCAAAAACGAATCATTTTCTATTTCATTTATATTCATCAATTCGCCACTTTCACGGGCTAAAATAAGTAATTTTCTAGCAACATCAACGCCGCTTAAATCAATTCTTGGATCAGGTTCTGAATAGCCTTCTTTTTGAGCTTGTCTAACGATATCGTAGAATGAAGTATTTCTGTTGAAATTATTAAAAATATAATTTAAACTTCCTGAAAGAACTGCATGAATGGTATTAATTTGATCTCCTGAATTTATAAGGTGTTTTAAAGTGTCTATGACTGGAAGTCCAGCTCCTACATTTGTTTCGAATAAAAAGGGAACATTGTATTTATGTGAAAGCTGTTTTAACTCTAAGTAGTATTCAATTTTACTTGAACAGGCTATTTTGTTACAAGCTATTACCGAGATGCTTTGTTTTAGATAGTCAGCATAAGTGGATGCTACCAATTCGCTAGCAGTAATATCCACAAAAACAGAATTTCTTAGGTTTAAAGATTTTATAGCTTCAAAAAAGTCAACAGGATTTGATTTGTATCCTTCATTTAAAAAAGTCTTCCAGTTGTTTAAATCAATTCCGGTTTTATAAAAATTCATTTTTTTAGAATTTGATAAGCCGATTACATTTAACTTTAGGTTTAAGGTTGATTCTATATGATTCTTTTGTTTTTTAATTTGATTTATGAGAGACTTTCCGACATTCCCTACACCAGAAATAAATAGATTAATTTGTTTAATTTCTGATTCAAAAAAACGTTCATGTAAACAATTTAATGCTTTTTTAATATCGGATTCAGCTATCACAGCAGATATATTACGTTCAGAAGCACCTTGAGCTATTGCACGTATATTAATATTGTTTCTTCCTAAAGTGCTAAACATTTTGCCGCTTATTCCTTGGTGATTTTTCATTTGATCTCCAACAACAGCTATAATTGACAAATTAGCTTCAACAATTATGGGATCAATTTTGAGTAGTGATATTTCATTTTCAAATTCTTTGTCTATCACATATTTTGCTAAAGTAGATTCCTTGTCTGCAATACCAACACATATTGAATGTTCAGAAGAGGCTTGAGTTGCAATAATTATATTGATTTTTTCTCTAGCCAATGTCTCAAATAAACGCTTTGAAAAGCCTGGAATTCCTACCATGCTATTTCCTTGAAGTGTTAACAAAGCAACACTGTTAATGTTACTAATTCCTTTTATAGGGTTTGGATTTCTATTTTTAACCAAATGCGTAATTAATGTACCTTCATCTTCTGGGGCTAAAGTGTTTTTTATCAACAATGGTATTTGTTTTGAAAGGACAGGTAAAATCGTTGGAGGATATAATACTTTAGCGCCAAAATGAGATAGTTCAATAGCTTCTAAGTAGGATAGCTTTTGAATAGGTTTTGCATTTTTTATTAATTTTGGATTCGTTGTAAACATCCCGCTTACATCTGTCCATATCTCAAGAATACTGGCATTCATTACAGCAGCAATAATCGCAGCAGTATAATCAGATCCTCCACGTCCTAGTGTTGTTATCTCTCCAAGTTCAGATTTTGATATGAACCCAGGCAGAATTGTGATTATTTTGTCATTGTTACTAAAATAAGTAATAATGTTTTCATTAGTTTCTTCAAAATTTACAGCTGCGTTTGTAAAATTTGAATCTGTAACAATTAGATTCTGTGAATTTTTTAGTTGGATATTAAAATCCTGTAATTTCATCGTTTCATAAATTATTAAAGAAGAAAGTAATTCTCCAAAACTTAAAAGTTTATCAGTAGTTTTTGGAGACATCTCATTAATTAGGTATATGCCATCTAATATCTTTTCTAGCTTGGATAGGTGGTTTAAAACGATATCTAAAGTTGTTTGATGTGCCTCTTCTGATAATAAACCATCGATAACTTCAATATGCTTTAAACGTATGGATTCAAAGTCAACTTTGTATTTTTTATTTTTTTGTACAGCTTTGTCTGCTGCCGCTAATAATCTGTCCGTAATTCCTCCAATTGCAGATACGACTACACTAACATTTTCTGATAAAGATTCATTTTTTACAATCTCTATAACTTTCTGAATATTTTTTGCAGAACCTACGGATGTTCCCCCAAATTTTAAGACTTTCATTTGATTTTCTTGATTTGTTTTAAATACTATTGTTTTTGGTGAATATTAGTTCACCAGTAGAGTGTTTTATTTATATATAAAGTAGCAATATGAAGCACTGAATATCGAGTAATTATAATCTATAGGTCTAACTATAGACAATAAAATGAGTTTAAGTTATTATACTTTTTTTAATTAAAAAATTTAGAACAATACTACTAAAGTATCAAATTAAAAGTGCCAAAAAAATAATTACTATAATTTTAAAGATTAATGAATTTAAAGGATTTATATTTTTAATAATTAACTAAAAATCAACTATTTCTAAACATTTATTAATTTAAATAAACCTATTAATTTTATGAAGTTAACTTTGCTTCTTAAAATGTTAATGACTGTTTAATAAATAGTCTTTAAATATTCATTTTTTATGTATTTTAAGCAATCTTATTATTAATTTTGCATATAATCTTTGAATAATACAACTCATGCAACGCGACGAACAAATTTTTGAATTAATTAAAGTTGAAAAGGAACGTCAAATCAACGGAATTGAATTGATTGCTTCTGAAAACTTTACAAGTGAACAAGTAATGGAGGCTACAGGCTCTGTTCTTACCAATAAATATGCTGAAGGTTACCCTGGTAAACGCTATTATGGTGGTTGTGAAATTGTAGATGAAGTTGAGCAAATAGCTATTGATCGTGCTAAGACTTTGTTTGGTGCTGCTTGGGCCAATGTTCAGCCGCATTCAGGAAGTCAAGCAAATACTGCTGTTTTTCATGCATGCTTGAAAGTAGGTGATAAGATATTAGGATTTGATTTATCTCACGGAGGTCATCTTACTCATGGTTCTCCAGTTAACTTTTCTGGTCGTTTATACAATCCTGTCTTTTATGGGGTTGAAAAGGAAACAGGTGTTTTAGATTATGATAAGATTCAAGAAATTGCAACCAATGAACAGCCCAAATTAATTATAGCTGGTGCTTCTGCTTATTCTAGAGATATCGATTATAAACGATTCCGTGCGATTGCAGACTCCGTAGGTGCCTTACTACTAGGAGATATCTCTCACCCTTCTGGATTAATTGCCAAGGGAATTTTAAATGACCCTTTACCTCATTGCCATATAGTAACTACAACAACCCACAAAACACTTAGAGGCCCCAGAGGCGGACTAATCATGATGGGAACTGATTTTAAAAATCCTTTTGGAATTACTTTAAAATCCGGAAAAGTACGTATGATGTCTTCTTTGTTGGACTCAGCTATATTTCCCGGAAACCAAGGTGGACCTTTAGAACATGTTATTGCTGGAAAAGCTATTGCTTTTGGTGAAGCTTTAACAGACGAATTTTTACATTATATATTACAAGTTAAAAAGAATGCTGATGCGATGGCACATGCCTTTGTAAAGCGTGATTACCACTTAATTTCTGGCGGGACTGATAATCACATGATGTTAATTGACTTACGCAACAAGAATATAACTGGAAAAGATGCTGAGAATGCATTAGTTAAAGCTGATATTACAGTTAATAAAAACATGGTCCCTTTTGATACTCAAAGCCCCTTTGTAACTTCAGGGATTAGAGTGGGAACACCCGCAATAACAACCCGTGGTATGAAAGAATCAGATATGGAAACAATTGTAGGGTTTATTGACGATGTTATTAATAACTACGATGATGATGCTAAGCTTGAGGCCATCGCTCAAAAAGTTAACGCCTTAATGAGTCATCGCCCCTTAGTTTCCTAAATAAGTAATAGTTTTTAATCATCAAATTCGATCGCATTGTAAGCACCTATGTCAGGTGGCTGATTTCGTAACGTATTTGTAATATCTTTATTTGTATTTCCATAAATTATTCCAGCCCCCTGCGCAGGAGATCCAACAGGAATTGTTAGCCTATTATTATTTGGATCCAGAAATAGTGGGTCATTATTGAAAATAACATTTTCATAAGTTGTAGAATTACTAAAGTCGTATTCAGCTGAAGTAAAATTTCCGTTTAGATCATCAAAATATATAAGACTATTAGTAAACTTGAAATTCAAACCTTCTGATATTTCTTTTTCAATTAATAATTCTGGATTATTATTCCCATAAATTATACAGTTTGTAAAATTTGCTGTTATCATTGGATTAGTCGTAACTTCATTTTCTATATCCACAATAAAATTATTGAGTAATAATGCAGGAAATTGTCTAAAGCTCGATGACCAGTAGTTGACTATAGTTGAATGTGTAATATTATAGTTGCCTCCAAAAGTTCCAGCAAATGAAGATAATCCACAATTGTTGATTACTAAATTTTCAGCAACAATTGAAGTTGCTCTACCTAAGATTCCAAAATTACTATGGTTATAAACTTGGGAATTGGTAATCTGAAATTTTGATGGGTCTAGTTCGTTTCCATCACTCAAGACTCCAATGGTTCCATTCTTAATAGTTGCATAGTTAATAACGTTATCTACACTGCCATTGTATAACCAAATAGTCTGCCATTGCCCCGGAATATCTTCGTACAAGGGCTCTAAACGGTCTCCTTCAAAAATAACTTCATTTTCTAATAAGTCTGAGTCCAAGCTTGGCAGTCCATTAACATGTAGTGAAGCATTATCTGTTATCAAGAGACCAGAATCAGCATGAAAATGAATTCTAGCTCCAGGGTTTATGTTAAGAGTTTTTCCATCTCCAACGGCTGCATATCCATAAATTACATATGGTTTTTCATTTGTAAAGTTAAGTTCTGAATCTTCTAGAAATCGTCCTCTAATAGAAGTTTCATCACTAATACCATCTCCATCAATATCAAAATATAAACTTTCTGTAATTCCATCTGTATCACGGTCAGGATAGATAAATATCGCATCTTTTACCAACGTTACTAGTTCAACTTTTTGAATGCCAGATGTATTTTCAAATTCTATGGCATCTGTATATAAAAAATGTGTTTCATTCCCAACTAATGAAAGTATATCTATTGTTGTTTCTATAAAAACGTACATACTGTCTCTAGCTAAGATTTCGATATTTTCGAACTCTTTTCCAACAAATGTGCTATTTCCAATCAAACCATCAACATTCATTCGATAGTTTGAGTTTTGACCCTTACTAAGTTTTATTGACGGAATAAGTATGTCTTTATTACTTTGATTATAAACCTTAAGAGTGTAGGTGCTTGATCCAATATTTGAAAAAATAGTGTCTAAATAAACAGTATCTTTAGAAAAGCTAAGATTATCTGAACTTGGATGAAATATAAAGTCTTGTCGGCATGAGCTCCAAAAAACTAAAGTAATTAAACTTAATATTACGTACAGAAAACGTTTCATTCGTTAATTATTTTTGTAAAAGTATAACTATGTATTTTAATTAGTTGTGATTGTGTTATCCTTGATAAAATTCAAGTTAATATGTAAAATTACAAAACAAATAATTAGTTTTTGATAATTCTAACTTCAAATAATTTATCCCATCGTTTACCTGTAACAAATAAAGTTTTTGTAGTTTGATTGTAGGCCATTCCGTTTAGAACGTCAAGCCCATCATGTTTTGTAACTTTAGACTTGAGAGCCTTAAAATCAATTACAGCTTCAATAGCCCCATTTTTTGGATTGATAATAGCGACTCCATTTTTTTGATAGCGATTGGCATAAATAAAGCCCTCTACCCATTCCAACTCATTTAAATTTGTAAGTTTCCCTTTATTTGTATAGGCTTGTATATAACTTTCCTCATAGAGTGTGTTAGGGTTTAGTAGCCACAAGTATTCGGTTCCATCAGATTTATAAAATCTTTTGCCATCATTACAAAGCCCCCATCCTTCTTTACTTTGGCCGTATTTAAAGGTTTCTATCTGTTTTAAGTTATTGACTTCATATACTAAGCCACGACCTTCTTTCCAAGTAAGTTGATAAATTTTATTATTTAAAACCGACAAGCCTTCACCAAAATAAGAATTATTTAAGTCAACATTTTTTAAAATATCACCTGATTTATAATCAAGCTCTCTAAGTTTAGATTCTCCATATTGGCCAGTACTTTCGTATAACTTTCCATTATAAAACTCTAATCCTTGGGTATAAGATTTTATGTCATGAGGATAAGTATTTACAATTTCATATGAGTATATTTTTGGAATATTTTTGTTGACAACAATTATGTTTTTTATTAAAACATCAATTTGTGAATCATAATAAACTTTTGCTTTTATAATTTTTTGTCCCAAAGTAGAGTTAAATAGCGAAGTAGATTTAGAAATCCTACTATTGTCTAAGGTTAGATAAATAGAATCGATTTTTAAGTTTTTTGGATTTACAAGATTAATATTAAGTGTATCAGCGTTAGAAATAATATTTGTTTTGCTGTTAATTTGAATGGAGAAGTTAGGTTCCTTAGCTTGGTTTAAGTTTCCACAACCAATTAAAATAATACTAAACACAATGAAAGTCAGTAATTTAAAGGCATACATATGGCAGATGATTTTTAAGGCAATTTATTTATTTATATTCAGTAAAAAAAATCATTGTGAGAATATTAAAACATTGTATATTTGTTATGGCAAGTCCTACACAACTAGCTCCTGTTGAATCCTCCAGGGCGGGAACGCAGCAAAGGTAAATGGTTGTAGCAGTGTGATGTAGGTAGCTTGCCATTTTTTACTCCATACTTTTTTTATTTAAAGTTTTATATATCAAGACTATTTGATTTTTTAAATGTTTTGAAATAGTTTTTAATTTAAAAACAATTTTAAGCTGTTTGCTTGTTTATGTATATTAATCAATTATTTTTGTTAAACATTTAAACATAAAAACCATGAAATTTTTTATCGATACTGCTAATTTACGCCAAATTAAAGAAGCTCAAGACTTAGGAGTTCTTGACGGTGTTACAACTAATCCATCACTAATGGCAAAGGAAGGAATTACCGGAGTTGAAAATATTTTAAATCATTATAAGTTAATTTGCAATTTAGTTGAAGGTGATGTCTCTGCTGAAGTTATTTCAACTGATTATGAGGGTATGATTTTGGAAGGAGAGGCTTTAGCTGCTTTAGATCCTCAAATAGTAGTTAAGTTACCAATGATAAAAGCTGGAGTAAAAGCATGTAAATATTTTAGTGATAAAGGAATAAGAACTAATGTTACTTTAGTTTTTTCATCAGGTCAGGCATTGTTAGCTGCTAAGGCAGGCGCTACATACGTATCTCCATTCATCGGACGTCTAGACGATATTTCATCTGATGGGTTAAGTCTTATTGCTGAGATTCGTCATATATACGATAATTACGGATTCGTAACTGAGATACTTGCTGCATCTGTAAGACACACAATGCACGTTATTGATTGTGCTAAGTTAGGAGCAGATGTAATGACTGGTCCCTTAAGTTCAATTGAAGGCTTATTGCGTCACCCTTTGACAGATAGTGGTTTAGCTAAGTTTTTAGAAGATTATAATAAAGGAAACTAGTTTTAAAAAATTTGAGAAAAAAACAAGTAAGGCTTAGGTCTTCTGTATTTTTACTTATTTGTAATCTTCAAGAACATCTTCAAAATTTGAATCAAATAAATCAGCTGTAGAATTTAAAATAAATCCTTTCTTATCAACTATCAAAACCTTTTTTATATAGTTGATAGCTAGACGCTTTTTGGCAAATGATGGGTTTGCAAACCTGTATTCATTATTAGTGCTGTACTGTTTTGCATAAAGCATATTTTTCCAAGCATTAGTATGCATAGAGTTAATGTTTATGGCAATAAAGTCAATTTCTGGAAACAAATCATTTAAAGTGTTTACTTTGATATGACTATTTTCAAAATGGTAACGGCTTGCATTATCCCAAAAATAAAGAACAGTGGTGTTATCAAATATTAAATTTAAGTTGGACTTGATATTGTCACTGTCAATAACTTCAACTGAAGGCAACTTATGACCAGGTTGTAGTCCTTGAGTGTTTTTAAAAAGATTTTTTATATAAGTTTTATCTTTAACGTTTGAGCTTTTGTCCAAATAGGATTGGTACAAAATATAACTCTTGTCAATGGATTTAGAATTAGAAATAAAATTACGTACTGTATATTTTAAAAGATTATTTTTAATCAATGGATTAGTAACTAGGCTATCTATAAGTATTAATTTATAGTTGGTATATTCTAAGTTATTAGATTCTAAGTCACATATTTTTTGATCTGCTTTAAGTTGTTCAAAAGATAGGTTGTTGATATGAGGAAAAAGAAAATTATAATATGGATAGAAGTCTTTTAAATCTTTGTCATTGTATATAATTTCTTTTCTAAACTCATAAAAGTCAGAAGGAATTTTTTTAGAATTAATGGAAGAGTTATACCCAAAGTGTCGATGTTGATATAGTTCTTTTTTTGTGAAATAATGATATTTGATAGTGGATAAAGCAATCTTCACAAAAAGATCTGAGTTAGGACTATTTTTTAAAAATAAATTAAGATCCTCAGAGTTTTTGGAAATTTCAGAAATGATAGTTTCATGAAAATCTGAAGGCTCTAGTTTATAAAGGTTATTGTTAGTTGAATTTTGATTTTCTAATCTTGATAACAATTTAATTAAATAGTTATTTTTCTTTGCTCCATTTCCATTAAAAGTTAACGAGCCATCAAAGTCGTTTGTATTAATATGCATCATTATGCTATCGCTATGTTCCAACAATAATGACTGGTGTTTACCTCCGTGAACAAATGAGTGGATTCCTTTATTGAAGTCAGTAAAATGATGTAAAAACTTATTATCAGAATTTAAATATAGTGTATCAACATGTCCCTTAGGATCGTACAATGTGACGTAGCTGTTAGAAGGATTTATTATATCCCCGCCGATAAACACATTTTCGTTACTCATCTCATTGCTTTGGCAGCAATAAAAAGTGAGTAAAATAAAAAAACCGTATGTGAGTTTTGTCATAATTCAAAAATACACCTATGAATGATTTGTTGTTGTTAATGCGTTGTTAAATTACAACTCCGATTTATTTGATGGTTAATTTGATTTATATACTTTTGCAAAAAAAACTAATGTTATCAGTTTCAAACTTATCAGTTCAATTTGGAAAACGTATTCTTTTTGATGAAGTAAATACATCTTTTAACTCCGGAAATTGTTATGGAATTATTGGTGCAAATGGTGCTGGAAAATCGACTTTCCTTAAAATATTATCTGGAGTTCAAGATCCAACTTCAGGTCATGTACATTTAGAGCCAGGCAAACGTATGTCTGTTCTTGAACAAAATCATAATCTTTGTGATGATCATACCGTTTTAGAAACTGTTATTATCGGAAATAAACCATTATTTAAAATAAAATCAGAAATTGATGCTTTATACAATGATTATTCAGATAATAATGCTGATCGAATTGGTGAGCTTCAGGTTCAATTTGAAGAAATGAACGGATGGAATGCTGATAGTGATGCAGCTTCATTACTATCCAACTTGGGTATAAAAGAACAAAATCATTATACTTTAATGAAGGATCTAGACGGAAAACAAAAAGTACGTGTTTTGTTAGCACAAGCTTTATTTGGTTCCCCAGACGTTTTAATAATGGATGAGCCTACTAACGATTTGGATTATGAAACTATTTCTTGGTTAGAAAATTTCTTAGCTAACTATGACAATTGTGTAATTGTTGTTTCTCATGACCGCCACTTTTTAGATGCTGTTTGTACTCATATTTCTGATATTGATTTTAATAAAATTAATCATTTTTCTGGAAATTATACCTTTTGGTACGAGTCCTCTCAATTGGCTGCAAAACAAAGAGCACAACAAAACAAAAAATCTGAAGATAAAAAGAAAGAATTAGAAGAGTTTATTAGACGTTTTTCTGCCAATGTAGCTAAGTCGAAACAAGCAACCAGTCGTAAAAAAATGATTGATAAATTGGATGTTACAGAAATTCGTCCATCTAGTAGACGCTATCCGGCTATAATTTTTGAACGTGAGCGCGAGGCTGGAGATCAAATATTAAACGTTGATAAAATATCATATGATTTAGATGGTGAGATTCTTTTTGATAAAATAGATTTTAATTTAAATAGGGGCGATAAGGTAGTGGTTTATTCAAAAGATTCTCGTGCTACTTCTGCTTTTTATGATATTATTAATGGTAATTCCTCTGCCAAATCTGGTAAATTTCAATGGGGTGTCACTACTTCTCAATCTTATTTACCTTTAGACAACAGTACTTTTTTTAGTGAACCTATGAGTTTAGTAGATTGGTTGCGCCAGTGGGCAAAAACTGAAGAAGAACGTGAAGAAGTTCATGTGCGAGGTTTTTTAGGTAAAATGATATTTAGTGGAGAAGAAGCACTTAAACAATCTAATGTTTTATCTGGTGGTGAAAAAGTACGATGCATGTTGTCTCGCATGATGATGATGCGTGCAAATGTGCTAATGCTTGATGAGCCTACCAATCACCTAGATTTAGAAAGCATTACTGCTTTTAATAACTCACTTAAGAATTTTAAAGGAACTGTTTTGTTTACGACTCATGATCACGAGTTTTCACAAACGTTAGCGAATAGAGTCATTGAACTTACTCCAAATGGGGTTATTGACCGTTACACCACATTTGATGAATATATGCAAGATTCTAGAATAAAAGAATTAAGGTTAAAAATGTATAATTGTTAGCTAATTAACTATTTAGCATTACTGGCATAACTAGCATAGTCACTGTTTCGCCCAACTCTAATCCGTCTACAGGAGTCAAAATACCCGCACGGTTGGGCATACTCATTTCCAGTTGTACGTCGTCAGCATTTAGATGACTTAACATTTCAGTTAGAAATCGAGAGTTAAATCCTATTTGCATGTCATCACCCTGATAATCACAGGTTAGTCTTTCTTCAGCTTTGTTACTGTAATCAATATCTTCAGCAGAAATATTTAATTCAGCCCCAGCAATTTTTAGGCGAATTTGATGCGTTGTCTTGTTTGAAAATATAGAAACTCTTTTTACGGAATTTAAAAATTGATTACGACTAATAGTCAAATGATTAGGGTTTTCTTTTGGAATTACCGCTTCATAATTAGGGTATTTACCATCAATTAAACGGCATATGAGTACAGAATTTTCAAAAGAAAATTTAGCATTAGAATCATTATATTCAATACTAACGTTGTCATCGCTTCCAGCTAATATTCCTTTTAGTAGATTAAGTGGCTTTTTAGGCATAATGAATTCTGCAGTTTCGTTAGCTTTAACATCTGTTCTAGAATATTTCACTAATTTATGTGCATCGGTAGCAACAAAAGTTAAACTTTCTGTAGAAAATTGAAAAAACACCCCGCTCATTACTGGGCGTAAATCATCATTGCCTGCTGCAAAAATAGTTTTAGAAATTGCTGTTGCTAAGACGTCAGCAACAACAACTGTAGTACTTGGGTTATCTAAAGATATAGATTTGGGAAATTCGTCAGCACTTGAATAAGCTAAAGCATATTTCCCGTGGTTTGAACTTATTTCTATAGTGTTGTTGTCTTCAATCACAAATGTTAAAGGCTGTTCAGGAAAGGTTTTAAGCGTTTCTAGTAATAGTTTTGCTGGAATAGCAACTGATCCTTCGCTATCACTTTCAACCTCCAATGTGGAAGCCATAGTTGATTCTAAGTCACTGGCAGAAACTGTAAGTTTGGAATGTTTTAATTCAAATAAAAAATTATCTAATATCGGCAGCGTGTTGGAATTATTAATTACTCCGCCAAGTACTTGAAGTTGTTTTAGTAAATAATTACTGGAAACTATGAATTTCATCTGTTATGAATGTTATAAATAAAAATAAGTATACAATACAAATATATCTTTTTGGGGTTAATTATTAAAAGAAACTTATTAACATTAGTTTGTTAAATTTTGGTTTACAAGTGTTGAATAAATTTGCGTTCTAATTCTTAATAAATTTAATTGATATTGTATCCAACATGTTAAGCCCTAACAGAGAAGAAGCGCTTCCAACTGTTGCTAAATTACTACGATAGACAGCGATTTCGAGGTACTCTGAAGAGTTAAAAACCACCAAACCTTGCCCTTCGTTATTTCGAGATTCAATAGGAATGTTGAAATCTACAATGTCACTGTAATGGTTATATATATGTTTAAATTTATGATTTCTTGCCGATATCTCAAAACGTCGACCCTTCTGTACAGACTCGAACAATCGTTTTTTGATATTGGTTATCACATTTCCATAATGATCTATATATATTACATTTCCGATAAGTTGTTTTCCTTCATATTTTATTAATGGAGAAATATTTTTGATAGGCTTAATATTTGTGACGAGTTTGCCAATTACTTCTAATGTGCCTCCACGAGCTATATGTGCTGCTACTTTAACAAAAACATCTAGCACAGGAAAACTTGACACTATTTTGTCATGAATATTTATTTCAACAATTTTTTGTGGATTAATTTCGGAACAAATCATGCTCATAATTCCGTTGTTAGCACAAATAAAATAATGATCGTTTAGTTGAACTACGATATGTTTGTTTTCTTCGCTAATTTCAGAATCGACTCCAATTATATGAATACTACCATTAGGAAAGCTCTTGTAAGCATTTTGAATAACATATGCAGCTTCTAAAATACTAAAAGGGGAAATATTATGAGAAATATCAACAACTTCAGCTTCATTAATTTCTGAAAGTAAAGCACCTTTTACAGTTCCTGCAAAATGGTCTTTAATTCCGAAATCTGTTGTTAACGTAATGATAGACATTGAAGGATTAAATTATTTTGGTTAAATAAGTTTAGATTTGATCAACTTAGATATACAAACCTACACAATTTTGTTTTAAATTTTTATTAACAGTACTTAAAATTACACCAAAATGTTATTACTTTTATACATCATAAATAAACATACAAGTAACTAAATATTTAAGGCCTTTGAATGAATTAATTATTGAGCTAACTAACATTACACCAAAAGAGTTTTTTGGTACTCATAATAATAATATTGAACTTATAAAAACCTACTTTCCTAAAATTAAAATTATAGCTAGAGGTACTAAGATTATTGCCTTGGGCGATGGTGAATTATTAGCCGAATTTGAAAAACGAATGGCAATGATGCTAAATCAATTTCAAAAATTCAACAAATTAGATGATAACATTATTGAGCGAGTTCTCACAAGTCAATCTATGGATGATTTCGAATCCTCCAAGGCAAGCGGGACTATTCTCGTTCACGGAGTGAACGGTCGTAAAATTAAAGCACAGACAACTAATCAGCGTAGGCTGGTTGACAGCGTTTCCAAAAATGACATGGTTTTTGCTATTGGCCCAGCTGGAACTGGGAAAACTTACACTGGAGTAGCTTTGGCAGTTAAGGCTCTGAAAAACAAAGAAGTAAAACGTATTATATTAACACGTCCCGCTGTAGAAGCAGGTGAAAACCTCGGCTTTCTCCCTGGAGACTTAAAAGAAAAGTTAGATCCATACATGCAACCACTTTATGACGCTTTAAGAGACATGATCCCTCATGAAAAGCTAGAAAATTACATAGAAAATGGTACTATTCAAATCGCACCTCTTGCATTTATGAGAGGTCGAACTTTAGATAATGCATTTGTTATTTTGGATGAAGGACAGAATACCACACACGCCCAAATGAAAATGTTTTTGACTCGGATGGGAAAAGACGCAAAATTTCTTTTAACTGGAGATCCCGGGCAAATTGATCTTCCACGTCGAACAATTTCTGGTCTTAAAGAAGCACTTCTGATACTAAAAGATATTGAAGGCGTTGGTATGATTTTTCTTGATGACAAAGATGTAATTCGTCATAAACTGGTAAAAAAAGTTATTGAAGCTTACAAACATATTGAAAATAGAGATTAAAACTAAATTATGAGTCATTCAATTATAGATACGAATTTTCATTTCCCATCCCAATTAAGCCTATATAAAGGAAAGGTTAGAGAAGTATATACTTTAAAAGATGACCTCTTAGTTATGGTGGCAACAGATAGATTATCTGCCTTTGATGTTGTTATGCCTAGAGGAATTCCATTTAAAGGGCAAATTCTAAATCAAATTGCTACTAAAATGATGGAATCAACAGCTGACCTAGTACCTAACTGGTTAGTAGCTAGTCCTGATCCTAATGTGGCTGTGGGGTATTTGTGTAAACCTTTTAAAGTCGAAATGGTTATAAGAGGCTATATGTCAGGCCATGCAGCACGTGAATATAAAGCAGGCAAGCGCCTTATTTGTGGTATCAACATGCCAGAAGGAATGAAAGAAAACGACTTATTCCCAACCCCCGTTATCACTCCAGCTACAAAAGCTGAAATGGGTGACCATGATGAAGATATTTCAAGAGAAGACATCATTAAAAGAGGTATTGTTTCTGAAGCTGATTATGTAGTTTTAGAAGATTATACACGAAAACTTTTCCAAAGAGGCTCTGAAATTGCTGCTTCTAGAGGTTTGATTCTAGTGGATACTAAATATGAATTTGGAAAAACAAAACAAGGTAAAATTGTTTTAATTGACGAAATCCACACGCCTGATTCCTCTCGATATTTTTATGCTGATGATTATGAATCGCGTCAAGCAGCAAATGAGCCACAGAAACAACTCTCTAAAGAATTTGTTCGACAATGGCTTATTAGTAATGATTTTCAAGGACTAGAAGGGCAATCTATTCCATACATGTCTGATGAATATATAAAAACTGTAAGCGATCGTTATGTAGAACTATATGAAAATATTACTGGGGAATCTTTTGTAAAAGCGGACATCTCTAATATCCAAGAACGGATAGAAACAAATGTGCTTAATTATTTAAAGACTTTGTAAGGGACTTTAAATAGTGTAGTTTATCTATAATGTATTTATAAATGTGAGTATTAGCTTTAATGATATAAATTGAAATAAGACTTACAGTTACAAGAAAACAAATAGCGCCAAAAACAACTTCAAAAGGGGTGAGAACTTTACCAAGGATTTGATTAAGTCCCAGTCCTGTAAAACTTCCGTAAAGTAATATAAAGTGTATTACATAAATAGATAAGGTCTTTTGTCCAATTATAAGTACAACCGGTTGTTTTAAATAGTCTTCAAAAGCATAAAACAAACCAAATATAACCAAGACATTTCCAAGCCGAATAAATAAATAATTGAAATTAGCTACTTCAGTAAGCAAGGTCCAGTTGATTAGCTTGGCCAGTTCTAAAAAGACTGGAGTCGACCCATAAACTAAGATAAGACCTGTAACAAAAAATCCTGTTATAAGCCCCGTTTTAAATTTAGGTCGTGTTAGGTAGCCGTAAAATAGGGTCGCAATAAAAGCCCCATAAGCCATATATCCAAACCACGGAAGGATCGTAAAGACAGATCCATTTACTTTAGTTAAATAATTTGCGAAAAACAAAGGAATTCTTTCAGCAGAATAAGTTCTGAAAAGAGGTTCGCATAAAAATATTAAGGTCCCTAAACATAACATAACAACTGAAAATATCAAAGTTTTCTTTCGCGCCAATAAATAGATACTAACAATAAGTATCAAGGAAAGACCAATGCATTGCAAAACGTCAATAACCATAAAATAAGTTCCAAATTTTCCTGTTAGCCATCTAAAAATAGGAATCCGTAGCGCATACCCTATCCCTATTAACATAAGCCCGCGCACCAATCCTTTTCTGATTCGTATGGAGAGTGTTCCTTTTTCTTTAGCCTTAATAAGTAAATAAGTGAAAATTAAGCCCGAAATTGTAAAAAACACAGGCGCTGTAATACCTCTAAAATAAAGCCAAGTACTATAAGCGATATTGTCTGGATCTCGATATTCAATTGCTAAAAGTGTATCAATAAAGTGACCCTGCAGCATCATTAAAATTGCGAAAGCCCTAATGGCATCAATAAAATAAAGCCGTTTAATTTCCAAAATTGGTTGTTTGTCGACAAAGTTAGCACATATTAATCACTAAGTCGTATATTTATTATAAATGGGCCACTTTTATTAAATCTACACAAAAATTTTACCGATGGGGACATACCATATTAAAGATAAGCATTCATATACTCAAAATTATAAAACATCAATTGAAGACCCTGAAACCTTTTGGGGCACGATTGCTAAAGATAATTTTTCATGGAAACGGCCTTGGAATCGTGTTTTAGATTGGGATTTTTCAACTCCAAAAGTAAGCTGGTTTGAAGGTGCACAACTCAATATTACAGAAAATTGTATAGACCGACATCTTGATGGTAATGGAGATAAAACCGCTATTTTATTTGAACCCAACGATCCTAATGCAGCTTCTGAAGCCATTTCTTATAAGGAACTACACAAACGCGTTAATAAGTTTGCAAATATCTTAAAATCTAAAGGGATTCAAAAAGGAGACCGGGTTTGTATTTATTTACCGATGATCCCCGAACTGGCTATTTCTGTATTGGCATGTGCTCGTATTGGAGCGATTCATTCGGTGGTATTTGCGGGCTTTTCAGCCACCGCTTTGGCATCTCGGATCAATGATTGTGACTGCAAAATGTTAATCACTAGCGATGGTGGTTATAGAGGCTCAAAAATAATTGATTTGAAATCTATCGCCGACGAAGCTCTTTTAGAGTGTAATGGAATAGAATCGGTACTAGTTGTCAAACGACTTCACTCAGAAATTCTAATGGTTCAGGATCGTGATTTTTGGTTGCAACCCTTACTAGAGGATGCGTCTGAACTCTGTGATGCTGAAGTTATGGATGCAGAAGATCCCTTATTTATATTATATACTTCAGGGTCTACTGGCCAGCCAAAAGGTATGGTTCATACCACTGCGGGCTATATGGTATATGCTGCCTACAGTTTTAAAAATATATTTCAGTATGAGCCGGACGACGTCTATTGGTGTACGGCGGACATTGGTTGGATCACAGGTCACAGTTATATTGTGTACGGACCGCTTTTAAACGGGGCGACAACCGTGATGTTTGAAGGGGTTCCTAGTTATCCAGATTATGGCCGCTTTTGGTCTATTGTTGAAAAACATAAAGTGACACAGTTTTATACCGCTCCAACCGCTATTAGAGCATTGGCCAAGGAAGGATTAAAGTTTCTTGAACCTTATGATATTTCATCATTAAAAATTATAGGAACCGTTGGGGAACCCATTAATGAAGAAGCCTGGCATTGGTACAATGACCATATTGGAAAGCGAAAATGTCCTATTGTAGACACTTGGTGGCAAACAGAAACTGGGGGTATTATGATTTCTCCAATCCCTAATAGTTTTGAAGGCAAGCCTACGTTTGCAACCTTACCATTTGTAGGAGTTATTCCAGCGGTTATGGACGAAAATGGAATAGAACTTAAAGGCAATTCTGTGGAAGGTCGTTTGTGTATTAAGTTTCCTTGGCCGTCAATGGCCCGTACTATTTGGGGAAACCACCAGCGTTATAAAGAAACGTATTTTTCAGCCTATGATAATATGTATTTTACAGGAGATGGTGCTCTAAGAGATGAAAATGGCCATTACCGCATCACAGGCCGCGTTGATGACGTTATTATTGTTTCTGGTCATAATTTAGGAACCGCTCCAATAGAAGATGCCATCAACGAGCATCCAGCCGTAGCCGAATCGGCAATTGTTGGGTATCCTCATCATATTAAAGGCAGTGCTTTGTATGGTTATGTAACTCTAAAAAATGCTAATAATTCTAGTGAGGCACTAAAAGCTGAAATCAATCAGCTCATTTCTAAACAAATTGGTCCTATTGCCAAACTTAATAAAATACAGTTTACAACGGGTCTTCCAAAAACACGTTCAGGAAAAATTATGCGTCGAATTCTGCGTAAAATTGCCAGTAAAGATACCTCAAACTTAGGGGATATAAGCACGTTATTAAATCCTGAAGTGGTAGAAATGATTATGGAAAACTCTCAATAATACTGTATATTTATAATAAAATTATTCCCATGAAAATCAATTCGTTTTATATTTTTATAGTTGTATTAGTTCTAACCAGCTGTAAAACAGAAATTAACAACTCTATTAACCCGTCTAATCTTGACTACTTGGACAGCTCACAAAATGACGATCAGTACCTAGGAGGTATTAAAATGATTCCAATTTCTACTCCTATAGGAAAGTTTAATGTTTGGACTAAACGTGTTGGAAATAATCCAAAAATTAAAGTTTTGTTATTGCATGGTGGTCCCGGAATGACTCATGAGATTTATGAAAGTTTCGATGGCTATTTTCCAAGTGAGGGGATTGAGTATTACTACTACGATCAATTGGGATCTTACTATAGTGATCAGCCTAAAGACTTGTCGTTGTGGGATTTAGATCGTTTCGTTGAAGAAGTAGAGCAAGTGCGAATTGCATTAGGGTTGACTAGCGATAATTTTTATTTATACGGACAGTCCTGGGGAGGTATTTTAGGAATGCAGTATGCTCTTAAATATCAACAAAACTTAAAAGGATTGATTATTTCTAATATGGTACCTTCAATTCCTGACTATCAAAAATACTCCGATCAAGTATTAGCACCTAAGTTAGACCCAGAAGTATTAAAAGAAATCATGGTGTACGAAGCAAAAGAAGATTATACAAACGAGCGCTATATGGAGTTGGTGGTTAATAACTACTATACAAAGCACATCATTAGATTGCCAGTAGAGGCTTGGCCAGAACCTTTAAATAGAAGTTTTAAGCACATCAATCACGATGTATATGTGACCATGCAAGGCCCTAGTGAATTTGGGATTAAAGGCAATGCTACTCTCAAGTATTGGGATGTGAAAGCAGAATTACATAAAATAACAGTTCCAACGTTAAGTATAGGAGCTAAACATGACACTATGGATCCCGAGCAAATGAAGTTTATATCTGAGGAAGTTCAAAACGGGCGTTTTTTATTGTGTCCTAACGGCAGTCATTTATCTCAATTTGATGATCAAAAAATATATTTTCAAGGCTTAGTTCAATTTATTAAAGACGTCGATTCTGGAGCGTTTTAAATAGTGCGTTGCAGTGGTTTGTTGAAAAGGAAAATGACTATAGAAGCAAATCCACAACATGTAAAGCCCAGAAATAGCGGCCAAACCGTAGTCTCAATAAAGGCCCCAATAAGGGTCGCTATGAACACGCCCATAACGGTAGAAATAAATCCATTAATGGCAGCGCCAACGCCGGCAATATGCCCAATAGGCTGCATGGCTAGGGCTCTAAGGTTGCCAAATAAAAATCCAATGGCTGTAAATTGAATGCCGAAAAAGAAAAGCAATATCCACAAGTTGGGATTTACTTTATTAATAAATAACAAAACATAAACCAAAGAACTCAAGCTATAAGCTATCAAGGAAATCAAGGCAATGCGTTTCATGCCAACTTTTAACACAAAGACGCCGTTTAAATAGGTAGCAAACCCAACCCCAATGGCTAAACTGGCAAAAATTAAAGGGAAATCTTCTCCCAATCCATATTGAACTTCAAAGATATGTTGTGTAGAACTTAGATAAACCATAAAAGAACCAGTTATAAACCCGCTTATTAGGGTAAAAGCGACGGCTTGTTTAAATTTAAAAAACACTTTAAAACCTGAAACTAATGCTGCAGTTTTGAAGGGGATTCTTTTAGAAAGATCTAAGGTTTCCGGCTGACGTTTCCAAAACCAAAACATAACCAAGGCACCGAGTATCAATTGAACGTTAAAAATAGCCTGCCAGTTGTATGTGAGCATTAGAAACTGACCTAGGGTGGGTGCTATGATTGGAATTAGGATAAAAATCATGACAATAAACGACATTACTCTAGCCATATAATTGCCTTCGTAGGTATCGCGAACCATGGCAATACTTAAGGTCCGTGGCGAGGCCAGACCGATCCCTTGTAATATGCGTCCTGCAATTAGTACTTCATAACTATCGGTATTCACACAAATGATACTGGCAATGGCAAAGACTAAAAAGCCTATATAAATAATGGGTTTTCGACCATAACTATCCGATAAGGGGCCAAAAATTAATTGTCCAAGGCCTAAACCAAGAAAAATCATGGTAATCAATAACTGATGGTCTTTGGTATTTGTCACTCCCAAATCGATTCCTATAACTGCTAATGCAGGGAGGATACCGTCTATAGACAAGGCCACTAAAGACATTAACAGGGCCATGATGGCTATGAACTCGATTTTAAGGACGGGTTGATTTTGCATTTTTCAAAATTAGTGCAAATTAAAGTACTTTCAGTACGGAATCCATGACAAACTGATAATAATGCATATCGGCTGGAACAATGGTGTATTTAGGGTGGGTTTTAAGTCTGCATTTTTGAAGTTCTTTAAAAGAAAAAAGTCGTACAGCATACACTTCAGCTTCTTGAATTTTAAGGTTGGAAACGGAAGTTTCTAGTTTTGCTAAAAATACATGCTGGAATTCACAGTCTATAATTCCATTATCAAAACGATTGGTGTTTTTTCGAACGTCAATAAGCTTTAAATCTTTTTGTTTTATATCCAATCCAATTTCTTCTTTTACTTCTCTCAAAGCACCTTCTAAGATGGTTTCTCCAGCACTCACATGTCCGGCAACAGAAACATCCCAAAAGCCAGGGAAGGTTTGTTTAGATAAATCGCGTTTTTGAAGTAGTAGGCTAGGGGTGTTAGTATAAAACCAAATATGCACTGTTGGATGAAACCAACCCATTTGGTGAGCTTCATCCTTCAAGCATTTTTTTCCTGTGGGTTGCCCGACATCATTCCAAATATCTAGATATTCGTCCACTAATTAATCAAAATAAGAAAAGGTTTCACCGTTTTCTATTTTTAATAAAGTTTCGTAAATCATTTTAATAACATCCTCTACGTCGTCACGATGTACCATTTCAACTGTAGTGTGCATGTAACGAAGAGGTAATGATATTAATGCTGATGCTACCCCTCCGTTACTATATGCAAATGCATCAGTATCAGTCCCAGTAGCTCTCGAAAGAGCAGCACGTTGAAATGGGATTTTGTTTTCTTCTGCAGTCTCGGTAATTAAATCTCTTAATTTTTGCTGTACTGCAGGAGCATAAGCAATAACTGGACCTTTACCCAATTCACAATGTCCTTGTACTTTTTTATTGATCATTGGAGTTGTTGTGTCATGAGTGACATCAGTAATGATAGCAACGTCAGGCTGTATTGTGTGGGATATCATTTCAGCTCCACGAAGTCCAATTTCTTCCTGAACAGAGTTTGTAATATATAACCCAAATGGGAGTGTTTTTTTATTTTCGTGTAACAAACGCGCAACTTGAGCTATCATAAAACCTCCCATTCTATTATCTAAGGCTCGGCATACAAAATGTTTTTTATTAAGTATATGAAATGCATCTGGGTAAGTGATTACACAGCCTATATGAACACCAAGGTTTTCTACATCTTCCTTTGTCTTGCACCCGACATCAATAAAGATATTATCCGGTTTTGGAGTTTGTTCTTTTGATAAAGTACGCGTATGAATTGCTGGCCATCCAAAAACACCTTTAACAATGCCTTTTTTTGTATGAATATTTACAATTTTACTAGGAGCAATTTGGTGATCACTCCCTCCGTTTCTTATAACATAAATAAGTCCATCATCAGAAATATAATTAACATACCATGAAATTTCATCAGCGTGTCCTTCAATAACCACTTTGAATGGAGCCTCGGGATTAATGACCCCTACAGCAGTTCCATAAGTATCGGTAATAAAAGTGTCAACATAAGGTTTTAAATAATCCATCCATAGTTTCTGACCCTTCCATTCGTAACCAGTTGGAGATGCATTATTTAGATATTCTTCTAAAAATGAAATTGCTTTTTTATTTAGTATAGTTTTCTTAGCCATTTTGAATAAATATTTCGATAAAAATAACAATTATGAATGATAATATCATACAGATTAACGCATAATTCGTAATTTTGAATTCGAAATACCATAATAATTTATGAAACCAATTATTTATCTTATTTTTTATTTCCCCTTTATAATATTTGGTCAAAATTTTGATAATAAAAAAGATTCAAATAATGATCAATACATAATTGTAGTTGGAGACACAATTTTGAACAATTCAATTAGTTTGAATGAAATATTTATTCTTCCTAAGTTAAAATTTTCAACCTCAGATTCTAGGCGTAGGTATTTAATTTTACAAAGAAAGACAATCAAAGTTTATCCTTTTGCTAAGTTAGCATCTGAACGTTTAGAAATCTTAAATCAAAGAATGAATCTGTTAAAGTCAAAAAGTGAGAAAAAAAAATATGCGCGTTTAGTACAAAAATTTGTTAAAGAAGAATTTACTGATCAATTAAAAAAAAATACAATTACAGAAGCTCAAATTTTAATTAAATTAATACATAGACAAACCGGAGTCTCAGCTTTTAATTTAATTAAATCACTAAGAAGTGGTTGGAGTGCATATTGGTACAACAATACTGCAAAATTATATAAGATGTCCCTAAAAACTCCTTTTGACCCTTACGTTTCCGAAGAAGATTATTTAATTGAAGATATTTTACAACGTCAATTTCAAAATGGCCGACTTGAGTACCAAGAACCGTTTCAAACTTATGATTTGTATAGTTTATCAAAGAAATGGATGTACAATGATCTCTTAATTAAAAATTAGTTCATTTTTATTTAATCTAATTCTTATTTTTTTAATAGTTTTTAGATAAAATAAGCCAAAACGATAGCACTTACTATAATTAATATTTTGTTCATATTGAAGTTATGACCTTCGCTGCTTTCAAACAAAATTATTGTAGAAATATGAAAAAACATCCCTATCACAACCGCGTTTACGCTTTGAATAATATTTGAGGGGATATTTAGAAAACCACCAATTAAAGATCCTAACGGAGTCATTAGAGTGAATATCAATATAAAAATAATAACCTTGGACTTAGCTAGTTTTGATTTTAAAAGATATGTTGCAATAAGAATTGCTATTGGTATCTTATGAATGACAACACCTATTATAAGATTTTTATGCTCCCTTAACGGAAATCCTTCAAAAAATGCATGAATGCCTAAGCTCATAAATAAAAGCCAAGGAAACAAGCTCTTAGGTTCGTTGATATGTAGATGTCCGTGTTCAGCTCCTTTGGAATAAAATTCCAATATTATTTGCAATAAAATACCACCCATAATAAAGATTCCAATTCGTTTTGGTTCTAAATGTGAATATACTTCTGGAAGTAATTCAAACATGGTTGAAGACAGTAAAAAAGCACCACTAAAGGCTAAAAATAATTTAAGGTTTAAAGGTTTAGATTTCCGATGTAGTAAAACAATTAATACTCCAAAAATAACAGCAAAAACAGGAGCAAGAAAGCTAATCATTATTTACAAAAATTAAAATTAAACGATCTGATTTTTTCTCTTTGAAAGGCTCCAAATTATAACTTCCAAAACAATCAATTAAATCTAAGCCAGCATTTGATAGCATTAATCTAAATTCTTCAAACGTGTATGCTCGTACTCTTTCCTTGTATTTAAATATCTTGTTTTTATCAATAACTTCTATATGTTTATTAATGAATCCATTCGAACAATTACGATTTAAGTTAAATGTGATTTCGTCTCCTATATAAGTGTTTTTAGGTATTAAGTTTTCAATAACCTTGGGGCTATTCATAAAATCTATTACTCCAATTCCTTTAGGCTTTAAGCTTGCTTTTATTGTTTCTATGACTTTAATATTATCATTTTCGTCGTCAAAATATCCAAAACTAGTAAATAGATTTAACACAACTTCATATTTGTTATTATAGACATCTCTCATGTCATGAACTTCAAAGTTTAATGAATTTGATGCATAGTTATTAGCTTTATTTATACTCTTTTCGGATAGATCAATACCAGTTACATTATATCCAAGACTGTTCAGGTATTTAGAGTGTCTTCCTTGACCACAAGCTAAATCCAAGATAGAATCTTTTTCAGGAATTAGATTTAAATAATAAATTAAATTTGAAATAAAAAGCTCAGCTTCTTTGTTGTCTCTATTTTTGTAAAGAATGTGGTAATAGGTGGTGTTAAACCAAGATTGAAACCACTTTTGATGTTCTTTTGTCATAAATAATTCTTACTCGGTCAAAAATACTGTATTTTTGGTAGTTAATAAATGTTTTTAATGGAGAATAATTTTAAAATGGTTGCTAAAACCTTGTATGGTTTTGAGGAACTTTTAGCCAAGGAATTAACAACACTAGGAGCTCAAGCAGTTAAAATAGGTGTTAGACATGTTAGCTTTTTAGGAGATAAGGGATTTATGTACAAGTCTAATTTAGGATTACGCACGGCTATTAAAATTCTTAAGCCAATTGCAAATTTTAAAGTAACAAATGAAACAGAGCTTTATAACAAAGTATATTCTCTCCCTTGGGAAAACTATTTGAAATCAAATGGATCCTTAGCTGTTGGAGCTACATTAAATGGAGACAACTTTACACATTCTCAATACGTTGCTCTTAAAACTAAAGATGCCATTGTTGATCGTTTTAGAGATAACACTGGAGAGCGTCCCAATGTAGATTTAAGATTCCCCGATTTAAAAATTGACATTCATATTGATAGACACTTTTGTACTGTTTCTTTAGATAGTTCTGGAGAATCTCTTCACAAAAGAGGATATAAGATAGCAACTAACATAGCACCCATAAACGAAGTTTTAGCAGCTGGTCTTGTGATGCTTTCTGGTTGGGATGGACAAAGTGATTTCATGGACCCAATGTGTGGGTCAGGAACTATTCTGGTTGAAGCGGCAATGATTGCTTGTAATATTCCACCGAATTTAATGCGTAATCAATTTGGATTTGAAAGATGGGAAGACTGGGATGTTGATTTGTTTGAGAAAATCGAAGAATCCTTATTGTCAAAAACACGCGATTTTCACCATAAAATAATGGGGTTTGATAAATCTCCTAGCGCAGTTAAAAAAGCTATTCAAAATATTGAAAATGCTAAGCTAGATGATTTTATATACATTAAACATGAAGATTTTTTCAAAACACAAAAAGGTGGCGCTAATCACCTCCATATGGTTTTTAATCCTCCTTACGGGGAACGTTTAGATATTGAGATGGAGAGTTTTTACAGTACTATTGGAAGCACTCTAAAACACAAGTACCCAGGAACCATTGCATGGTTGATTTCATCTAATATTGACGCTTTAAAACACATAGGTTTGAGACCATCCAGAAAGATAAAATTATATAATGCCAAATTGGAATCAAAATTAGTAAAATTCGAAATGTACGAAGGATCCAAAAAAACACATAAATATTTAGATAAACTAGTTTGACATAAATTTAAATATTTTAAAAAAAAATCATTTTAATTCTTCAAAAACTCAATAAAGGACGTATTTTTGCAAAAATCATCTATAATTTACTATGCTTTCTATTACAGAACAAGAAGAACGTAAAACAGGAAAAGAGCTCTATAGCTATCAAAAAGGTGCAATTCAAAAAATATTTCAATGTTTTGAAACTGCACAAGATGATTATCACCTTTTGTACCAGTTACCTACTGGTGGCGGAAAAACAGTTATATTTTCTGAGATCGTAAGTCAATATTTAAGTACACATAAAAAAAAAGTATTAGTCATGACTCACAGGATAGAGTTGTGCAAACAAACATCTTCAGTGCTAACAGAATTTGGTGTTCAGAATAAAGTAATAGACAGTAAAGCAAATTTAGACAATCAGTCTGAATTTGAGTGTTTCGTTGCTATGGTAGAAACCCTTAATAATAGATTAAAAGATGATAAGTTAGATATTTCTGATATTGGGCTTGTTATAATTGATGAAGCTCATTACAATTCATTTACAAAACTATTCAAGTTTTTTGAGAAATCTTTTATTTTAGGTGTAACAGCAACTCCTTTAAGTTCTAATATAGAACTTCCAATGACTGACAACTATAATGAATTAATTGTAGGGGAGAGTATAGAGTCCTTGATAGAAAATGAGTTTTTAGCTCAAGCAAATATGTATTCTTATAATGTGGGATTAACTTCACTGGTTGTAGGTGCTAATGGAGACTATACAGTTAAGTCTTCTGAAGATTTATATACAAATAATGAAATGCTTTCCAAATTAATGGAGGCTTACAAAGAACGCTGTGACGGTAAGAAAACTCTTATTTTTAATAATGGAATAAACACCTCACTGTTTGTTTATGATTTATTTAGATCTGCTGGATACCAAGTTGCTCACTTAGATAATACAGCCTCTAAAAAAGAGCGTACGCTGATTTTAGAGTGGTTCAAAAAAACTCCTAATGCTATCTTAACTTCTGTGAGTATATTAACAACAGGATTTGATGAGCCAACAGTAGAATCTATTATATTAAATCGAGCAACTAAATCCTTAACGTTATATTATCAAATGATAGGAAGAGGATCTCGTATTTTAAAAAACAAAAATTCATTTGATGTTATAGATTTAGGAAATAATTTTCATCGTTTTGGTCCTTGGGGAAGTACAAATTTAGATTGGCAACGTATTTTTAAATACCCTAACTATTATTTAGATGGTGTCCTAAGTGATGAAGATCTTGAAAGTAATTTTATTTATCAAATGCCTGATGATATTAGATCTTCTTTTAAAAACTCCAAAGATGTTTATTTTGATATAAACAAAACATATATTAGATCCATAAGAAATGGAGAGTCTTCAAAAGTTGTATTAATGCGTTCAATAGAACAACATGCTTTAATATGTATTGAAAATAGTGAAGATGTTTATGATGCGTTAGGGCTTGTCAAACTACTTGCCGACGATATAGATTTCAGAATTCACCGTTATTCGAAATGTATTAGCAAGAGTACTCATAATTTTTTAACTTGGCTAAAAGAAGATTATAAGAAAAAACTTCGGGCTTATTTAAGAACTAATTTTGATGAAGTACTTGAAGAAATCAAAAAACATTAAATTTATATGAATTACGCACTTATTTTATTTTTAGTCATGACTACGTTTCAATCACCTTCACTTATTTTTAAATTTGAATCTGGGGTATCTACCAACGGCTGGAGAGTTGTAGATGATCGTGTCATGGGTGGAAGATCACAAGGAAATTTTGAAGTTAATTCGGAAGGTTTAGGGGTTTTTGAAGGGTATGTAACCACTGAAAACAATGGAGGTTTCTCATCACTTAGATATAACTTTGATGGTCTAAAGACCGCTGGATTTTCATCTGTTAAATTAAAGTTGAAAGGAGATGGAAAATCTTATCAGTTTAGAATCAAAGGGTCAGATTACCAACGCCATTCCTACATTTATTCATTTACAACATCAGGTGAAGTACAAGAAATTAGTATTCCACTTAAAGACTTTGTACCTAGCTTTAGAGGCTACACATTAGATATTCCAAACTTTAATTCAGACAAAATTGAAGAAATTGCTTTTTTAATTGGAAATAAAATCAAGGAAAACTTTCGTCTAGAGATTGAAAGTATTTCATTAGAATAAAATAATAACTAATAAATAGTATAAAAAAACACGATTATTTTTCATATTGCAGTTTTTTTCAGTTAGACTATTTACTAATGATCAACTTGTAAGTCTTTGTTTGATTATTATTTGATGCTTTTAGGAAATATATTCCATTATAAAGCGTGTGGGTTTCGATTACGCTTAAGGTGCTGCCTTGTAAAATCCTACTCTCTAAAACAACCTGCCCAATTTCGTTAATAAGTTCAAGTTTAAGGTTGTTGTCAAGTAAATTAGACTGTATAGCAATAAAGTCTTGACTTGGGTTTGGGTAAATAACTAGGTCTAATGAAGTCGAATCGAACGTATTAATCGCTAACGAAGAATCGTAATTAGTTGTAGTCTCGTTAATGGCATTCACACTAGACCCTACAACATTTCCATAAAATGTTGGCCCTACAGCGTAGGGATATGCTGAATTATGATTTTCATCTACAGTGGTATAATATGCATAGGTTCCTGATGGATATTCTGGAGTAACCGCAAAACGGCCGTTGTGTGAATCTAAATAATCAGAACTTGAGTTCGATATAAATTCATAATCTTCTCTAAAATAGCCTAAATCCATTACTTCTTGGTTTCCACTATTTGGGCCGTTTGTGATGGTGAATATTTGTCCTACATATGGACCATTTGCTCTTGTAGTAATCGTTCTCAATGAATATCCAGATTTCATTCGTGTTATCCCGCCAGAGCCGTCTGTGTTTGCATAGGCATATGCCCCATAAATTGGAAAGCCATCGTATGCAAAACCAATTAATGGAGAATGAGTGTTGGTATCAATCACATACAATCCATCCGCAGGATAGGTAGTACATATATCAGAAACAACTAATAGGTCTAAGTCAAAGGCACTTGGATTTTGATGGTGATGGTAATTCCCCATAGCCGGATGGGCTTTGACGCAATCGAAACCATTCATTTCTGCTGGAATAGCATCCCTGTTCCAGTTTTGGGTTGCTTGTGGACCACCTGGGCAAGGAGGATTTCCTGGTCCGCCACAAAGAGCGTTTGTACCATTATTCCATGCGACACCATCCCTGTAATCAAATAAAGAAACTCCATTAATAAAAACGCCAATGTTTCCGCCAAATGTAGCTGTGGTGCTTCCTGGGTTTTGTGTTGGGTTGAGTGGTAATTTATATATGGCATTTTGGTTTTCAGCTAATGAAGGATTATTATCTAAAAATGGACCCGTGATATAAGATGGTATTCCAGTAGCGGTTACATATACCCAGTTTGTAGAATAATCTACACTTTGGACATTGGCCAAGACATTATCAATGATAGGAGTGGAGTTGCCTTGTACATAGTGTCGGCCTGTAATTCCACTGTGATTTTGAATCCACTCAGTAATAATGGGATTGGATTGTGCTATCGCGATCCCAGTTATGAATAAAAATGTAATCAATGTAAATAATTGCTTTTTCATTAAAGTATTGTTTAGTTAATATGAGGATATGAAAATCGGTTGTTAAATAAAAATTCTGTATCGGATAGCGTTCTGAGAAAGACCAATAAATCTACTTCTTCTTTGTGAGTTAATTGTAAATTATTGTTTAAGCTTTCTGATAGGGTACTGCTATGGGTAATTCCTGAATTGTAATGTGTAATTACGGCTTTTAAGTTTTCAAACCGTCCGTCGTGCATGTATGGAGGCGTAAATTGAATGTTTCGAAGAGTTGGAACTTTGAATTTTAAAGAATCTTCAGGCTTATTTGTAATCCGCATTCGCCCATAATCTTTCAAATAAGGATCTAGTGTGAGTCCATTATTATGGAACTCATTGTTTGTAAACAATGGTTCTGTATGACATGAGGTACAGTGGTTCCTAAAAATGTTTAAGCCATTTTTTTCTTGTTGTGTAAACAAGCCTTTGTCTTCATTTATAATGTACTTATCATATTTTGAGTTGTATGAGTTTAACATCACTATAAATTGAGTCAAGGCTAATAATGTTTTTTGTCCAGTGACTAAGCTATCTTGGTAGGAATTATAGTAAAGACCCTTATATTTTATTGATGCATTCAGTTTATCAACTACTTCATTTAAAGAAGAACCCATTTCATTTTCACTAGAAATTGGAGCAAGGGCTTGTAATTCAATATGATTAATGCCACCATCCCACATAAAAGAAGAGTTCCATGCTAAATTCATTAAAGCCATGGAGTTTCGATTGCCTATTCGTCCTTCAATACCATGACTTAAATCATGATCTACATGAGTAAACCCCGTGGCTTGTAAATGGCAAGAGGCGCAAGAAACAGTTTGGTCTCTAGACATTATTGGGTCGTAAAAAAGTTGACGCCCTAATTGAAACTCATTTTCTGACATGGTCAGTTTAGAAAAGTCATAGTGTGGTTTTGGCCAGTAGTCTGGATAGTTAAATATTAGGGTCTTGTTTTTAAGCACTACAAAGCCGCTACACACTAAGATGATTAAGGAACATAAACTGTATTTGATCGTTTTACTCAATTTATTGACAGTGTATTAAAGAATACTGTAGCAAGTTTACTTGCTTTTTCGCCAGGAATCATAACTTGGTTGTCTACTGCTAATTTAGCCCCCTCAAAAAACTTTTCAAGTTTTAAGTTTAGCTCAGTGGTATGTTTGTTCAAAACGAAATCAAATCTTCTTATTGTGTTATATGGAGATTGATAACCTCCAATATGAAATTGAAATTTATTTTGTCGAGTTTTACTACTAGGACTTATCCCCTCAATTTTAAAATTAATATAGCCGCTTTGCCAAGACCAGAACATACCATTTGATGGGTCTAAAGCTCCAGAATGTGCCCCAGTTGTATTTATGTCACTACTTACACCCAAATTAAATGATAGTTTATCACCGTTATTAAAAGAGACTGTGTTGAGCAGAATTTCTAGGGTTTCAGGCTTAAAAATATCTATTAAATAATTACTGTGATCAATAGTGTTAATTTCACCTTTAATAGATTTCACTTGAAAGTCTGTAAGATAAAATTTAAGTTTAGTGAACTGAATTGAGTCTTTTTGGGAAGAAACATACCAAGTGTTTTTTGTTATTGATTGGTTATTAAAAAGGGGGGTTATTTTTAATTTAACTATTGGAGTAGTGTAACTGACCAATACTAAAGTTAACCCTAAAAAAGGTAATATGAATAAAAAAAGTTTTCTCTTTTTGGGTATCAAATTAGCAAACAAATTAGTGTATAAAATATAGACTATTTATGGAGTTTATAGTTTAATGTTAGATATAAAAATGTAATTATTTGGGGTAAAAAAATATATGGAGTTAGATTAAATCGAATTTACGAGGTAATATTTTCAATAAACGTTAATATTTATGAGAGTTTATAGTTATTCATTGAACATTTTAATCTGTAAATCAAAAATAACTCGATTAATCTATTGTGTATTGAAAAAATGGTCGCAAATTTGCATAAATTATATTTAAATTAAATTACAATATTATGGGTAAAGGAACAGTAAAATTTTTCAATGAATCAAAAGGATTTGGATTTATCACTGAAGAAGGAGTTGAAAAAGATCACTTTGTACACATTTCTGGATTAGTAGACGAAATTCGCGAAGGCGATGTAGTTGAATTCGATCTTCAAGAAGGTAACAAAGGATTAAATGCAGTAAACGTAAAGGTTATCTAATAAATATACTTTAAAGTTTTATGAAAGCTCATCTTTTTGATGAGCTTTTTTTATGACTTATAATTAATAAAAATAACATTTATTTAAAAGTATAACGCTTTTCTACAGTTGATGAAGCATTAAGTATTTTATTGTAAGCTTTTATAGTGTTTGGGTCTTGTGTAATTTCATCAGAAACTGCAACTCCAGAAATACCTGTTTCTAAAATGTTAGTTACAGTCATTATATTTATACTCCCTGATGCAAGGATAGGTGTTTTGGTATTCAAAGTCTCTAAGATTGCTTTATAACCATTTAGGTTTAAAACTTTTTCTATTGAAGTTTCAAGATTTGGACACTCAAAAAGGGATAGGTATATATAATCAACTTCCTTACTTATAAAGGTTTCACAACTCTTAAGGTTATTTGCTGTAGCGCCAATAATTTGCCAAGAATATAATTCTTTCATTACATGGCTAGGGCAGACCCCTAAGTTGACTAAATGTACACCGTCAGCCTTGATTTCTTTTGCAATTTTGTAATGGTTGGCTATAATCAACCTCGTTTGGTAATGAGCGGTAGTTTCTCTAGCTTGTTTAGCCAGTTTTAATAATTTCTTATCTGAATAGTTTTGAACGTCTAACAGTACCAATTCGATTCCCGAAGCACAGGCTTTTTGGATATTAGCATGCTGTTCATTAGCAGAGTTACCTTGGGATATGTAATGTAGTTTTGGAATCATGTAACTAGCTGTTTAAAAAGAAACAATCTTTGAGTATTCCATAAAATAGGAATCAAAACGTTTAAGCATTGGAGTCGATTTTTCTGAATAGATCACGTATTGGCATTTCTGTATACTTTGTGAAATAGACATAATTGCAGAATAGGATGAGTGTTGTGAAAGAAATTCAGCATCGTCAATGCTGATTATTTTTAATTGAGCAGTGCTAACTCCATTCAATAAAAATAATTTATTCATTGTTTTAGGAGTAGAAATAAGAATGTCAGTACCTTCAAATATTTCTGATTTTTGAATATCAATATGTAGCTGTTCATGTCCAACATAAACACGTAAAGAGTTGTATTTCGTATACGCCAAAAAAAGTTCGTACAATTCCATTGCCCGCTCCTTGTTTTCAACAAGAATTACCGCCCTAGGTGCATTTCCAGAAGCTTCACATTTTAACTTTTGTAAAGTAGTTAAAACAAGAGTTGTTGTTTTGCCACTGTCTTTTGGTGCGGTGCAATACACATTCGTTCCACTTTTTATAATAGGAATACTAGCCGTTTGGAAAGGAGTAGGCTCTGTAATGTTGAAAAAAACTAATTTTTCTTGAATATGAGAATGTAATTTTTTGAAAGGCATAGTCATAGAAATCACTGGTTAATGGTGTTGTCTAAGTTGATGGTGCAAATATACACTGTGGAAACTTAATAAATAGATAAGTTTATTTTCAATTTATTAAATAAACAACCCCATACCAGTATGCAGGTATGGGGTTGTCTTAAAATCTTTTATGATAATATTTACAACTTACATTTTTGTCATCGTTGAGCTAGTGACGAAGCTCATCTCAATTCCTTGTACTGACATAGTCATTTCAATCGTTGAAGCTGCTTGAATACCACTGCTAATGATAACAGTCGAAGTTCCAATTATATTTCCTGTTGCAAGTCCAGATACTGTTCCAGAAATATGTAAAAAGACAGCTCCGTCATAAATTCTAGATACTTTATATTTTGTCAAAACCTTCATTCCTTGTTTGTCAACCTCGGAAGTCCATGAGGAACCTACCGAAACTTCTTCATCGGGAAAATTAATAGCATTTTGATTATCAGTAAATTGTTCCATCCCAGGAAGTGGTTTAGGCTCCATTCTTACTTCTAAAACATTTCCATAACGATCAAAAGTATTGTAGATAGTTGATTGTAAAATTGGGTCAAATTGAGACTTCATCATTTGCCCCATCGGATCTAATTCCTCATCGGTCTTATTTGAATCATAGTTCATCGCCATACCGCCTTGATTCATGGTCATAACAATAGACTCTATTTTTGATTCTAATATAATAGCTTTGTCGTCAACATTACTAACGGTTGAATACATTCCCATGTTCATATTCATTTCTCCTTGTTGTCCTCCCATATTTTGACTTAATTCAACATTAGTTATATAGTTATCTCCTTTATTATAGTTTAGACGTAATAAAACTGATTCTTGTGCAGTAGCTGTGAAATTTGTAATGACTAATGCCAGTAAAATTATTTTTTTCATTGTATTTATTTAAAATTTAATCCAATCTACAAATTGATTCATTAACAACATATAAAAATTAATTATTTTTTTGTGTTAAATATTGATTTGAAAATTTAAATTATATATTTATTAACGTTCGCTATTAATATGAATAGTCTAACATAACTTATCTTTATGTTGTAAATATAAACCACAATATCAATCGACTTAATTCTTCTAAAATTATTATTAACAGCTCTTTAGATTTAATTGAATACAATGGAACTATTTAATAAAGACAACACACTTTTTCCAACAACTTATGCCGAGATTCTTCAGCGGATTCGTGCCATTGACCCGGTTAAATACAGTTCGACACGAAACTATATAAATGGTGAAGTTACCTTCCTATCACCATATATATCTAGAGGAGTGATTTCTACTAAATTTGTACTATTTGAAGTTTTAAAAAAAGGCTATAAACCGGCACAAATTGAAAAATTTATACAAGAACTAGCTTGGAGAGATTACTGGCAACAGGTTTGGGTTTCTAAAGGAACAGCCATTAATAGCGACTTGAAACATCTTCAACAGCCAGTCTCTAATCATTCCATTTCCTCTGCAATCGTACAAGCTTCTACAACAGTTGAAGCTATAGACAAAGCTATTGAATCCCTTTACAAAACAGGGTATATGCATAATCATTTAAGAATGTACACGGCATCGATTGCTTGCAATATGGCTCAAAGTCACTGGAAAACCCCTGCCCAGTGGATGTATTACCATTTATTAGATGCTGATTGGGCCAGTAATGTCTTAAGCTGGCAATGGGTTGCTGGATCTAACGCTAATAAAAAATATGTAGCAAATCAAGACAACATTAATAAGTACTGCTTTACAGCCCAGAAAAACACCTTTTTAGATGTGTCTTATGAAGCGTTTGCTTCATTACCAATTCCCGAAGTTTTAAAGGACACCCCAGAAATTAAATTATTTACGCCGCTTCCTAAACAAACAGCTATAAAAATAAATCTAAATCTTCCCAGCTGTATTTATAACTTTTATAATCTAGACCCCCTTTGGAAAAAAGATATTTCAGCCAATCGAATATTGCTCTTAGAACCGTCGCATTTTGAGCAGTATCCAGTCTCTCAAAATACTATTGATTTTATCCTTCGGCTTTCTAAAGACAACATAGATAACCTTCAGATTTATGTGGGGGAGTTTGATACACTTGTAAGCAAATATAAACTTGAGACTCTATTTTTTAAAGAACACCCTTTAAGTGGGTATTATCAAGGTAATGAAGACTCTAGAGATTGGATGTTTGATGTTCATGGTTATTTTCCATCTTTTTTTTCGTTTTGGAAAAAATGTAAAAAACAACTTTCGTATTGAATTCAAAAGCAGTAAATATTGTTTGGTTAAAACGAGACCTTCGTTCTCAAGATCATGCGCCTTTATTTAAGGCTGAATGTGCCGGGGTTCCGTATCTCATAATCTACCTATTTGAACCTTCTAGAATTGAGTACCCAGATACAGGCCAAAGACATTTGCAGTTTGTATACCATTCAATAAGTACTTTAGATAAAGTATTAAATAAATTTAATAGGCGAGTAGAAGTGTTTTATGGTGAGGCTATTGAGGTGTTTAATTATTTGAATGACGAATTTGACATTAATTCCGTATTCAGTTACCAAGAAAGTGGGACGCAAGCCTCTTGGGAACGCGATAAAAAAATAAAACAGTTTTGCAAATCCAATCAAATTAACTGGGAAGAATCACAACGAGATGGTATTTTAAGAGGCATAAAAAATAGGAAAGACTGGAACAAACAATGGCACAAAAAAATGCATACTCCAGTCCTTCAAAATAAGTATACAATTTCTAAAGATGTGTGCTTAGAACATTCCTTTATAATGCCTTCAAAATTAGAATATCAACTGAAAGAATACCCCAGTCACTACCAACCAGCAGGAGAAAAAAATGCCTGGCGGTATCTAAAGTCTTTCACCAATCAACGTGGGTTTAATTATCAAAGACATATTTCCAAACCAGCGGAAAGTAGAAAGTCTTGCAGCCGCTTATCTCCTTATTTAGCATGGGGTAATATGAGTGTTAAACAAGCCTTTCAGTTTATTGGAACCCATCCCAATGGAACTAGAAATAGCAAAGCGTTTTCAGCCATGCTTACCCGTTTGCATTGGCATTGTCATTTTATTCAAAAGTTTGAAATGGAGTGTCGCTATGAAACCGAATGTATTAATAGCGGTTATGAGCTTTTGCCACATGAAAAAAATGAGGCGTTTATAAAAGCATGGAAAACGGGGACCACAGGCTACCCTTTGATTGACGCATGCATGCGGGCTGTTGAAACAACAGGTTGGATTAATTTTAGAATGCGCGCCATGGTTGTTTCTTTTTTAACACTCAATTTAGACCAAGATTGGCGCGAAGGGACCTACCATCTTGCACGAAAGTTTCTTGACTACGAGCCAGGCATACACTATCCACAGTTTCAGATGCAAGCAGGTACCACAGGAATAAATACAGTACGTTTGTACAATCCTGTAAAAAACTCACAAGAGCATGATCCTGAAGGGATTTTTATAAAAAAATGGATTCCAGAACTGTCAAATGTGCCACTGGCGTATATTCATGAACCTTGGACTATGTCGGCCATGGAACAGACCTTTTGTGGTGTTTTGATAGGGGATGCTTATCCAATGCCAATAGTGAACTTACAGCAAAGCTCTCGAACTGCGAGGGATAAAATATGGAGACATAAAAAGCATCCCGCCGTTCAAAAAGAAAAGAAACGTTTATTACAAACACATGTCAATGAGAGGTAACTGAACACTAGTTATATAATTTATGAATAAAAAAGATTTAAAAATACATATTATTGGTGCTGGTGTAAGTGGCCTAATAGCGGCCAGAGTTTTAGAGAATCATGGATTTAGTCCTGTGATTATTGAGGCGACTGATCGAGTAGGAGGGCGCGTAAAAACAGATTTGATAGGGGGCTATCGATTAGACCATGGCTTTCAGGTGTTGCTAACGGCCTATCCAGCGGCACAAAAATACCTTGATTATAAAGCATTGGAGCTTCAAAAGTTTTTACCAGGTGCTTCAATTTTTTTAAACAATGGACAAAAGCTTATAGTCGACCCATTAAGATCCCCCTCTTTGTTATTTTCAACCCTTTTTTCTGGTATAGGTACACTCTCTGATAAAATTAGAATTTTAAAGCTAAACCTGTATTTAAAGAAAAAATCGCTAACAACTATTTTTGCTGAAAATGAACAAACGACACATTCTTATTTAACAAATCTTGGGTTTTCTGAAGACATAATTACTAACTTTTTTAAACCTTTTTTTAGTGGTATTTTTCTTGAAACAAAACTTGAAACATCGAGCCGAATGTTTGAATTTGTTTACAAGATGTTTGGTGAAGGACACGCTACATTGCCAAAGTCAGGAATTGAGGCCATACCAAAGCAATTGTTAGAGAATTTAAAAACCACAATACTTAAATATAATACAAAAGTAGAAACACTAAAAGAAACCGAAATCACTCTTAACGATGGAACTTACTTAAAAAGTGATTATACCATTATTGCGACTGAAGCCATTGAATTGGTGTCTAATTTAAAAAATCAATCTACGGCGTGGAAGTCTTGTGTGACTTTATATTTTGAAACAGACGTAAGAGTGATTGCTAAAAAACTGATCGGTTTGATTTCAAAGCCCGGGACTTTAGTAAATAATATATTTTATAATAGCAGTTTAGACGCTCGTATTAAACCAGCTAACGAGTTGTTATCAGTCACTGTAATAGACACTCAAAGTCTTTCCCATGAAGTGCTTATTAAAGCTGTAAAGGAAGAATTACAATCCTATTGCGGAATCACAACAACAAAGCTCATCAAACTATATCACATCCCTAGAGCTTTACCAAGGTTAGATAATTTAAAATACGATATGATGCCCTCAGAAACCCGCTTATCAAATTCATTGTTTCTAGCAGGTGATACCCAATTAAATGGGTCTTTAAATGCCGCCATGATTTCTGGGGAACGCGCTGCATTGGGCGTTATTGAGGCTGTCTCAGCGACTCATTAGGGTTAGCCTCATAAAAAATTATAAATTTTTTATGATAATTAGATATCTAATACTGTTATTTTGCTCTTCGTAATACATGTTCTTCATGAAGATAATCCTAACGTCCTGCCTTCTTTTGCTAACTCTCACTGTTACACAAGCGCAGATACCAGGAAAGGTTTTAGATGCTGAAACTAATGCCCCACTTCAAGGGACTCGTATTTATAACTTAGAAACAAATCAAGTTCAAATTACTGATGATTCAGGACGTTTTATGCTCCCTTTTGAAGGGGAGTACCGTTTCCATAGAAAAGGATATGATCCAACGACTCTAACAATTAAATCAACTGAATTTTTCACGTTGCAGTTAAATTTAAGTGCATTAGGATTAAATGAAGTGATTGTCAATGCCAATCAGATTCCTAAAATACTTAAAAAAGCCATGACAACCATTGAAGTTATTTCTCAAAAGGAAATCAATAGGGGAAATGATATTAACATCGCTCAAGTTTTAAATAGAGTGCCAGGAATTTTTATGCAAAGTGGGGCCTTGAACACCAATAGGCTAACCATCAGAGGAATTGGTTCACGAACACTTTATGGAACTTCAAAAATAAGAGCTTATTTTAAAGACATTCCATTGACCAACGGCAGCGGAGAAACTACAATCGAAGATCTTGAGCTTGGTTCTATTTCAAGGATCGAAGTGGTTAAAGGGGTCCCGTCTAGTGTTTACGGTGCTGGATTAGGTGGCGCAATTCACCTAACACCAAAAAATTCCTCTTTACATGAAACATCTGTTCGTAGTCAATTTACAATGGGCTCTTTTGGGCTGTTAAAAAGTAGCTTGAATTTTAACCATGGGTCCACAAACAATAGCTATAGAGGTGTGTACAGTAATACGCATTCCGAGGGTTATAGGGATAACAACCAGTACGACAGACAAACCTTTACACTAGCCACCAACCATTATATCGATTACAAAAATGAACTCTCGATAGTAGCAAGCTATGTAGATCTAAAAGCATTCATTCCTAGTTCTGTAAATGAATCTACTTTTTTAAATTCCCCTACAGATGCTGCTTATACATGGGGTAAATCCAAAGGTTTTGAAGAATCAAAACGTGGATTATTAGGTATTACCTGGAGTCATGATTATCATCCGAAATTAAAACAAATAACTAGTTTATTTGGATCCTTTAGATTAGGTTATGAACCAAGACCATTTAATGTTTTAGAGGAAAACACCATGGCCTATGGAATTAGAAGCCGTTTACTAGGGACGGTACAATTGTTTGAAAACCCACTTAATTTTACTATAGGAGGAGAAAAATTTAATGATCGCTACCGATCAAAAACATTTCAGAATCTATATGAAGATTTTCCAGATGGAACGGGAAGTGTCAAAGGCGATTCTTTATCTGATTTTAGAGATGACAGATCTTATTACAATCTATTTTTAGAAACCAATTATGAATTGTCTAAAAATACTTCACTTGAATTCGGTTTAAATTATAACAGAACAATTTACAAGTTAAAAGATAACTTTATTGCTTCAGAAGCTAATCCAGATCAATCGGGTGCTTATCGTTTTAGACGTATTTTGTCACCAAAAATTGGTTTTTCGTTTTTAGCCACCAATGAAATTAGCTTGTATTCAACGGTCAGTCATGGCTTTTCTCCTATTTCTTTAGCAGAAACCTTATTACCAAATGGACAGATAAATACAAACCTAAAGCCAGAAGCAGGCTGGAATTATGAGGTTGGAACTAGAGGGAATCTCTTTCAAAATAAGCTTCAGTTTAACGTTGCTTTGTATCGCTTAGATATCAGGAATCTTGTGGTGTCAAGACGGGTAGCAAACGATCAATATATTGGAATTAATGCTGGCCAAACAATACATGACGGCTTTGAAATTGGACTAAACTATTGCTGGGTTGATACAAAACAATTGGACTTGAAGACATTCATTAATGGGACCTTTAATCACTTTAAATTTAAAGAATTTATTGATGGTGACAATGATTTCTCAGGAAATGATTTAACAGGGGTTCCATCAGAATTATTGAATGCTGGAATCGATTTTACTACAGAATTTGGCGTTTATGGATCTGTTAATTATCAACAGATTGGAAGTCAACCAATGACTGACAGTAATGATTTGTATAGTGATTCATATGCACTCACCAATTTAAAATTTGGATATAAAACTAAAGTATTAGAACAACTAAAAATCAATTTTTTTATAGGAATAGATAATGTTTTTGGAGAGTCACATGCCTCACAGATTTTAATTAATGCTCGAGGTTTTGGCGGAAATGCACCCCGCTACTATTATCCTGGAGTTCCTGTAAACTATTACTCAGGAATCGCAATCAATTATATATTATAAATTAGTATTATTAACTTTGTTACTTAAATTCAATCCTATGAAAAATTCAAACTTATTAATTATAATTAGTTTTATTTCTATAGTGGCCTGTGCTCAAAAACACAAGTCGATTGTCATAGCTGAAGACCCTACAACAATTGACTACACTACCGAAGTAGTCGTTCCTAAGCTCGATATCCCTTGGGGATTTGTTTTTCTTCCAGATGGAGCTTTGTTAATCACTGAAAAAGCAGGAAAGTTAATTCATTTTAAAGATGGAGTAAAAACAAATATTGATGGACTTCCAGAAGTATATTTACGTGGACAGGGAGGGTTAATGGATATAGAACTACACCCAAATTATAGTGAAAATGGATGGCTATACATCACATATTCTTCTTCAGATGGGGAAGGGGAGGGCGGAAATACCGCACTAATCCGAGCACAACTTATTGACACTAAACTAACCTCTGTAGAACGCTTATACAAAGCGGAACCAAACTCTAAACGGGGACAACATTTTGGGTCTCGTATTGAATTTGATAATGATGGGTATTTGTATTTCTCTATTGGAGACCGTGGAAATAGAGATGTTAACCCACAAGATATAACGCGAGATTGTGGAAAAATATACAGGATCAACGACGATGGTAGTATTCCAAATAACAATCCCTTTCTAGAGTTTCCAGGCGCAAAAACTGCTATATATAGTTACGGACATCGAAACCCACAAGGAATGATTTGTCATCCTGATACAGGCGAAATTTGGGTACATGAGCATGGACCAAGAGGTGGAGATGAAATCAACCGTATAAAAAAAGGGAAGAATTTTGGGTGGCCACTGATCAGTTATGGTATTAATTATTCGGGAACAAGCTTTACAGATGATACGTATTTACCAGGAATGGAACAACCTTTGTTTTATTGGGTCCCCTCAATAGCGCCTAGCGGTATGGCATATGTAACATCTGATGTATATAAAGATTGGAAAAACAACCTTTTAATTGGTTCTTTAAAATTTGAATATTTAGAACGACTAGTTTTAGACAATAATAAGGTGGTTAAACGCGAAAAACTCCTCGAGGGTATGGGTAGGGTTAGAAACGTTAGACAAGGTCCAGATGGCTATATTTATGCATCTTTAGAAAGTATAGGTATTTTAAAAATTGTTCCAAATAAATATTAAATAGATGAAGTTATTAAGTTTTGTGTTTCTAATAATTGGTATTTTTTTGATGATGTTTTTTAATTCTTCATACGATACACAATATACATCTTACAAAACTTTAAAGAGTCAAAGCAAAGAACTAAAGGAAAGTATAAAACGAGGAAATACAGTTTATTCAGACTTTTGTGTAAGTTGTCATTTGCCGAATGGAAATGGAGTTAATAAAATATATCCGCCTTTGGCCAATTCAGACTATTTAGAGGCAAACAGGTATGCAAGTATTAAAGGACTAAAATTTGGATTAAAGGGAAAAATTAAGGTTAATGGTGTTGAATACAACAAATACATGCCACCAATGGGTCTTAGTGCTGAAGAAATTGCAGATGTGATGAATTATATGAACCATAGCTGGGGAAATACTTTTGGAAAAATAGTTACAGTTGTTGAAGTCTCCGCAATTAAATAAAGATTCATTTACTAACATCATATTTTTGGATTCATCAGATACTTGAAGGATATTTAACCTTACCATTTATTATTGTTTAATCAGAATTTTGGTATATTTATAAGTGTGATATAAATTAAACTTCTCAATTCAACTTGTAATTACTACTTTTGTCCTATAATTTATATTATGTAAAATAGAATATTTTAATATCCTATGTGCTCTATTGATAATACTTTAGTAATTTTGTAGAAATAAGAATTAGTTATGAATATACTTACTGTATTCCGCTTCATTGCCTTTTTAGAAGGTTTGTCGTACGTCATGTTGCTTTTTGTTGGTGTTCCATTAAAATACTTTTATGACGATGTGACACTTGTAAAAATTCTTGGAATGCCTCATGGTATTTTATTTATGGTCTATATCGCATTAGTAATTGTAATACGTTTTGATAATTTGTGGTTTAAAAAGTATTTCATATTAATATCATTAGCGTCCATAGTTCCATTTGGTACTTTTATTGTTGAATATAAACTAAGAAAAATTAATTAAGACGATTATGGAATATCTATATAACCATTTAAATGAACTCTTACTTACCTTAAAAGTTTCCTCCTATTTTGCAGACTTAATTAGTCATTCATTGTTGTTTATTGGATTGATGTTAATTATTCTTCTTGTTAATTATATTATCCGTAAAACTATATTAGCTACATTTTCTAGAATTGCAGCCAAATCAAAAACTAACTTTGATGATATCATGGTGATTAATAATGTACCGCGTAATGTGGCCCATTTAATTCCATTTATCATTGCTTATAAGTTTATTCCTGGCTTGTTTTTTGATAACATCCCTCTTCAGGAATTTAGTAAAAAATTCATTTTAGTAATCGGAATTATCCTCACAATAATTGGCGTTAGAAGTGTTTTAAATTCGATTAAATCATACTTTAAAACACTTGCATACCTTAAAGATAAACCTGTAGATAGTTATATTCAAGTAATTATGATGTTTGTATGGCTTACTGGTGTTTTTGCGATAGTAGCAATTATATCGGGGATTTCTTTTTGGGAATTTATAGCTGGTTTAGGAACAGTTTCTGCCATTATCATTTTAGTGTTTAGAGATACTATTTTAGGGTTTGTAGCAAGTATTCAGGTTTCTATTAACGATATGGTTCGTATTGGTGACTGGATTTCATTTGATAAGTTTGGTGCAGATGGCGATGTGATAGAAATTAATCTTGCCACTGTCAAAGTTCAAAACTTTGACAATACAATCACAACTATTCCTACCTATGCCCTGATTTCCGATTCTTTTAAAAATTGGAGAGGTATGGACGAGTCTAAAGGCCGACGAATCAAGCGTGCTCTAAACATTAGAATGGAAAGCGTTAAAAACTTGAATGAAGATGAAATATTTAAACTTTCCAAAATACAATTGATATCTGACTACGTAATACAGCGTTCAAATGATATAAAAGAATATAACCAAACTAATTCTGTAGATAAATCACTCTTGATAAACGGAAGAAATCTTACAAATATTGGCTTGTTTAGAAAGTACATGGAAACTTATATTGAAGGGCATTCAGCCATTAATAAAGACTTAATGGTCATGGTGAGACAGTTGCATCCAACTGCCTATGGCCTTCCCATTGAAATCTATGCTTTTAGTAGTGATAAACGCTGGCAAAATTATGAGTATATTATAGCTGATATTTTTGATCATATGATTGCTTCAGTATCTGATTTTTATTTGGTCATTTCAGAACCTTCAGTTATAAGACCTACAAACAAATAATCAATGAAGTCTAGAGATTCATATCTAAAATCATTGCGTCCAGATATTTTAACAAAAAAGATTAATGCTGATATGTCATCGGAAGAATACTTTCAAAACACGGTTTTACGCCCTATTATTAAATTTCAAAACGACCTCTTAATTTCTGTTTTTTTACAATTTTGCAAGAAGTATAAAAATATTTTTTTTGATTTATCCACAGAAAAAAAAATACTTTATATTGAATCGGTTATCACAAAAGACAGTAAACTTAAAGCTAGTTTTAGAAACCTGATAATTGGTTTGTTTTCGATTGATGAGTATTATGAATATCTTAAAAATACTTCTGCTTTAAATAAGCGCATGACGGGTATTATAAAAGAACGTTTGATAAGTAATGTTTTGTTACTGTCTGAAAGCGCTTCTACAATATAGACTCTCCATTTAGATTGGTCGTCAATATATTACTCATATAGTTAAAATAAGGTCGAATGGCCTTAAAGCTATCAATCACTTCTTTGAGGAACCGCTCTGACAGCACTTCTTTGTCTGTAAATTTTTTAATAAATATGAATTGCTTTTTACGAATTAAATCAATGTTCGGGTCTTGCTTATCAAACCCTCTTGGTGCAGATCGTAGTTCGTCTCCTACTAGAGGTCCCCAAATAGCTTTAAATCGGGGTTCCGCTATAATCGCTCTAAGATCCTCGCTGTCGATTTCAAATTCTTTTCGGAGTCTGATGAGGTCTTCCTTATTAGGATTCCAAAACCCAGTAGCAATAAAACTTTCGTTGTTGGCAGCTAAATGTAAATAATACCCACCTCTTAGTTCAGGTTTTGTTCGATGGAAGCTACCGCTAAAATGGGTTTTGTAAGGTGTTTTGTTTTTTGAAAATCGAATGTCTCTATAAATTCTAAAAACTTTAAAGTTATCTATCGAATCTAATTGATTAAGTTGGTCATACAGCTGACTATAAAAAAGCTTTACCTCACTTTCAGCAGTTCTAAAAGTTGAGATATTCTCTTTAAACCATTGACGTTCGTTATTGTTCTTCAAGGCATTTAGGAAAGTAAAGATATTTTTTGAGATCATACCTTACTAATTAAATTCAATTTTGTGTAAAATCAGTCCAGAAGCAGGAGCAATATAATCCATGATATATTCAGTATCAGGTTTTAAGCTGTTTTTAATATAATCCATATCGATTTCACCTCGCCCTAACTTAATCAACGCCCCCATCATTAATCGGATTTGATGTCTACCGAATCCTTTTCCAATTACTTTCAGTATAAAGCTTTGTTTTGGAAAAAAACTAGCAGTATATAGTGTGTTTTCAACCAGTTCACACTGAAAAAGTTCTCTTTGATACAAACCTTCATCAGTCGGTTTATAACAATACGTTTTAAAATTATTTTGACCTTCAAACAACTGCGCACCTAATTTCATAATATTAATGTCTAAAGGATCTAGAATTGTTGTTAAAATAGGAGCTGAAAATGGATGAAACTTGTTACCGTATGCAAAAACGTAATGGTATTCTTTTAACTTTGAATCTTTAATGATATTAAACTTAGCATCAACCTCTTGTATGCTTAATGCCCTTATATCCTGTGGTAAATTTTGATTAAATATATTTAAAAACTCTGGTATATTATCTATCGGTTTAAGATTTAAAAATAACTCAAAAGCCGCTTCATTAGCAGAAACCATCGCATCGGTACGACCTGCGCCAAGAGTTTTAAAGGATTGATCCCTTAAAATATAATTCAGAGTTCTATCAATCATTAAATGTACTGTTTTTGTATTTGGTTGTTTTTGCCATCCATGAAAACGGTAGCCCAAAAATTGTACTTTAACTAAATAATAAAACTGTTTTTGTAACATTTTTACAAGTTCGAAATTTTGTAAAGAATTACAAAACATATTTGTGTTGTAAAATTAAATAAAAAAACCCATTTGATTGCTCAAATGGGTTTGTGTTTGATTTTTGGAAAGTAATTATTGGTTTCCTAATATAATCGGTAATCCATTTTTTCCTGATCCAATTACGATCACCTTACTGTTTGCTGATTCGGATAATTTAACAGTCGCTTCAATTCCCTTGTCTTGTAGAATTCGATCGTTAAGAGATGCACTTAAAATTTTGTTAGCATCCGCTTTACCCTGTGCTTCAATACGCACTTTTTGAGCTTCTTTATCTGCAGTTACTAACCTGAACTCATACTCTAATGATTCTTGCTCTTGTTTTAACTTGCTTTCAATCGCATTTTTGATTGTATTAGGCAGTTTAACGTCTTCAACCAAAACACGTTTTACATTTAGAAATTGTCCGTCTAACAAATTAACTACCTCGTCCAAAATTTCTTGTTCAATTACATCTCGTTTGCTGGAGTAAAGCTGTTCTGGAGTATAGCGTCCAACCACACTACGTGCAGCGGCATTAACTGCAGGGTTCAGTAGTTCAGTAACATAATCCTCCCCTTTTGTTTTTATTAAACTACCAAGGTTTTTAAATTCTGGCTCATACCATATAGTTCCATTGACTTTAACCTCTAATCCATTAACTGATAGTACATTCATCTCGTCCGAGATAGATTGCTGTCTTACTTTGTGTATTAGCATACTGTTCCAAGGAGCTACGATTTGGAAACCCTCACCATAGGTTTTTTCTGTTACAATTCCGTCTCCAAATCTTTCAAATAAGACACCACCCTCACCAGGCCCTATAGTTACCGCTGATTTAGAAATTAGTATAAAAAACACACCTATTATTATAATAATGGGAAGTCCGATTTTAGGTAAATTTTGCATTTTTTTTATTTTAGTTATTAAATTAATCCATTATACTTTCTTATAAACCACTCTAGAGAAATACTTGTAAATAGTAAAAATAAAACGAGAGTGATATCTAGCAAATGTACTGATTTTTTGGTTGTTTTTTGTATACTTTTAAAGCGAATATCAGAAATTAATTGTTTAATTAGCTCGTTAACTTGTGAACTAGAAAAAAGCTTACCACCAGTATCAACTGATAGTTGTTTTAGGTCATCAATATTTACATTTACAAGTTGTTCCTCTATATTAAATTCCAGTATTTCTATTATTCCTGATTTATTATGCATTTCATTATTTACATTAACTTCAAAAGAATAAGATCCTGACTCAAGAATATTAAGGTCAATTTCATAAAAATATGTATTTATATTCATCGGTACTTCAATTAAGTCTCCAGTTATATTATTTTTGAATTTTACGCTGATTTCAGCATTTAAATCCAATTCATAATTTTTATTATAATATTGAGCTGTGATTAATAAATCTTGTTTTCCATCGTAGATGGATTTATAATCAATAACAAGACGATTATTTTGTTTTTTATCATCTAAATATTGGATAGTTTTTGATATAAATGAGTCAAATGTTATGAAGTTGGATTCTTGTATAAATGATTGCATTCTCCATTTCCATAAATCTTCTCCTAATATTACAGAGTTTCTAGATTCATTGTTTTCAAAAGTAAACCACAAAGGATCAGAAATGAACTTATCATCTCTATATTTATTTAACAATGTTTCAAATTTTGAATTTATCGAAATTTCACCAAATTTAGTATTTAATGGTGGATAGGATTTAAAGTTATAAGCACTAATATCAAAACTCGTAAAGTCAGTATTTATTTGGCCTTTAACTAATTCTTCTTTTCTTGAAATTTCTAGAAAAAAGTCTGATTGAATTTCATTTAAAAATGTCCAATCTGTTGATGTTCCACCAACGATTAAAGTATTATTATTCATTTTTTGAATTAAATCAAATACTCTTTTGAATTTAATGTTTGGTTGGTATAAAATGACTACACTATATACATTTTTAGATGAAATATATTCATTGGGGCTAAATACTTCTACACTACGTTGCTTATTAGTTTCTATTGAAGTTTTTAATGCTCCTATGTCTGGATGAGACATTGTTGATATAATAGCTACTTTACTAAATTGATCAATAGTTTCTATTGAAAATTTTTTAAAATTGTTTATTTTATTTTTTTCATTTTGAATAGGCTTTAAATAAACTTTGTATGATTGTCTACCAACCTTAGAAGATTTAATTAGTGGTGTAATTATTTTTGAGTTATTGTCAGATGAAAAATTTATTTGTTCTTTATGTATAATATTGTTTTCAGATGAAATTATTAAATTTGACGAAACGGTTTTATTTCCAACGTATGAACAAATAATCTCAACAGGAAATTTATTATTTAGATAAGTATATTTATTATTATTTATTTTCTGAATTTTTAAGTCAGACATATTCATAGTATCACCTAATACTAACGGAAACACAGCCTTATTAATTTTTTTTGATTTATTTACGTAGTTTGTACCTATTGTTTGATTACCGTCGGATATCAAAACTATAGGAGAAATTTGTGACTCAAAAATAGCCTGAATGTCCTGAAGAGCCTTGTTGATATTTGTTTTCTCTTCATCAAAATTTACCACGGAACTTTGATTTAGATGTTCTCCGAAAGTATAGGCTATTATTTCAAACTTTTCAGATAGTTCTGAACTACCAAGTAGAGTCTGAACTGAGAATTTAGACAGACTATCTTTGTTTAAGTACTTGATTGATTGTGAGTTATCAACTGCCAATACAAGAGTAGGTTTTATGTTTTTAACTAGATCTTTATCAAACTTTGGGTTTACTAAAAGTAGAAGTAATAGAAATATTGTAACAAATCTTAGTATTGCTAAATACCATTTAATATTATTATGATTAGATTTATGTATATACTGAAAAAGCGCTACTAAAAGCGCTAAAATTACAGATCCTAGAATATATAATATATTATGATTGGTTATCATAAATACAATTAATAATGGTGTTTATTTTTAACTTATTAAGTAAGCATACCACCATCAACATTTATAGTCTGTCCAGTAATATAGCTTGAAAGATCACTTGCAAGAAATACACAAGCATTAGCTATATCTTTAGGAGAGCCTCCTCTTTTTAAAGGTATGCCAGCACGCCATCCAGCAACAGTTTCTTTATCTAATTTTGAAGTCATTTCGGTTTCTATAAATCCTGGAGCAATAACATTACTTCTAATGTTTCTTGAACCTAGTTCTAAGGCAACAGACTTAGAAAAACCAATTATACCAGCTTTAGATGCTGCGTAATTAGTTTGACCCGCATTCCCCTTCACTCCTACTACCGAACTCATGTTTATTATAGAACCTTTTCGTTGTTTAAGCATAGTACGTTGTACAGCTTTTGTCATATTAAAAACAGACTTTAGGTTTACTTCAATTACTTTATCAAAATCATCTTCACCCATTCTCATAAGCAAGTTGTCTTTTGTAATCCCTGCATTGTTAATTAGAATATCGATACTTCCAAAATCATTAAGAACCTCATCTATTAGTTTTTGAGAATCATCAAAATTAGCGGCATTACTTTGGTATCCTTTTATAGTAGTTCCATGTTCCTGAAGTTCCGCCTCTAAAGCTTTTGCAGCATCTACGGAAGCACTGTAAGTAAATGCTACATTGGCTCCATGCTCAGCGAAAACAGTCGCGACTCCTTTTCCAATTCCTCGGCTGGCCCCAGTGATAATTGCTGTTTTTCCTTCTAATAATTTCATAAATAATATGTGATAATTAATAATTCAAATATAGTAAAATGCAATTACATGGTAATTAAATAAAAATACATAATAATGATTGTTTCATGAGATTTTTTTTACTTAGTCTCAGTTAGAATAATGTCTTATAGCTTTATTTCTCCAGGTTTTTCATAATTAAATAAATAATCTACATCCATTTTCTGAACTTTACCTAATGTATTTAGTGCTTTAAAATCAAGATCTTTTTCATTACCTATTACCATGACATTATAGTTTTCTCCTTTAATATTTTCATTGAAGAAATTACGTAAATCAACCATTTTCATTTTTTTTATAGCATTATACATAACTTCACGGTTGTCAGTCTCAATTCCAATTTTCTGGAGCCTTTCGTAATTCCAAAAAATATTAGATTTAGTAATGCGTTGTGAAGCGAGTTGTTTTAATGTTGATTCCTTAGCTGCATTAAATTGTTCTTTAGCCTCAGGCATATTATTCATAAGCTCCATCATAGCTTCTACAGCTTCAGGCATTTTATTAGATTGAGTTCCGATGTAAGCCATTACATAGTTAGAGTTCTCTTTTTTACTAGCTGTAGAATAATTTGACCATGCTGAGTATGCTAAAGATTTAGATTCTCGTATTTCCTGAAATATTATGGATGATAAACCACCACCAAAGTAAGTGTTAAATAATAATGATACCGCCATATTTTCAGCTTTAAATGGAGCCCCTTTAGCAATAAACATCATTTCAGATTGAACCATATCATAATCTACGTAATAGACGTTTCCACCAGTTTCCTTTTCAATATAATTTATTGGTTCTGGATAATCTATTAGTTTAGCTGGCGTAGAATGAAACTGATCGATAGCAGTAATTGCACTTTTAACATCTTTACCGTAATAAAATAGCCGCTGCTTATAGTTTTTTAGATCTTTAACGATCTTGACAAGATCTTTAGGATTAATAGCCTTTAATTCACTAACTGGAATTACATTACGCAACCTAGAGTTTTCTCCATAGATTGCATAATTCAATAAACCAGACCTTAGAATTCTACCCTTGCTTGTTTTGTTGTTCTGTCGTTCTTTAGCAATTGCGGCTACGTAGTTATTGTATGACTCTTGATCAGCAACAGAGCTATCCCATAGGTGCTCTAATAATTCTAAACCCTCAGATAAATTATCTTTTAGTCCACTAAGTCCTACATAAGTTTGTTCTGCTTGAGTACTTACGTAATAGTCTATTCCTAATTTGTAAAATTCTTTTCTTAATTCTTTAGCAGAATAGTTGTCTGTCCCTAAATAGTCTAAGTATCCAACAGCTAACCCAAGTTTATTATCACTATCACTTCCCATGTCAAAAATGATATTCAAATCAAATAAATCATTGCTTTGATTTTCAATATAGGATAGATTCATACCATTACTTGTAGTCACTTTGTTTATAGCAGAATCATAATTTACATATACAGGCGTTAAAGGTTTAGATTCTAAAGTATTAAATTTAGTCATGTAATCAGATGATTTACTTCTATTTAGCTCTACAGGTGTAATTCCAGGGTTTGATACCTTAACAATATTATTATCTTCTCCCTTTCGTTTGTAAGTTACTACGTAGTTATTTTGATAAAACTCATTTGCAAAATCAACTAATTCTTGTTTGGATATAGCACTTAAATCTTCTAAAAACTGAATCTTATCTCTCCATTTTTCATGGTGAATAAAAGCACTGTAATAGGCAGAAGCCAAAGCAGTACTGTTTTCAAATTGCTGTAACTGTGATTTTTTCATATCATTTACAACTGCTTGAATCATCCATTCATCAAATTCACCTTGTTTTAGAAGATTTATTTGGTCCAATATTAACCTTCTAACTTCATCAAGAGACTGTCCCTCTTTTGGAATACCACTAAAACTATGATATCCATAATCATTTAAAAATGTTGGAGAACAACTAGCTCCTTGCACTAATTGTTTTTGATTCAAATTAAGATCGATCAAACCTGCATTACCATTGGAAAGTATCATATCACAAAGAGTCACAAGCTTTTCTTCTTTTGTGCTGATACCGTCTGATCGAAACGCTACGTTTACATTCTCTGCAGTTGGACCAAAAACTTCTTTAGTAATAACAGATGTTATATTTTCTTCTTTAGGTAAAATGGGATGAACAACCTCTTTTCTTTTTAAATTTCCAAAAGTATTACTAACCTCTAGAATAGTTTCTTCAAAGTTAATATCTCCGACTAACACCATGGCCATATTATTTGGAACATAATACTTATCAAAATAGTTGTTTATATCTATCAAAGACGGGTTTTTTAAATGTTGTGCTGTACCAATAGTTTTTTGTTGTCCGTAAGGGTGGTTGGGAAATAAACCCTCCAACATAGCAGCATAGCTTTTTCTTCCGTCATTGTCTTGGCCCCTATTAAACTCTTCAAATACCGCTTCCAGTTCAGTATGAAATAGGCGAAGAACTAATTCACTAAAGCGCTCTTCTTCTAAAATAAGCCATTTACTTAATTCGTTTGCTGGGATTTTATTTTTGTACACAGTTTCCTCAAACCAAGTATGTGCGTTTGTCCCTGTAGCTCCCAGCGAGCTTGTCATTTTATCATACTCATTAGCAATAGAATAACTTGATGCTTCTAAAGAAACAGCATCAATTTCTTTATATATTGCTAGTTTTTTGTCAATATCTACTTCAGCTCTATGTGTTTCATATAAGTCAGAAATCTTATCTAAATATACTTTTTCACTATCCCAATCAATTGTACCAATTTTAGAAGTCCCTTTAAAAACCATATGTTCAAGGTAATGAGCTAACCCTGTAGATTCTTTTGGATCGTAATTTGATCCTGCTCTTACAGCTATGAAAGTTTGTATTTTTGGCTCATCTATATTTTTGCTTAAATAAACAGTTAATCCGTTATCTAATGTGTATAAACGAAGTCCTGTAGGATCATTTGAGATCGCTTCGTAAGAAAAGCCGTTACTATCAGTTACAATTTCAGATCTGTATTGATTACTATTATTTGTATCACAACTAAGAATCAAAGAAAACATTGCGATATAAAAAAGTATATTTTTTTTCATTGTGTAGGTTTTTATTAAAAAAAAATCAATACTAATACTATCTAGAGATTTTAAATTAATTATTTGTTAATATTTAGTACGAAAAAATTTATAAAGATAGTACTGAAGCCACTTTTTTACCTATTTCTGCGGGTGATTCAACAACATGGATACCGCATTCTTTCATGATTTGCTTTTTGGCTTGAGCGGTGTCATCACTTCCTCCAACTATTGCACCAGCATGCCCCATAGTTCTGCCAGCAGGAGCAGTTTCTCCTGCGATAAATCCAATGACTGGTTTTTTGCTACCACTTTTTTTATACCATTTAGCAGCATCTCCTTCAAGCTGACCACCAATTTCTCCAATCATTACTACACATTCTGTTTCTTGGTCATTGATTAATAATTCTACAGCTTCTTTAGTTGTTGTTCCAATAATTGGATCTCCTCCAATTCCTATAGCTGTTGTAATACCTAATCCTTGTTTTACAACTTGATCTGCAGCTTCATAGGTCAAAGTTCCAGATTTGGAAACTATTCCAACAGTACCTTTTTTAAACACAAATCCAGGCATGATACCAACTTTGGCTTCACCAGGAGTAATTACTCCTGGGCAGTTAGGCCCCACTAAACGACAGGGTTTGTTTTTAATATAATTTGATGCAATAATCATATCTGCTACTGGTATACCTTCAGTTATGGTTATGATTACTTTTATACCTGCATCGGCAGCCTCCATTATTGCATCGGCAGCAAAGGCAGGGGGCACAAAAATAATAGAAGTGTTTGCATCAACTTGATCAACTGCTTCTTTAACTGTATCAAATACAGGTTTTTCTAAATGAGTTTGTCCACCTTTTCCTGGTGTCACACCTCCTACAACATTAGTTCCATACTCTATCATTTGAGAAGCATGAAAAGTACCTTCACTTCCAGTGAATCCTTGAACAATTATATTCGAATTTTTATTTACTAATACACTCATTTATTTATTGTTAAATGTTTAAAACTTTGCAAATGTAATTTTTTGTTTTTTAACTGTAATGGTTTTAAAGTATAAATTCATGTCAATTTATCCTTTAATTCTTTAATAATTCCAGGAAGTTTTCGAAGTAATGCAAGTTCTTTTAATTTTGATCTAGACTCTTCAACAGGGGTGCCAAAATATGTTTTACCTCCTGTAATAGATTTAGTAACCCCACTTTGACCTAATATGACTGATTTTGATCCTATGGTTATTCCGCTATTTGTTCCTACTTGTCCCCAAATAGTAACATCATTTTCAATAATACAACATCCCGCAATTCCACTTTGAGATGCAATTAAACAATTTGTTCCAATTACAGTGTCATGACCCACTTGAATGAGATTATCTAATTTAGTACCTCTTCCTATTGTGGTATCTCCAGTTACCCCACGATCAATTGTACAGCTTGCACCAATGTGGACATCATTTTCAATAACTACTCTTCCACCTGACTTTAATTGATCAAATCCGTTAGGTAGTTTTTTGTAATAAAATGCATTGCTTCCCAGGACTGTTCCCGACTGAATAATTACATTATTTCCTATAATAGTATCATCAAAAATGCTAACGTTGGAATGAATAATTGAATTTTTACCTATTATCACATTATTTCCGATAAAACAATTGGGTTGTACTATGGTTCCTTCTCCAATAATTGCAGTTTCAGAAATAGATATAATGGAGGGGCTGAAAGGTTTAAAGTGTGTAGTGAGTAGATTGAAGTCACTAAATGGATTATCAGAAATTAATAATGATTTTCCTTTAGGGCAGTCAACATTTTTATTTATTAGTATGACAGATGCCTTAGAACTAAGTGCTTTTTCATAATATTTTGGATGATCAACAAATACTATGTCACCTTCAGAAACAATATGAATTTCGTTCATTCCTGAAACCTTAAACAAAGGATCTCCTACATATTCACATTTAATAATAGATGCTATTTCTTTAAGTGTATACGCCCTTTTAAATTTCATACTAGGCTTTGATACGTTCTTTGTAAGTTCCTTTTGTAGTTTCTACTTTAATCATGTCTCCTTCATTGATAAAAAGTGGAACCATAACTGTAGCTCCAGTTTCTACAACTGCAGGTTTGGTAGCATTTGTCGCAGTATTCCCTTTAATTCCTGGTTCTGTGGATATAATTTTAAGTATTACACTTGCGGGTAAATCTACTGAAAGTGGTGCATTATCTTCAGTATTTATAAGTACAGTTACTACTTCACCTTCTTTCATTAAATCGGGACTATCTAAAACTGATTTTTGAAGTTCAATCTGTGAATAATCAGCTGTATTCATAAAATGAAATGTTTCTCCATCATTGTATAAATATTGAAATTTGTGAGTTTCGACTCTAACTTCTTCAATTTTATGTCCTGCTGAAAAAGTATTATCAATAACTTTACCGTTAGTAACACTTTTCATTTTTGTTCTTACAAATGCAGGGCCTTTTCCAGGCTTCACGTGCAGAAATTCGATGATTTTAAATATATCATGGTTATATTTTATGCATAATCCATTTCTAATATCAGAAGTACTTGCCATAGTTTAGTTAGTTTGATTTAAAATATCCTTTCATGATTCCACGATGTGAATTTTTAATAAATTGTAAAATTTCATCACGTTCAGGGGTAGCCTCCATTTCTGCTTCGATAATTTCTGAGGCTTGAGAATTGTTATAATTTTTTTGATAAAGTATACGGTAAATATTTTGAATTTCTTTAATTTTTTCTGAAGTAAAACCTCTCCTTCTTAAGCCAACAGAATTGATTCCAACATATGATAAGGGTTCACGAGCAGCCTTGACATAAGGAGGAACATCTTTTCTTACTAGTGATCCTCCAGTCACAAAAGAATGATTACCAATAGAACAAAATTGATGAATTGCAGTCATTCCAGCTAATATTACATAATCACCAACAGTTGTATGTCCAGCTAATGTACTATTGTTAGAAAAAATACAATTTTTTCCAACTATACAATCGTGGGCTATGTGACAGTAAGCCATTATTAAACAATTATCCCCAATAACTGTTTTCATTTTATCTGTAGTGCCGCGGTTAATTGTTACACACTCTCTAATTGTTACGTTATTTCCTATTACAACAGTTGTTTCCTCATCGTCGTATTTTAAATCTTGAGGCATTGCAGAGATTACCGACCCTGGAAAAATACTACAGTTTTTTCCAATACGTGCTCCTTCCATGATTGTAACATTTGAACCAATCCATGTGCCTTCACCAATAAAAACATTATTATTTATTGTAGTAAAAGGTTCAATAACTACATTTTTTGCAATTTTTGCCCCAGGGTGAACGTAAGCTAATGGTTGATTCATTTTTAATTATTTTAAATAACTTATTTAACTTTTGATATTTGAGCCATTAATTCTGCCTCTGCACATAATTTTCCATTTGCATATGCATAACCTTGCATGTGGCAAATACCTCTTCTTATTGGAGTAATCAGAGAACAATTAAAAATCAATGTATCTCCGGGTACAACTTTCTGCTTAAATTTAACTTTATCCATTTTCATGAAAAATGTAAGATAATTCTCTGGATCGGATACTGTGTTTAAAACTAAAATTCCGCCTGTTTGAGCCATGGCTTCAATAATAAGTACTCCAGGCATTACAGGCGATCCTGGAAAATGACCTTGAAAAAATGTTTCGTTCATAGTTACATTTTTACATCCAATTACGTGATTTGGAGATAACTCATAAACCTTGTCAACAAACAAAAACGGAGGTCTATGTGGAAGCATATCCATAATTGCATTTACATCCATTACAGGAGTTTGATTTAAATCTACTATAGGGACATTATTACGACGTTCAATTTTAATTATTTTTGATAATTTTTTTGCAAATTGTGTATTTACATAATGCCCTGGTTTATTTGCTATAACTTTACCTTGAATACGCATACCAGCGAGAGAAAGATCTCCTATTACGTCTAACAACTTATGTCTTGCAGCTTCGTTTGGATAATGTAATGTAAGATTATCTAGTATACCATTCGATGTGACTGAAATAGTCTCCTTATTAAACGCTTTTTTAAGCCGTTCCATCGTTTCGTTAGAAAGAGGTTTGTCAACATATACAATAGCATTATTAAGGTCTCCACCTTTTATCAAACCTTGCTCTAGAAGTGATTCAAGTTCGTGCAAAAAACTAAATGTTCTAGAATCAGAAATATCATTTTTAAAATTGGATAAGTGCTGTAGTGTGGCGTTTTGAGTTCCAAGTATCTTTGTGCCAAAATCAACCATTGTAGTTATTTGATACTCGTTAGAAGGTATAATAGTTATTTCACTTCCTGATTCATCATCAACGTATGAAATTACGTCTTTGACAACAAAAACCTCTCTACAAGCTTCCAACTGTTTAATTCCTGCTAATTCTAAAGCTTCTACAAAATATTTTGAAGAACCATCCATAATTGGTGGCTCTGAAGTACTTAATTCTATTATTACATTATCAATTTCTAGACCAACCAGTGCTGCTAGAACATGTTCACATGTTTGGATTGTAACACCATTGTTTTCTAAACAAGTTCCTCTTTGGGTGTTTGTTACCAAGCTTGCGTCTGCATTAATCATTGGCAATCCTTCTAAATCTAATCTGCGGAATTTATAACCATAATTAGATTCTGCAGGTAGAAAGTTTATAACAACTTCTTTTCCAGTGTGAAGCCCCACACCAGTTAAAGAAACTTTTTTTGTAATTGTTGTTTGCTTAGCTTCAGATTTAATGATCATGTTTAAATGTTTTTTCTAATAAATGAAAATCTTTAATAATTTTTGGTAAATTTTTAAAATGAACATAAGATTTGTTAAAGTCTGAATTGTTAAAAGCAGGTTTACCATTGATTGTTTGATTTGCCTTTATACTTTTAGTAACACCTGATTGACCAACAATCTTAACATTGTCTCCAATAGAAATATGTCCAGCTATACCAACTTGGCCACCAATTTGACAGTTAGATCCTATTTTTGTTGATCCAGCAATTCCAGAAAGCGCAGCAATTACAGTGTTCTCACCAATTACCACATTATGAGCAACTTGAACTTGATTGTCAAGTTTAACACCTTTTTTGACTATAGTAGAGCCTAATGTAGCCCTATCAATAGTGGTTGAAGCACCAACATCAACATTATCTTCAATTATAACATTACCAATTTGAGGTATTTTTTTATAAACTCCGTTCTCATCTGGAGAAAATCCAAAGCCATCAGCCCCAATAACAGCCCCAGAATTGATATAACAATTAGATCCAATTATACAATCAAAATACACTTTAACACCTGAAAAAAGTATTGAATTCGAACCAATTTTCACATTGTCTCCTATGTATGAGTGAGGGTATATTTTTACATTATCTCCAATGGTAACATTATTACCAATATGTGAAAATGCTCCAATGTAAACGCCTTTCCCGTAACTAGCAGTTGAAGAAATAAAAACCGGAGATTCAAGTCCTACTTTATTATTTTTGGCTAAATTATAATATTCTAAAAGTGTAGTAAATGCTGAATATGCATTATCAACTTTTACCATAGTTAAATTCAATGGTTTAATTGGTGCAAAACTATTATTGACTATTACAATTGAAGCCTTAGTAGTATATATGTGTGAATTATACTTGGGATTTGATAAGAATGTTATTGAGCCTTCAAAGCCTTCATCAATTTTAGATAGTGAATGAACTTGTGCAGCAGGATCACCCACTACTTCACCATTTAATACTTCTGCTATTTGTTTCGCTTTAAATATCATTGTTGCAAAAGTAAAAAAAATTATCAAAGAACATCCTCTGGAAAGCATATATAATGCTTTGTAACCGTTTTAGATAACACTTTAAGGGAAAGATGGTTAGATGAGTTAATTACTTCATTTACGTCTCCATTTTTATATAATATATACAAACCTCCTTGATTTTTATCATATCCCAGGTTCGAAACAGATCCATCAAATACAAAATAAGCTGCTTCTTTTGAGCTCAACTTATGTTTAGATTTTAAATTTTGAATCATATTTGTCATATTTAAATCACAAGGTAAGTTGTCATTAAATTTAATTTTTAATAGATTTCTGTTTAATATTCTTTGAGATAAGTTGCTTAAAACATAATCACTGTGATGTTGCCATGTTTTTAGTGCAGACAATACATCATAGTCATCTAATAGCGCAAACTGGTTTAGAGATTTAATATTAAAATTATTATTGTCATATGAACAATTCATGAAGTAACTAAGAGCAGGACTTGCTTGTAGATTTATATTTAAAACTGACAACTCTTTTGCACGTTTTAGTATTCGTATGATCATTTGCTCAGCGACTAAGCTTGTTTTATGTAAATAAACCTGCCAATACATTAATCTTCTGGCCATTAAAAACTTTTCAACTGAATACAGGCCTTTTTCTTCGATTACTAATTCGTCTTCAACAACATTCATCATAGAAATAAGTCGCTCACTATTTATGTTTCCTTCTGAAACACCGGTATAAAAACTATCTCTTTTAAGATAATCTGATCGATCTATATCAATTTGACCTGAAATTAATTGGCCAAAAAAATTTCTTGAATAATCTCCCTTAAACATTGAAATGGCTGTGTCTAATTTTCCTTCAAACTCAACATTTAGTGTTTCCATAAATTTAAGTGAAATCGCTTCATGACTTATGTTTTTGACAATACTATGCTCCATGGCATGACTGAAAGGACCATGACCAATATCATGAAGTAAAATAGCAATATATAATCCGTTCTCTTCAACTAAAGATATGCTAATCCCTTTGAATCTTAAAATTCTTACAGCCTTTTGCATTAAATGTAAACACCCTAATGCGTGATGAAATCTAGTGTGATGTGCTCCTGGATAGACTAAGTAAGAAAGTCCCATTTGTGAAATTCGCCTTAAACGTTGAAAATATCTGTGTGCTATTAAATCAAAGATTAGTGTATTTGGAATTGTAATAAATCCATAAACTGGATCATTAAATATTTTAAGTTTATTGATGGAATTCAAACTTTATAGTATTAAATTTACAGATGTAACCATTTTTTGAGGTTTTTACTTTGTAAAAATACTAAAATCATAGGACTTCTTATTTTAATAAAATTGATAACATGGGGAATATAAATATTTTATGGGTTGATGATGAAATTGAATTTTTAAGACCTCATATATTATTCCTAGAAAACAAGAATTATATTGTTACTCCTTGTAAAAGCGGGATTGAGGCAATCAGCCAAATAAGTGAGAATAAATTTGACATAGTTTTTTTAGATGAAAATATGCCGGGCCTTTCTGGACTAGAAACTCTTTCAGCTATTAAAGAAATAAAATCTACACTTCCTGTTGTTATGATAACCAAGAGCGAGGAAGAATACATTATGGATGATGCAATTGGGAATAAAATTGCAGATTATTTAATTAAGCCAGTTAATCCTAATCAAATTCTTTTATCCTTAAAAAAAAATCTAGAACATAATCGCTTAGTTTCTGAAAAAACTTTGTCTAATTATTTGCAAGAGTTCCGTAAAATTTCAATCGAACTTAACGAAATTAATTCTTTTGAAAAATGGGAGCAATTTTACAAAAAGTTAGTTTTTTGGGAATTAGAATTAGAAAACTCAAATGATATAACGGTGAGTGAAATAATCGAAGCTCAAAAATTAGAGGCTAATCAGCAATTTGGACGATTTATTGAAAAATCTTATGCAAGTTGGTTCGAAGATTACCAAGCACCAACTATGTCTCATACATTATTTAAAGATAAAATAGCAAATACGCTTAATACAAACGGAAACACCTTAATGGTAGTTATTGACAACTTAAGATATGACCAATGGAAAGTTATTGAACCAAGCATAAATAAATACTACAAGATCCAGGATGATAGTCTGTACTTTAGCATTCTTCCAACCGCTACACAATATGCAAGGAATGCCATTTTCTCTGGCTTAATGCCAAGTGAGATGGAAAAATTATTTCCTCAATACTGGAAGAATGACAATGATGAAGGTGGGAAAAACTTATATGAAGCTGAATTACTTGAATCCCAATTAAAACGTCTTGGCTTGTCACATTTAAAACACGAATACATAAAAATCACAAACTTAAAATCTGGTCAAAAACTAGCGGAAACATTTAGAAGCAAAGCTTCAAACGATTTGACAGTTGTTGTATATAACTTTGTGGATATGTTATCGCATGCTAAAACTGAAATGGAGATACTTAAAGAACTTGCTTCTAACGATAAGGGATATAGATCAATTACAAAAAGCTGGTTTGACAACTCTCCGTTATTAGAAATAATTAAACAAGCTAAGGACCTTAATCTTAAACTTATTATTACCACCGATCACGGAACTATTAATGTAAAAAACCCTTCAAAAGTTATTGGAAATAAAGACACGAGCCTCAACTTGAGATACAAAACAGGAAGAAGTCTATCTTATGATAAAAAAGATGTTTTGTCCATTAAAGATCCAAAATCAATATACCTCCCATCATCAGCTATGAACAGTTCGTTTATTTTTGCTAAGGATAATTTATTTTTTGCATACCCAAATAACTACAATCATTATGTTAATTATTTTAGGAATACTTATCAGCATGGAGGTATTTCACTAGAAGAAGTTATCATTCCTTTCGCTATACTAAACCCTAGGTAAATGAGTAATAGTATTCACTACAAAATAAAAGACTTATCGTCCACTGCTAAGTCAATTCTAAATCTAGTAAAATCAAAAAATATTTTGTTTTATGGAGAAATGGGAAGTGGGAAAACAACCCTAATAAGTGCATTAGTTAAAGAGCTTGGAGGAGTTAATATTACAACAAGCCCTACATTTTCAATTGTTAATGAATATGAGCTAAATGATGACGTTGCGTATCATTTTGACTTTTACAGAATCAATGATCAATTCGAAGCTTTAGATATGGGAATTGAAGAATATTTCGTGTCTAATCATTGGAATTTTATTGAATGGCCTGAAAAAATTAATGATTTACTTCCTAATCAAGTATCAATAGTTCAATTATCATTTGCTAAAAATGGTGGCAGAATCCTTCAAATTTCGGAAAAAAAACCTTCTACATAAAACTAAAAATAATAATTGTAAATTAGTATTTTTAATAATAGATCATGGATAATTCAACTTCACCTTTTACTAGAGAACAGTTACTTCCAAAAGAAGAGATTTTAGAAGTTTCAAATGAAAAAAGCTCTTTATTTATAGGAATTCCAAAAGAAACTTCTTTTCAAGAAAAAAGAGTTTGTCTTACTCCAGATGCTGTTTCAGCTCTAACTACTAATGGCCATCGAATTCTAATTGAATCAGGGGCTGGTGCTAATGCAATTTTTAATGATCATGAATATAGCGAAGCTGGTGCAGAAATTACAACAGATAGGTCCAAAGTGTTTGGGTGTCCAATTGTACTTAAAGTTGAACCACCTACGTTAGAAGAAATAGACCTTTTAAACTCAAAAACTCTTTTGATTTCTGCAATTCAAATTAAAATGCAACGTAAAGATTACTTTCAAAAGCTTTCTAAAAAACGAATTACAGCCTTAGGTTTTGAATTTATTAAGGATCAAGACGGAGTGTTTCCAGCAGTTCGACAATTAAGCGAAATTGCTGGATCGGCTTCTATTCTTATTGCTTCAGAAATTATGTCTATTACAAGTAAAGGAAATGGGCTTCTATTTGGAAATATAAGTGGGGTCCCTCCTACTGAAGTTGTAATTATTGGGGCTGGAACAGTTGGAGAATTTGCAGCACGATCAGCTATAGGTCTAGGAGCTAATATTCGTGTTTTTGATAAATCCATAACGAAACTCCGTAATTTACAGTCAAATTTAGGGCGAATGATATACACTTCTACGATGCAACCCAAGAACCTTCAAAAGGCACTGATGCGTTGTGATGTAGCTATTGGTGCAGCAAAAGGAACTAATAGAGCACCATTTTTGGTGAGTGAAGCACTTGTAGAGCAAATGAAATCTGGCTCAGTAGTTATAGACGTGAGTATTGATATGGGCGGTTGCTTTGAAACTAGTGAGGTAACTTCTCATGACAAACCTACTTTTGTTAAGCATGATGTGATACATTATTGTGTCCCCAATATACCTTCAAGATATGCTCGAACTTCGTCCATTTCAATCAGTAATATATTCACTCCTTACCTACTAAAAATTGCTGAAGACGGCGGAATTGAAAATTCTTTAAGATTTGATAAAGGATTGAAAAATGGATTGTATTTTTACCACGGCATTCTAACAAACAAATCGATAGCCGAGTGGTTTGATTTAGACTGTAGCGATGCCAATTTATTAATATTTTAAAATTAGTACATGAAAATTGTTCATCGATTTGGTTTCTATATGGGAGGCTTTTCTATAGGTTTGGTGTTTTTAATCTTTTTCTTAAGCGGAAAAAAAACAAGCTGTGCTTACGGACCAGATGCTCGTGTGTTGAAAAATATACGAACTAAAAAACCACAATATTCTACATCGGTTCAAGAACAATTAAATGCTAAAATAATAGATACTTTAACATTGCATTCTATATTTAAAAATGCAGATATCAATTTTAGCAAAAGTGATACAAAATCAGCTCCTTGTAGGACCTACTACGTAGAAGCTGAAAAATATGAAATGGTTGTTGAAAACTGCCCGAAAGACGCAATAATAAAAACACTAATTATTCTTTAGATTTTACGTCGTTTTCTTTCTATACTAATTAAATTTAATTCTCTTGACGTTTGCCCTGCTACTGAAGTATTCTCTTCAGCACGTCTAATTAGGTAAGGCATAACATCCTTAACAGGTCCAAAAGGCACATATTTAGCAACATTATAGCCGTTCGTGGCTAAATTATAACTAATATGGTCACTCATGCCATAAAGCTGGCCAAACCAAACCCTAGTGTCATTTTTAGGAATATTATAAACATCCATTAAATTTACAGCCAAAGCAGTGCTTTGCTCATTATGTGTCCCAATAAAAGGTTGAATTTGATTTAAATTTTCTAGAACATATTTTAAAGTATTATTAAAAAGTGCATCTGTTAATTCTTTTGTCTCACAAATAGGAGATTTATATCCTAACTCGTAAGCCCTCAAACGTTCCTTTTCCATATAAGCTCCTCGCACTATTTTAATACCCAACTTGAAATTTAATTTTTTAGACTTCAAATGGATTTGTTTTAAATAATTTAGGCGATCCCAACGATAAGTTTGAAGAGTATTGTACACAACAACGGACTCTTTATTGTATAGCTGCATCATTTCTAGAATTAAATCATCTACGGCTTCTTGTATCCAACTTTCTTCAGCATCAATAAGGATTTTAATATTATTTGATTTTCCAAATGCACAAACTAAATTAAAACGCTCTTTAATACGTAACCATTCTTCAGTCTCAGAAGAGGTTAATTCTTTATTGTCACTTATTTTATTATAAATCTCAAAACGTCCAAAGCCCGAAGGTTTAAAAACAGCAATTGGCATGGCTTCATTATCTTTGGAGAAAGAAATTAATTCTATGGTTTTTTGAACAGCCAAGTCAAATTGAGTGTTATCTTTTTTACCCTCAACAGAATAATCCAATACGCTAAACACGTGACTACTATACATTTGATTAATTTTAGAGATACAATCAAATTGACTGACCCCACCGCAAAAATGATCAAAAACAGTAGACCTAATTAAACCTTCGACAGGTAGATTTACTTTTAATGCAAATTTAGTAGCAGCTGTTCCTATTCTAACAAGAGGTTCTATGGATATCATTTTAAATAAAAAATAGGCACGCTCTAAGTCGGAATCCGATTTTAAGTGAAATGCAACTTTAGTATTATTAAAATCAATACTCATGTTCAATAAATTAAAACAAAACAAATATATTTAATACTAACTACATTATTTGTAAATTTGTACTTATTTTCACTTACTTAAGCTAGATATAAATAAACATGAAATCTATTGACTCTGGAGCTTATTCAATTCACTTTAATGAGCATTGCTATGTAGAGCTTAATTCGTTTTTAGAAAGTTCTAATTTTAGTAATATATTTATTTTTGTAGATATTAACACTCATGAATATTGTTTACCAACCTTCCTGTCTAATATTAGCTATTCATGTGAACTCGAAATCATCGAAATGGAAGCTGGTGAACATCACAAAAATCTTGATACTTGTACCCAAGTATGGCATACACTTTCAGAGCTGGACGCCGATCGAAAATCATTGTTAATAAACCTTGGTGGCGGAGTTGTTACTGACTTAGGAGGGTTTGTAGCCTCCACTTTTAAACGCGGGATTAGCTTTATTAATGTCCCTACGAGTTTACTAGCTATGGTTGATGCATCTGTCGGTGGAAAAACAGGAGTTGACTTGGGGGGGCTTAAAAATCAAGTTGGTATTATTAATTTCCCTAAAATGGTATTAATTGACCCTTTATTTTTGAAATCATTACCTAAATATGAGATTAGATCTGGGGTAGCAGAAATGTTAAAACATGGCTTAATCAAAGACGCTGAATATTGGAAACGTCTTAGCGACTTAAAAAGTTTAAATTTATATGATTTAGAGTGTTTAATTTATGAATCAGTAGTTATAAAAAATGAAATAGTTAAAAGAGATCCAAATGAATTCGGGGAACGTAAGCAATTAAATTTTGGACACACATTAGGACATGCTATTGAATCTTATTTTCTATCTAGTAATAATAAAACCACTCTGTTACATGGTGAAGCCATTGCTGTTGGGATGGTTTTGGAAGCTTATTTGTCTACAAAAAATTGTGGTTTAATTAATGAAGAATTGTTACAAATAAAAAAAGTATTTACTAACCTATATGGCATAGTCAAATTTAATAAAAAAGACAAAGATTCAATAATTGATCTTTTGAAGTATGACAAAAAGAATTCACATGGAGAAATTAAATTTGCTTTACTAGAATGTATTGGTAAATCTAATATTGATGTGATTGTTAATGAAGATATTATTAACGAAGCATTTAGTTACTATGCTTCATGAAAATATTAAATATTATAAATCATTAAATATGGAATGCATTAAACGTTTTTTATC